>WNEZ01012690.1_pt1 | contig 13461 bp, 13 predicted proteins | sample 5400521 | NCBI WGS metagenome assembly WNEZ01 (sample SAMN13153339, study PRJNA577476) | soil metagenome | isolation source: 120 cm saprolite under Douglas fir tree site 2 hole 1 replicate 1 | place: USA:California | collected 2015-04-18 | reverse complement strand
ACCAATATCTACATCACGGAGCGGCAAAAGCGGCAACTGGAAAAGCGGAGCCAGGAGGAAGATTTGCCGATGGCAGAGATCATCCGCCGTGCCTTGGATGCTTATCTGGCTTGGGATGATCCGGCGTATATCCCCCATCGCAAGCCCCAAACAAGGAAGAGCCAGAAAGCCCCGCCTTGAAAGAGCGGGGCTTTCTGGCTCGTAATGATACCTTTTTTCCATAACAATCAGAGCAGGTTCACTTGACGCAGAGTACGTCACTTGTGAAGTACAAAGTGATATACTACTGCAAAATTGACAGTAAGGACGGTGAAAAAGTACGGTCCTCAGCGAAAGGCAGCACATCAAAACATGGGTAACGAGGCACACTCTAAACCGCAGCAAACACCTACGAATAACTTAAACAGGCCTCTCGTTTTTATTCATGGTTCAGGTGCCAGTAGCCGAATTTGGCAGGCACAGGTTGACCATTTTGGGACGGACTCTGCATTTTCCATAGATTTGCCCGGGCACGGTGAAAGACCTGATACGCTTCCGCCAGAAGTGAGTGTATCGGATTATGCGAGAGTCACGCATGAGATCATCTTCCAGGAACTCCGTCTCAAGACACCGATAATCGCGGGGAACTCGCTGGGTGGAGCTATCGCGCTGACAATGGGCTTGGAATATCCTTCAGAACTAAGTGGATTAATCCTGATCGGTACAGGGGCGCGCTTACGTGTTCTTCCAAGCATCCTGGAAGAGGCAAAGAAAGCATCAGTCGTTACTTACCGTGATTGGGCAGCCTGTAATACCTTTGACGTCATGAATAAGCTCGGTGAAATTCGCCTGCCAACGCTGATTATTTGCGGGGCAGATGATCGCTTAACCCCTGTAAAGTATAGTCAGTACATGCACGACCATATTCAGGGTTCAACGCTCTGCATCATCCCCAACGCAGGACATACTGTCATGAGGGACCAGCCAGAGCGAGTCAACCAGGCAATTGATGAATGGCTAGCAAGGCACAATTGATTGCACGCCTAAGACATACATCTCTTTTCGCTTCTCTGTCTCATGAGGCTTTTTCACCAGAATGCCTTGTTGCTCGAGATGCGCAAGGCGGAGGGCTAAGATGTTGGTCGCAATCCCTTCTTCTGACGCTAAGAACTCCCCATAGGTTTTCTTCCCGAAGTAGACGATATCACGGATGATTAACAGCGACCACGGATCGCCCAACGTTTCCAAGGCAAAGTTGATTGGGCAGTCCGAGCGCCTGTGGTGTTTGTGCTTCATGGCGAGGTTGATCCCTGACTTCTGATCGATCCTGCTTCCGGTCTCATGTGAGATGACACCCGTCGCAATACTCTCCGCGGCTTTCATTTCCGGTTTTGTTGACTGGTTTGGGAATAGTATAGTATCTGCACTTGCAAATTGCAAGTCCTCAATGATGACAAAGGAGAATCAAGATGAGAAAGACCGTGAGCGTTCAACTGACGAGCGGAAGCGCAAGCTCATTGAAACAGCGCAAACCGATCCTGACCTCTGCACTGTGGATCATTCAGGGGCTGCTCGCACTGCTCTTTCTGTTCGCTGGGAGTATGAAGCTGATCGTGCCGATCCAAATGCTGACGGCACAGATGCCGCTGCCGGGCCTGTTCCTGCAGTTTATCGGCGTGGCCGAGGTAGCAGGGGCGATCGGTCTGATTCTGCCTGGTCTTGCCAGCGCTGCTCCCGCTGGTGATGGGGCTCCTCTGTGCGTTTGTCGCCTACGGACGCCGGTCCTGGGGTTCGGCGTAGCACCGCCGCCTTCCAAGTCAGCAGCACCATGTCGCTCCGACAGCCCTCGCTCCTGTGATGGAGGAGGGCTTCGCCACCTAATACGGCACGTAACAAGAAGGAAAATTTGAGGAGGAAAAATTCCTGCCATTGCCTACTCAAACGGCTTCGACCTCGAAGACGTAGGCAGCTATGACACCATTCATCACGTCTGATCCACAGATTATGGGCGGCGAGCCAGTTATCACAGGGACGCGTACTCCCATTGAGGTGATTTTGTACTGGCTCAAAGAGGGCAATTCGATTACGGCCATCCATGCGATGTACCCCTGGATTGATGAGCAGACGCTGTCCGGCGCTATTGAAGAGGCGATCCACACCGTGACAACGACCTTGCATGTCAAGAAGGCTACACAAACATAGACTGCTGCTTGATGAGAACCTGTCAACACGAACAGCGTTTCCACGCTTGAATAGGCTCTTTGATGTGAAACATGTGCGAGAAGACTTACAACGTGGCGGACTTTCTGATCCGCACGTCTATGATCTTGCAGTTGCCCGCCAGCGTATCCTTGTCAGCTACAATGCGAAACATTTTCAACCGCTTGCAGGCAGCAAGGCCGATGCAGGGATCATTGGTATTTCTGCAAACCTCCCTCCCTCGCAGATTGATACCAAACTCACTGCGCTCCTCACGAGAAGTACGCCCAAACGCCTTGCAGGAACATTTACCATGCTCACGGGTGAGACAGAAGCATAGCTCTCTCTCCATCTTGCCTCACAACTATCCACAACATCGCCTTTTTCTATTGTACGTCCCACAAGCTCTCTTCTTCATCAGAAACCACTAATGCGCCGACAAGCCTTTGGCATTGATCAACAGATTAGGGACGTACTTTAGATGAGCTATATTGACAAGGTAATCGGTATCAACCCTTCTAACGCTGGCATGTCTGGGAACCTATATCAACCCATAACGGTACATCCTACAGATGGCAGTTCGATACTCAGGAAAATAGTTTCGAGATCAACGCGCCAAGAACTGCGATAAATATTTGCACAACTAGACCCCCAGCAAATTTCCAAAGAGTGTTGGTATCTACGGGCCAGGTTGGCATTTGTTGAATAGCTTCATAACGTTGCCGCATTGCTGCTAGTTGATCCTTGAGTACGTTCGCTTTCTCACTCGGCGGCCCCTCGGCCAGTTCTTTCTCTATGGAAACGATGCTTTGCCCAAGCGTATCTGCCTCTTCCAACAACAACTTTGTCTTTTGTACTTGCATTTCTTGATGAAAGGACCAGAGGGGTCCAACGAAAGCTAACACCTCTGTGATGACAACAAGCGCGAACATGATCAGATACGGGGCACGCCACTGCGCATAGAGCTTGGTGAAATAAGGCACCACCCCTATAAGCACCCACCATCCAACCAGGAACAGCGCGGGGATAGCCAGTAACATGGCTTGCCAGAAATAGAGATTGCCAACTGGTCTCAAGCCAGCCGCCTTATCAGGATGTCCCGGTTGTACTTTCACGACAAGAGCATGCTGCTTCAACAAGTGGCCTAGTCCCCCATTTGAAGCAGCATAGCCGAGATAGTATCCTATCCCGTACCCTCCACAAATCAACGCCGCAAGAAATATGACGAATCCAACAAAGAAGATCGTATCTAGCGGGTTGGTGATGATGTCCCCAAAATTGCCAATGATATTGGATAAGTCTTTGCGATAGTAGGAGATCGCCAAAATACTGAGCAGTATTACGACGATGCCTCCTATTCCCCCATTGCGTGCCCATCTGGCTGATCTGGCTTCAAACGGTCCCCTGAAGGTTTTTAATTGCTCTTCAGACAGAACCTGCTCAACGCCGTTCGTAAGGACGAGCGAGCCAGACACCCTCAGGCGTTCGAGCATTCTTCCCATTTGTGCTGGGAGGAGTATCCCCAAACGAAGGCCAAGAAAAGCAATGACAACACCTGAGATAAAAAGCCAATCCCAGTGTCCAAGTAAGGAATGAACAAACACCTCATTAAGCCAGAGGAGGACCATTCCCACAGCGAAGATGATGAGAAAGTAGCGCTGATACCACCTTTCAAAGCGAGCCATGAATTGCCTGCTAGCGGGGATGGCGTTCATTGCCATAAGGTACCACCTTAGCCTTCGCTATGGATTTTATACATTCGCTGTCAGGTTCATATCTCAGTTAAAAGGATTACTACTCGGCCTAGCAATCGGCTATATAAACGATGAAAGCACTGCCTAAAGAACAGCCAGATTATAGCATACACTCGTTTTTTTTGTAAAGTTTTGAGGGACTGGCTATTCCCTGCTCTTGATCTTCTTCATCATCCAAGACAGACGCAACTCACCTGTGATCATGCCCAGGAAGATGCAGCCGCAGCCCATCCAGGCAAAGAGGCTGAGTTGCTCTCCTGCCAGGGAGCCAAGCAGACCTACCCAGACCAGTTCAAGGGCATAGATCAGGGTCGCCTGCGTGCTACTGACAAACTGTTGCACTCGATTCATGACAGCCAGAGCGAATGCGGTTGCCGCCACCCCCATGAACAGGGCCGATCCCCAGACAGGCGGGGGCGGTAGCACGAATGGCTCTCTGGCAATGGGCATGGCGATCAAGCTGAGGACGGCTGTGAGCGCAATCTGCACGAGAGCCAGGTTCATGGCATCGACCCTTGGGGCAAATTTGCTGATACAGATGATATGCAGTGCGCTGGCGATGGCACATCCCATGACCAGGAATTCGCCCAGGCCAAAGGTGAACTGATATGAGCTATTGACTGATATGAGTGCCAGTCCTGCCACGGAAAAAATGACGCCCAGCATACTCCCCAGGGTTGGTTTCTGGCGCAGCATTGGCACTGCCAGGATGGCCACCAGTGGGACATACAAGCCGGTGATAAAGCCTGCTTTACTGGACGTGGTGTACTGTAAGCCTGTGGTCTGGAGTGCATAGGCGCCAAAAAGGAACAGGCCAATGATTGAGCCAGTGATGATCTCGGCGCGTGTAATTTGCGCCAGCCGTTTATGGAAGATCACTGCCAGGACCAGGGCTCCTATACTAAAGCGCATTGCCAGAAAGGTAAAGGGACCTGTGAGCCTGATGGTCTGCTGGACGATCAAGAAGGTGCTGCCCCAGATCATACTGACAAAAACCAGCAGAGCGTTGACCTTGACGTTGCGCCAGCGTTCTGACTGTGGAAGCTGGGAGCGCAGGCTGGTGGTGTGTTTTACTTTTGTCATGGTTTATCCCTCCTCTGGTTTTGTTCTGTTGATCGCTGGTCTGACCGTCCCCTCCTCTTTGAGCGTTTCCAGCGCAATCGTGGTGACGGTGCGCGTGATGCCTGGGAAACTGCGGATGGTCGCGAGCAGTTTCTGGAGTGACTGCGTGGAAGCGGTACGGACTTTGAGGAGGTAGCAATCCTCGCCATCCACATCATGACACTCCAAAATCTGGTCTTCCTCTTGTATAAACCGCTCGAAGACAGCACTCTCATACTCAGGTGTCTGAGTACGAACACGGACAAAGGCGGCCAGTCCACGTCCTACCTTTTCAGGGGCGAGCACGGCCGTGTAACCTTTGATAATGCCTTCTCGTTCCAGGCGTTGAACACGTGCATAAACGGAAGGGCCACTCAGGTCGGTTTCTTTACCGATGGCGGTGTGAGAGATCCGCCCATCCTGGAGCAGCAAATCCAGGATTTTCAAATCAATGTCATCGAGGATCATTTTGTTTTAGTTTCTAGCTAATCATATGAATTTACTTTTATATCTTAGATTATATCACAGAAATGGCTAGAAAACAATGATACTGAATGGTTGTTAGAAATTTGGAGGATAATGCCTGTCACCCTGAGCGCAGCGAAGGGTCTGTCATCCTGAGCGCAGCGAAGGATCTGGCTCGACGGACGCAGAGATCCTTCGCTGCGCTCAGGATGACAGGCAGGACACCTCTCAAGTCCGCTCACGGGAAGCCTTATCTCCAAATGTCTAAGTAGTTGTATGGAGGTTTTATATGCACGTGACGCAAAACCCTGATCGAACCATGTAAAAATCAGTTTGATGATCCAGACCTGCTGCGGCAGTCTGGCTAATCAAAGGCAGTATGCAGTTCTTAGCGGTGGTTTTCGATTGGGCGATGTCTCCTGTCAGCCGATAAGGCTGCACAGAGCTTTGAGTCGATAAGCCTGGCGGGGGCATTACCTGTCCCCCAGACAGGGTCCCCCGCCACTACATCTCCTGTCAGCCGGTGAGGCTGCACAAAGCTTTTAGCCGATAGATATCTATGTGCTTACGCAGCACATCAGCCAACTTGTCGTATTCAACTTGACGGTTGAAACTGGCCTTCTCCCGTATGACAAACTGACTGGAGCGCCGCCCTGCCAGGGTGGCGACGATACTCTGCCTGAAGTTGTCGTTTTCGAACAAGCCGTGTAAATAGCATCCTGCGCACCAACCATCGGCATTGAGCCAGCCATCTTTACCGGTCGTATACGTTTCAAAAGCGCACGTACCAGCCTGCTCGTTCCTTCCTGCCGCTGTGGACGCGATAAATCGGGTCCCTACCGTACGCCCCAGGTGAATCTGATAGGTCTGAAAGCGCTGCCCGTTCAGGTGTGCAAAGAGGCCACGTACTGCTGACTCATCTACCTGAGCCTGGCTTTGCAGGGTCGTTTTTTCGTTGATCGGCTCGAAAAAGGTCTCGACTGGCAGAAGGTCCAGGCCGGGCTCGACTGTACCAGCTTCTGCCTCGGCCCCCACGAAGTCACTCAGGCGTTCGCCAAGCATCTGGTAGCCGCCGCAGATACCCAGCACAGCACAGCCATTTATCGCACACTGCCGGATGTGTTGAGCGAGCCCTTGTCGCCAGAGCCAGGCCAGGTCAGAGAACGTATTTTTCGTGCCAGGGAGGATGATCAGGTCAGGCCGGGTCGGAAACTCAGCCGGGCTGGTGGCAAAGCGCAGATGCACCATTGGTTCAGCAGCCAGGGCATCAAATTCATCATAGTTGCTCAGGTAGGGCAGACGCACAACGACGATTTCCGTAGGGGCGGGAACTGTAGGGGCAAGGGTGGTGCGGTGTGGCGGGGAGGCCACGTGCTCGATAAATCTGCCCATCTGGGGCCGATAAATCGGCGATGGGCGCGATAAATCGGCCCCTACAGCGTCCGTCCGTGCCTGCGCCACATGCTCGATAAATCGGCATTCTACCTCGCTGGTCCGATCCTGACGACCTTGCAGCACATATGCCGTTCCATTATCTAATGCTACCGAATCTTCTTCTGCAATACAAATATCCTTGAAGAAAGGAATTGTTCCTAGTACGGGTATACCGCTTCGGTCGCCAAGGAGCTGTTCACCTGAGCGCCAGAGCGACAAGTCGCCGCGAAATTTATTCACGACCAATCCTTTCACACGAGCCCGGTCTTCAGGCTCTAGCAGCATTAGCGTGCCCAGGAGTGAGGCAAAGATCCCTCCCCGGTCGATATCGCCCACCAGCAGCACTGGGGCCTCAGCCAGGCGAGCTATTGGCATATTGACCAGGTCGTACTGAGTTAGATTCAATTCGACCGGACTGCCCGCTCCTTCGATAATGATCAGATCATACTCGGCCCGTAGCCTGGCAAGAGCTTGTCGCACAACATCAAACAAGCTGGAGCGATCGTGATAGTAATCACGCGCCTCCATCGTGTCAAGCGGGCGTCCCAGAACAATCACCTGGCTGCGTGAATTGCTTTCTGGCTTGAGCAAGATTGGGTTCATCTCGACGGTGGGTTCGATACCCGCTGCTTCTGCCTGCACCGCTTGTGCCCTGCCTATTTCCCCACCACTTCGGGTCACAAATGAATTCAGGGCCATATTTTGCGCCTTGAATGGCGCGACCCGCCAACCGTCTTGTGCAAAGACTCGGCACAAGCCCGTCACCAGGGTGCTCTTCCCAACTGTTGAGGCCGTCCCCTGTACCATGAGCGTCTTGGCTTGACTCATACGATCTCCTGCAAAGCGAGCAGCAACTGTTGCCATTCGCCTCTAGGGCGCGTAGCGGCGCGAATGAACTGGGAGAGACCGAATGAAGTACCATCACGCACCAGTATTTTTCTGTTCAGGAGCTGTTGACGGACGCGGTGAGCATCCCCAATTTCTATCAGACAGAAGTGAGTGCGCGATGGTATGACATTCAGGCCAATATCTCTTAAGGCATGGAAGAATGCGTGGCGTTCAATAGCCAGGTTATCCAGCATTGTTTTGAGATGCGTGCGATCGGTCAGAGCGACAATCCCAGCGGCCTGCGCCGGGCCATTCACGTTCCAGGATGGCAATTGTGCGCTCAGACGCTCGGCGATGTCTGGAGTGGCTATAGCATATCCCAGGCGCAAGCCGGCCAGGGCAAAGTCTTTCGTCAATGAACGCAGCACAATGACCTGCGACACATGCTGGATATTACCTGCCCCCCAGGCAGGGTCTCCGCATTCTACAGTAGCCCCCCGATTTATCGTGGGGGACTCCTTTATCGTGGGAGCCTCGCGCGGAAAGACAAAGCGCCAGTACGCCTCATCGACCACGAGCATTGCGCCAGTCCTTTGACAGGCTTCTGCTAGAAGTTGGACGTGATGTTGGTCTAGCCAGGTGCCCGTCGGGTTGTTGGGATTGCAGAGCCAGACCAGGGAAGGCTGTTCCCTGCTTATCCAGGCAGCCACTGCCATAATGTCCGGCTGAAAGCAAGCATCGGCCTGTGTCCGAAATTCAACCACTGTGGCTCCAGTGGCCAGGCAAGCCACGCGGTATTCGCCAAAAGTAGGACCAAGAATGGCAGCCTTCAGGCCGGGCTTCAGATAGGCATGGGCTATGGCCCAGATGAGTTCGCTCGTGCCATTCCCACATATGATAGAGCTGAGTGGAAGGTTGGCTCCGTTCAGCTCATAGTCCAGAATGGCCCGCCGCAGTTCCAGGCACTCGCGGTCCGGATAGCGGTCAATGGCTATGCCTTCCACAGCTTCTCGCACATGTGGCGAAGGGCCATATGGATTGGTATTGACACTGAAATCAAGCACGTCCCAGGGGTGCAAGCCCAGGCGTTCCAGTTCGCCGTAATTGAGTCCGCCGTGAACGGCCCACTCAATTCTGCTCGTCAGATTATCCATCCTCAGCCCTCCGTAGCGATTTGAAAAATGCAGCTAGGAAGACAACTACAACACTGATCCGCCACACCATCTGCTCTGCCTGCCGGATGCTATAGGCCGTTAAGGCTCTTTCATTGTCACCCAGTGTGTAATAGCCGACCTTTTCCAGTTGCAGGCCCAACGCACCGGCTGCGGCAGCCATAGGATGCTTATGGGCGTCACGCCGCCAGATTTGCCAGGCTTTGAACCGATTACCGCCGAAGAGTGGAGCAAGCGCAATAATCAAAAGAGCAGTAAGCCGGGCAGGAAGCACGTTGAGCACATCGTCTAGCCAGGCAGCTGCTTTACCCAGGTATTCGTACTGACCATGATAGCCGATCATTGAGTCAAACGTGTTGAACAGACGATATGCAGCCGCACCGGGCAGGCCCAACAGCGTATAATACAACAGCGGTGCTACAACGGAGTCGTTCAAATTCTCAGCTAATGACTCGATGGCTGCTGCCCCCGCCAGTTCTGCCGTCAGCTCGGAGCGGTCCCGGCTGACCAGGCTTTGGAGCGCATTACGTGCGGCAGGCAGGTCACCTCGTTCAAGGGCTAGCCGTACCGATCGCCCTGCTTCAGCCAGCATGCGCAGGGCAAAACAAGGTTTGAGACCGATGCCTTCAATGAGTGCATACAACATGACACCGCCGTAGCCCCCCGATTTATCGTGGGGGACTCCTTTATCTTGGGAGCAGCCACGTTGTATCGCTCCGGCTTGTACTCGCTTTGCTAGCTGGTGAACGATTGCTGCTGGGAGTAAGGCGGCGGGAGCAGCTAGCATCAGCATTACTATACCATAGAGCAACTGGGGAATGGGGCCCTGGGGCGCAGTTTGCTCCAAGCGCCGTATCAGTTTGCCATATAAGACGACCGGATGCCAGGCGGCAGGTGGCTCACCTAGTAAGTCCAACCCGAGCGCAACCAGCACTGCGACCCCTTCTTCCAGGTTGACCTGGCGACCGCAAGGGTCGCCACTACGCTCGCCGATGGCACCATGCAGCATGTTCTGGCGTAGTGGCGACCCTTGCGGTCGCCAAGTTCCCCTCCACGCCATGTTGGGTTTCACGCTCCATGCAAAAATCATACGCGCACCCGTTTCAACTTGCCTCCCCTTGCTCAGTTTCACCCCTAGAACTCAATCCCTTTTTGCGCTTTTATACCGGCCTGGAAAGGATGCTTTACCTCGACGATCTCCGAAACCAGGTCAGCATACTCAATCAGTTCGGGAATGGCATACCGCCCGGTGATTACCAGGTGCATACCCACTGGGCGCTGATCAAATGTGTCCTGTATCTCTTCCCAGGACAGCCAGCCATACTTGAGCACGTAGGTCATCTCGTCCAATACGACCAGGTCATAGTTGCCAGAAAGAATTTTCTGGCGACACAATTCCCATCCCTGGCGAGCCAAGGCTTTATCGTTCTCAATGTTCTTGGAAAGCCAGGTAAAACCATCCCCCAGTGGTATCATCTCAATGCCGATTTTGCGAGCCGCCTTCTCTTCACCCCAGTTGGCCGTTCTAGCTTTGATGAACTGCAGCATACAAACCCGTAGACCCTGTCCCCAGGCTCGCAGGAGCAGTCCCATTGCTGCCGTCGTTTTGCCCTTGCCCTTGCCAGTATTGACAATCACCAACCCCTTTTTGATCGCCGTTTTCGCTCGCTTGCGGCGCGCTTCATGCCCGGCACGTTGACGCGCCAGACGTTCCTCTTCACTGAGAGTCGAATCCTCTTCGGGATCCCTCTCATCGGTGTCTTCCTCACGTTGATCGTTCGGCTCGCTTGCCAGATCTCGCTGTAGGGGCGGTAGGGACGTGAGCTTGCCTCCGTCCGTGCCTCCGCCTTCCTCTTTATCAGACATTGTACGTTCCTTTCTCTCTTCTTGGCTCTATTTAAATCGGTGAAGCGCTCAACCAGTTCCACAAGGTACTGCATCTGCTTAACGTACGGTTTGAGTTGAACGCTACTCACATCCTGAATGCACCTGCCATAATTTGGGTGTATGAACTCGTTGTAGGCAATCAATCGAACATACCTCGATGGTGAGCAAACGGGAATGGGTAGCCCGTGCTTGGCCACAACTATTTCATACACCCCCATAATCTTGCAGTGGTCACAAAACGTTCATATGCCGAATCCTCTCGCGCAAATGGAGCATTCAGGCAAGAGTAGTGAAATTCATGTCCGCGCACAACTTCACCCCGCTGTGTCAGCAGCGTATCGCGCAAAGAAGTCGCCTCACGATACCCAATCACTAATCCGCCAGGATCATTGCTCATGATGCTTTGCCTGGCAAGGGCTCCTACCATAGGTAACTCTTCGCCTGATGCCACTCGAATGGATTGGCAGAGGTACATGAGTCCTCCACATTCCGCATAACAGGGAATGTTTTGCTGAAGGAGGTGTCCGATAGCAGTGCGCATGCCTTTGTTTCCGGCTAAGCCATGCGCGTATTCCTCTGGAAACCCTCCGCCAATATACATACCAGCGATATGCTCTGGTAACACACTATCATGAAGAGGGCTAAAGGGTACCAGTTCTGCACCAGCACGCCGGAGCAAGTTTAGTGTATCAGGGTAGTAAAAGTTAAACGCTTCATCCTGGGCAAGAGCAATCCTAACGGGTTCATGTACCGTTTCCAGCGAGGAGAACGTGGGAATCGAGGCATCCTTCTCGAGAGAAGGAACCTCGCGGGCAAGGGTCAGGAGTTTTTCGCTGTCGCACGTCTGGCCAAACAGCTGTCCCAGCAAAGCGAGTTGCTCAGCACTTACTATATGTTCTGCGACCGGGACTAAGCCCAAATGCCGCTCCGGTACCAGTTTGTCAGGGGCATTCCTCAAATATCCCAGCAAAGGTATACCGGTTTCTGCCTCAATGGCTTCTTGCAACATTTGAGCATGACCTGCTCCCCCAACACGATTAGCAATGACTCCTACAATGTTTACCTGGGGATCAAGATGCTGAAATCCCATCACCACCGCGGCTGCACTGCGCGCCATTGCACTTGCATCTACCACCAACACGACCGGGGCCCGCAGTATCTTTGCCACCTCGGCAGTACTGCCAACCTCGCTTGTGCTGCTAAATCCATCATAGAGCCCCATGACCCCTTCAATCACAGCGATATCAGCAGAGGCAGCAGTAGTACAAAAAACCTCCAGCATACGGCTTGGTGGCATCATCCAGGTATCGAGGTTATAGCAGGGTTGCGACGCGGCAAACGCGAGATGGGACGGATCGATATAATCCGGCCCAACTTTGAATGGCTGTACCCGTATACCTCTCGTGCGTAAATTGGCAATGAAAGCCGTCGTTATCGTCGTTTTGCCGATACCACTTGACACACCAGCGAAAACAATTCTGGGAAGGGTCAGTAGCATGTCAATCCTCCTCTTTCATCGGCGTCTCTATCCTTGCGGGTGAAAGCCATTCGTACGGGCGTGATTCATCACGCCCCGCCACGCTTTGTGGAACGGTCTGCGGGGGCGTGATGAATCACGCCCGTACGAACGATTCCATCGCTCTCTCGTTTCACCTTGAAGGATGTAGACCCTCGTCTCTGATTAGACTAGGGCGGAGGCAAGTTCACGCCCCTATGCAGTAATCGGGCAAGGCACCGGAGAACCTCTCGGGATGAACAATCTGTGCAACGCATCGTAGTCCCTCTACCAGGCGCGGTCCTGGCCGCTGCATAATGGCGACATTGATGTGGTACACCCTGTGAGATTTGACCGCGTTAATACTGCCCCAATTAGCGCGCTTATACACCAGATTGACATTCCCACCATACTGTGGGTCTTCGGTGAGAATAATGAACTGTGGATTCGCGCTGATAACGGCTTCATCGGTTACCTGTGGATAGCCCCCGTTACTGCTATTGCTATGAAAAATATTTTGTGCATTCGCGTCTTGCAAGAGTTCGTCACCAAAAGAAGTGCCGCCAAAGACAAATGGCTTTCCAGGCGTACTATCGTCCACTTCAAGCAACACCTTGGGTGCAGTCGTCCCTACGACCGTGGCCTTGATTTGGTCGATCTGTTGCTGAAGATGTTGCACGAGTGAAGTCGCTGTCTCCTGCGTAAAGGTCAGGCGTCCTACAAGCAATATTTCTTGGAGCGTCTGGGAGAAGTCGGACAACTGGAGATCGACAACATTCAAGCCGAGTTGTTTGAGCTGCTGATCGTATTGTTTTGTCTGGGCCCCCCAGCTCAGCACCAGGTCAGGCTTCAACGCCACAATCTGCTCGACATTGTACTTTCCGTCGACGTTGGAAACCTTTGGAAGAGAGGTCAGAGCAGGTGGATAATCTGTGTAGTAGTCGATACCAACAACTCTACGCTCAAGATGCAATGCTCCAAGAATCTCACTGGTACTTGAGACAAGCGAGACGATCCGTTGGGGAGCAGTTTTAGGGAAAACGATGGGCGTCCCATACACATCCAGTGCGACAGTAGTCGTAGGGGTCGGCATTGAAAGGATCCCTGCGGCAGGTGAGGCTGTCTGACCACATGCAGCTAGCCCGAC
>WNEZ01009305.1_pt1 | contig 13461 bp, 11 predicted proteins | sample 5400521 | NCBI WGS metagenome assembly WNEZ01 (sample SAMN13153339, study PRJNA577476) | soil metagenome | isolation source: 120 cm saprolite under Douglas fir tree site 2 hole 1 replicate 1 | place: USA:California | collected 2015-04-18 | reverse complement strand
AGGTGCGCTTCTCGGCGATGCTCGATTCGCGCACTGTCTGCCGGAGCACCTCGGGCCGGATGGGATTGGGCGCGCCGGCGGCGCTCGTGGCGATTTGCAAGTCGCAGGCGCGCTGCAGGGCCCATAGCACCTGGAAAGCTTCCGGCACGCTCGGCCCCCAGGCGAGCAGGCCGTGGTTGCGCAGGATCACGGCCGGCTTGTCGCCGATGTCGCGCACGAGGCGTTCCTTCTCACCGGGGTCGACCGTGATGCCCTCGAAGTCGTGGTAGGCGACCAGGCCATAGAGCATCGCGCCGTAGAAATTGTCGTGCGACAGCCCGTCCTTCAGCCCGGCCACCGCGCAGCCGGTCGTGGTGTGCGGCTCGATCGCGCCGTGGATCGCCGAATGGATCACGAAGCCGGCCTGATTCACCGGCCAGCGCGACTCGCGCAGCGGATTGCCGTCGATGTCGATGAGGATCAGGTTCGAAGCCGTGATCTCGCTGTAATGCAGCCCGAAAGGATTGATGAGAAATCGCACCTCCGGCCCCGGCACGCGCAGCGTGATGTGATTGAAGATCATCTCGGTCCAGCCGAGCATGTCGAACACGCGATAGCACGCCGCCAGCTCGACGCGCGCCTTGCGCTCGGTCTCGCTCATCGGCAGCTCCCGCGCCGGGCGGGCCGCCCTTTCCCTGTAAATGCTCATGGCTTTCAGTTTACTCTGGTGACAAAGACTAGAGCACCACCGGCTTGTCGGGCAGCTCGTTCACCCGGCTGCCCGGGAAATGCCGCGCCAGATGCCGCGCCACCGCGCGGACTCCGTCTGTCACCGCCTTTTCATAATTTCCCTGCTTGAGCTCCGCTTCCATCGCGCGACAGATCTCCTCCCATTGCGTGCCGGTCTTTGCGTGGATCCCGCGATCGGCGACGATCTCCACGTCGCGGTCCGCAAGCAGGAGGTAGATCAGTACGCCGTTGTTGTGCTCGGTATCCCAGACCCGAAGCTGGGAGAAGACTTCTAGCGCGCGCTCACGCGCGCTGCGGCCGCGTAAAAGCACAGCCACGTCGAGCGCGCTCTCCACGGCAAAGCGGATTTGCCCGGCGTGCGTGCGCTCGGCTTCGCGGATGGCGTTCTCGATCGCGTCGAGGCTCCCCGGCGGAAACGCGCGCCGCGCCGCGCCGGGAAGGACAGCTAGATGCCGGGCAATGCGGGCGAGATCCATGTCACCAGCGCCCCGATGCGCCGCCGCCGCCGAAGCTGCCGCCGCCCCCGCTGAATCCACCGCCGCTGCTGAATCCGCCGCCGCCGAAGCCGCCGGGAAAGCCACCGTAATAGCCGTAACCGCGCCCCCCGCCGAGCAGCGTGAACAGGAATGCAATCACTCCCGCGAAGAGCGCGACCGCCATCGTGCCGACGAGCAGCCACGCCAGCGCGCCGACGAGTCCGCCCGTGATGGCACCGCCGAGAAACCGGCCGAGCGTCGCGCGCAGCAGGCCTCCGGCCACCAGTGCGAGAATCAGCAGGATTGGCAGCGCGTGCCCGACATTGCCGCCTTCGGAGGGTGCCGCTTTTTTCGGCGCGGGCAGGGGCTCGCCCTCTATGACGCCCATCATCGCGTCCACGCCGGCGTTGACGCCACCGTAGAAATCGCCGTCGCGAAAGCGCGGCGCGATGATGTCGCTCACGATGCGCTTGGCAGTGGCGTCGTTGAGCGCGCCCTCCAGACCGTAGCCCACCTCGATGCGCAGCGCCCGGTCGTTCTTCGCGACGATGAGCAGGGCGCCGTCGTCGACCTTCTTGCGACCCAGCTTCCACTGCTCGACGACGCGCAACGAGTACTGCTCGATCGGCTCGGGCGCCGTGCTCGGCACCATCAGCACCGCGATCTGAGCGCCCTTGCGCAGCTCGAATTCCCTGAGCTTGCGCTCCAGCGCCGCATTTTGCTCGGTGGTCAGGGTCCCGGTCTGGTCCACGACCTGCGCCGTGAGCGGCGGCACGGACTGCTGCGCCCACGCCGCGACGGCGAAAAACCACGCGACAAGAAAAACCCGGATCACTTGCCCTTGGTGCCGAAATCGACGCGCGGCGGCTTCGCGATCTCCTGCTCGTTTTCCACCGTGAAATTCGGCTTGGGCTTGAAGCCGAACATCATGGCGGTCAGGTTGCTCGGAAATGAGCGCACCGTCACGTTGTACTCCTGCACCGCCTTGATGTAGCGGTTGCGCGCCACCGCGATGCGGTTCTCGGTACCTTCGAGCTGCGCCTGCAGGTCGCGGAAATTCGCGTCCGACTTGAGCTGCGGATAGGACTCGGCGACCGCCAGCAGGCGCGAGAGCGCGCCGCCGAGCTCGCGCTGCGCGGCCTGGAACTTGGCGAAGGCTTCCGGGTTGTCGACGAGCTCGGGTGTCGCCTGGATCGACCCCGCGCGCGCGCGCGCCTCGGTGACTTGTGTCAGCACTTGCTGCTCCTGCTGCGCAAAGCCCTTCACCGTGTTGACAAGGTTCGGCACCAGATCGGCTCGGCGCTGGTACTGGTTCAGCACCTCGGCCCAGGCTGCCTTGACCTGCTCATCCTTGCGCTGCAGCTCGTTGTAGCCGCAGCCGGACAAAAGCAGGGTGCAGAGCGCCGCAATTGCCATCCCGAATCTACGCATGGTTTTCTCCTTGGCTGCCTATCCGGGGAATCGCCGCCCGAAGTCGCGCAGCACTTCCCGCGCACAATTATGGCCCGGCGCGCCGGTCACGCCGCCGCCGGGATGCGCGCCGGAGCCGCACAGGTACAACCCGTCGAGGGGAGCACGGTAATCAGCGTAACCGAGCAGCGGCCGTGCTGACCAGAGCTGATCCAGCGTGAGCGCACCGTGGAAGATGTCGCCGCCGACGAGGCCGAAGTCGCGCTCGAGGTCGGCGGGCGACAGCGCGCTGTAGGCGATCAAGCTGGCGCGGAAGCCGGGCGCGTGCGACTCGATCACGTCGAAGATGCGCTCGACCGCTTCCTGCTTGCGCAGGTTCCAGTCGACCTCGGGCGCAAAATGCTGGCAGAACAGGCTCGCGACATGTGCGCCCCTGGGCGCCAGCGTATCGTCGAGCGTGCTCTGGATCACCATCTCGACGATCGGCAAGCGCGAAATGCCATCCTGGCGCGCATCGAGATATGCGCGGTCCATGTACGAAAGCGACGGCGCCATGATGATGCCCGAGGCATGGTGCGGTCCCGGCTCCGGATGGCAGGTGAAGCGCGGCAGTGCCGACAGCGCGACGTTCATGCGAAAGCTCGCCGAGGCGCATTTATAGCGCTGCATCCGGGTGACGAACTCCGGCGGCAGGCTGTGCCTATCCACCAGATCGAGATAGAGCAGCTTGGGATTCACGTTGGCGACGACCGCGCGCGCCGTGATCTTGCGCTCGTCTTCCAGCATCACCGTCCCCTGCCGGACGCGGACCACGCGCGCATTGCACTCGATGTCGACGCCGCAGCGACGCGCCTCGGCCGCGAGCGCCTCGCTGATCGCTCCCATGCCGCCGATCGCGTGTCCCCACACGCCGCGCTTGCCGTTGACCTCGCCGAACGAATGATGAAGCAGCACATACGCCGTTCCAGCGTGGTAAGGACTCGCGTAATTGCCCACCACCGCGTCAAAGCCGAACGCCGCACGGATGCCTTCCGACTCGAACCACTGCTCGAGGAGCTCGGCGGCGCTGCGCGTGAAAAAGAAAAGGAAATCGCGCCGCGCCTCCATGTCGAGCGCTTTGAGCAGCCTGCCTGCCTTCAGGGCGCGCAGCAGGTCGAGCAAGCCACCGCCCACGTTCGGCGGACATTGCAGCACCAGCTCGCGCAGCGCGTCCGCGACCCGCTCCAGGACCACCCAATAGTGCGGCAGCCGCTCGGCGTCGCGCGCGGAAAAGCGCGCCAGTTCGCGCTGCGTGGCTTCCAGGCCGCCGCCCACCTTCAGATAGCCGTTTTCGAGCGGCAGGAAGTTGGCCAGCGGGCGCTCGACGATGCGCAGGCCATGCTCCGAGAGCCGCAGGTCGCGGATCACCTTGGCCTGCAGCAGGCTGACGGTGTAAGCCGCAACCGAATTGCGGAACCCGGGATGGAACTCCGCGCTGGCTGCCGCGCCGCCGACGGCGGCGCGGCGCTCGAGCACTTTCACCTTGAGGCCGCCCTTCGCCAGATAGCACGCGCAGGTGAGGCCGTTGTGCCCGGCGCCGATGACGACTGCATCGTAGCGCTCCACCCTGGGCTCACTCGACCGTGACGGACTTCGCCAGATTTCTCGGTTTATCGACGTCCGCGCCGCGAGCGAGGGCCGCGTGGTAGGCGAGGAGTTGCAGCGGCACGACGTGCAGGATCGGCGACAGCAGCCCGTAGTGCTCGGGCAGCTGCACCACGTTTACACCGGACGAAGATGCGATACGCGTGTCGGCATCGGCGAAGACATACAGCTCCCCGCCGCGCGCGCGCACTTCCTGCATGTTCGATTTGAGCTTCTCCAGCAGCGCGTCGTTCGGTGCCACCGTCACCACGGGCATGTCCCCCGTGACCAGCGCGAGCGGGCCATGCTTCAGCTCGCCCGCGGCGTAGGCTTCGGCGTGGATGTAGGAAATTTCCTTCAGCTTCAGCGCGCCCTCGAGCGCGATCGGGTAGTGCAGCCCGCGGCCGAGGAACAGCGCGTGTTCCTTCTTCGCGAAGCGCTCGGCCCACGCCATGACCTGCGGCTCGAGCGCGAGCACGAGCACCGCTGCGAGCGCCGTGGGCAAGTGCCGCAAACGCTTGAGTTGCGCGGTCTCCTCCTCGGCAGCAAGGCGTCCGCGCATCTTGGCAAGGGTCAAGGAGAGAAGAAACAGACCGATCAGCTGTGTGGTAAAGGCCTTGGTCGAGGCGACGCCGATCTCGACCCCGGCATGCGTGAGGAAGGCGAGCCGCGTCATGCGCATCATGGCGCTGGTAGCGACGTTGCAGACGGCGAGCGTCCTGCCGTGACGCAGCGACTGGGCGTGCTTCAACGCCGCCAGCGTATCGGCGGTTTCGCCCGACTGCGACACCAGCGTGACCAGCGTACGCGGGTTGGGGACGCTCGAGCGGTAGCGGTATTCGCTCGCGATCTCGACGTTGCAAGGCAGTCCCGCCAGCGCCTCGATCCAGTGCCGCGCTACCAGACCGGCGTGGTAGCTGGTACCGCAGGCGAGGATCAGTACCGAGTCCACTTCGGCGAGCAGCTCTTGCGCCTTACTGCCGAAGAGCGCCGGGGTGACCGCCGCCACCGACTCGAGCGTGTCCGAGACCGCGCGCGGCTGCTCGAAGATCTCCTTCTGCATGAAGTGGCGATAGGGGCCCAGCTCGGCCGCGGCGCCGGCGGTCTTCACCGTGCGCACTTCGCGCGACGCGGCGCGGCCGTCGCGGTCGACGACGCGCCAGCCCTCCCGGTCGATGGAAACCACATCGCCGTCCTCGAGGTAGGCGATGCGCTCGGTCGTGCCGGCAAGCGCGAGCGCATCGGAGGCGAGGAAGCATTCTTTTTCCCCGACTCCCACCACCAGCGGGCTGCCGAAGCGCGCGCCGACCACGCGGTGCGGTTCCTTGCTTGCCAATACTGCAATGGCGTAAGCGCCGGTGAGGCGCTTCACCGCCGCGCGCACTGCTTCCGCCAGGTCGCCGCGGTAGAGGCTATGCACGAGGTGCGCGATGACTTCGGTATCGGTCTGGCTTTCGAAGCGGTACCCCGCCGCCTGCAGTTCAGCGCGCAGGTCCTCGTGGTTTTCGATGATGCCGTTGTGCACCAGCGCGATTTCCCCGCGCGAGACGAGGGGGTGCGCGTTCTCGGTCGCCGGCGCCCCGTGCGTCGCCCAGCGCGTGTGGGCGATACCCGTCGCGCCTTCGACGTGTTTTTCTCCAACTTGAATTGCCAGGTCTGCGACGCGCGCGACGCTGCGCACGCGGCCGATTTGGCCGTCGAAAAGCACGGCGACGCCGCAGGAGTCGTAGCCGCGGTACTCAAGGCGGCGCAGACCCTCTACGAGGATTGGAACGATGTCGCGGCGCGCAGCAGCGCCGACGATGCCACACATGGTGTCAGCCCTTCTTTCGCGGCGGTTTCCAGGACGGGATCGACACCTGCCTGGCACGCGCCACGGTGAGCTGTCCCGGCGGCGTGTCCTTGCTGATGGTCGAGCCGGCGCCGATATAGGAGCCGCGCGCGATGCGCACCGGCGCCACCAGCGTCGCGTCCGAGCCGATGAAGCAATCGTCCTCGATCACCGTACGGTGCTTCGCTGCGCCGTCGTAGTTGCAGGTGATGGTTCCAGCACCCACGTTCACGCGGCGACCGACCTCGGAGTCGCCGATGTACGAGAGGTGGTTGGCCTTGGAGCCGGCGCCGAGGCGGCTCGCCTTGACCTCGACGAAGTTTCCAATATGCACGCCCTCCGCCAGATTGGCGCCGGGCCGCAGCCGCGCAAACGGCCCGACGCGGCAACGCTCGCCGATTTCGGCGTCGTCGAGATGCGAGAAGGCGAGCACCTCGGTGCCGGCGCCGATACTGACGTTTTTGAGCACGCAGTTCGGTCCGACGCGGACGTTATCGCCAAGACGCACCGTTCCCTCGAACACGCAGTTGACGTCGATTGAGACGTCGCGGCCGCACTCGAGCGCGCCGCGCACGTCGATGCGCGCCGGGTCGGCCAGCGTCACGCCGGCGTCGAGCAGGCAGCGCGCCTCCCGGGCCTGCACCACGCGCTCGAGGGCGGCGAGCTCCTGCGTGGAATTGACGCCGGCGACTTCCCATTGATCTTCGACCTTGACGGCGACCACCGGCACGTTGTCGGCCACGGCGAGCGCCGCCAGATCGGTGAGGTAATACTCTTTCTGCGCATTGTGATTGTTGATCTTCGACAGCCATGGCACGAGCCGCCGCGCGCTCAGGCAAAAAAAACCGGCATTGACCTCGCGGATGGCCAGCTCGCTCGCCGTGGCGTCCTTTTGCTCGACGATGCGCCCGACGCGCTGCGCGCCGTCGCGCACGATGCGGCCATAGCCCGAAGGGTCGGCGAGCTCCGCAACAAGGACGGCTACACCCCCGCGAGCACCCTCGACTAGGCGCTTCAATGTCGCGGGCCGCACCAGCGGCACGTCGCCGTACACGATCAGCACGTCGGCGTCGGGCGACACCTGCGGCAGCGCCTGCAGCACGGCGTGGCCGGTGCCGAGCTGCTCGGCCTGCAGCACCCAGTCGACACCGGAATCCGGAAAGGCCGCGCGTACTTTGTCGGCACCATGGCCATGCACCACGAAAATCTTGCGCGGCGCGAGCGTGCGCGCGGCGTCGATCACATGGGCGAGCAGCGGCCGGCCGGCAAGCGGATGAAGCACCTTGGGAAGGTCCGACCGCATGCGCTTGCCCCGACCGGCAGCCAGTACGATCACGTCGAGCGGCATCACGCGGATTCTAGGCTAATATTGTTTTTCCGGAGGAGAACGACATGAGACCGCTGGCAGGCGGATGCATTGCAATCGCGCTCGGCCTCGCCGCCGGGCAGGCGCTCGCTCAGGACAGCTGCTCGAATCGCGGCGATCTCGACCTGCTTTACTGCGACGAGAACAAGGACCTCGTCGCCGATGCGCCGAAAGATCCGAAAAAGTTCAAGAACCCGTCCACGCTGGTCTTCACCTACACCCCGGTGGAGGATCCCGCGGTGTACGAGAACGTCTTCAAGCCATTTACCGACTACCTGTCGAAGTGCACCGGCAAGCGCGTGGTGTTCTACCAGGTGCAGTCGAACGCGGCGGAAATCGAGGCGATGCGCTCCGGCCGCCTGCACGTCGGCGGCTTCTCCACCGGGCCGACGAATTTCGCCGTCAACCTCGCCGGCGCCGTGCCCTTCGCCGTCAAGGGAAATGCGAAGGATTGGCAGGGGTATCAGTTGATCTTCGTGGTGAGGAAGGACAGCCCTTACCAGAAGCTCGCCGACCTGAAGGGCAAGAAGGTGGCGCATGTGCAGCCTTCCTCCAACTCGGGAAATCTGGCGCCGCGAGTCCTGTTTCCGAAAGAGGGCCTCGCCCCCGGCAAGGACTACAAGGTGCTCTATTCGGGCAAGCACGACCAGACCGTGATGGGCGTTCTCTCCGGCGACTTCGATGGCGGCCCGGTGGCTTCCGACGTGTTCAAGCGCATGATCGACCGCGGACAGATAAAAGCCGAGGACTTCCGCATCCTCTATCGCAGCCAGACGTTTCCGACGTCGTCGTTTGCGTACGCGCACGACCTTGAGCCGAAGCTGCGCGACACGCTGCTGAAGTGCTTCTACGATTACCGCTTCCCTGCCGAGATGCAAAAGGCGTTCGACGGCGCCGACCGCTTCTTCCCGATCAATTACAAGGAGCACTGGGCCTTGGTGCGGCAGGTCGCCGAAGGCAGCGGCGAGAAATTCAACAAGGCGGCGTTCGACGCGCTCTCCAGGAAGGAAACCGAAGCGGCCGCGAAGGGCAATAAATAGCGTGAGCGCGGTGCTGTCGGTCCGGGGACTCGTCAAGGAGTACGTCCCCGGCAGGCCGGTGCTGCGCGGCATCGATCTGGATTTCGCCGCGCGCGGCATCACCGCCGTCATCGGCCCCTCGGGCACCGGCAAGTCGACCCTCATTCGTTGCATCAACCGGCTGGTGGAGCCCACCGCCGGGGAGGTGATCTTCGAAGACAGGGACCTCGTCAAGTTGAGCAGGGCAGAACTCAGATCCGCACGACGACGGATCGGCATGGTGTTCCAGGAGTACAACCTGGTCGAGCGCCTGAGCGTGATGGAGAACCTGCTGTGCGGGCGACTCGGGTATGTCTCGCCGCTGAAAGCGTGGCTGCGCCGCTACCCCGAGCGCGACATCGCCCGCGCATTCGAGCTGCTCGACATCGTCGGGCTGGGTGAGTTCGCGCAGGCGCGGGCCGACAGCCTTTCCGGCGGGCAGCGCCAGCGCGTCGGCATCGCGCGGGCGGTGATGCAGGAGCCGAAGCTCCTGCTCGCCGACGAGCCGACCTCGTCGCTCGATCCGAAGACCTCGGTCGAGATCATGGGATTGCTGCAGACGCTCGCGCAGGCGCACGGCTTTCCGGTGATCATCAATATCCATAACGTCGAGCTGGCGCGGCGCTTCGCCGAGCGCATCGTCGGCATGACCGGAGGCCGGGTGGTGTACGACGGGCCGCCGGAGCGGATCACCGAGGCGCACCTCAAGGAGATCTACGGTGGCGAGGACTGGCTCGAGTAGGAGCGCCTTCCCGCCCGACTGGTGGGCACGCGGCGCCTGGATCGTGCTCCTTGTCTACCTCCTCTACGCTTGCGCGCAACTGGAGTTGACGCCGGCGCGTTTCGCGACCGGTCTCGAGCACGGCGCGAAGTTCATGGCGCGCCTCTTCCCGCCGGACTTCAAGCGCTGGGAGCTGCTCATGAAGGGGATGGTCGAAAGCCTGCAGATCGCGATCGTCGCCTCTGCGCTCGGCACGCTGCTCTCGCTCCCGCTCGCGCTGCTCGCGGCGCGCAATCTGATGCCGGTGTGGGCAAGCTGGCCGGCACGCGCGGTGATGGTGGTGTGCCGCTCCTTCCATCCGGTGATCGTGGCGATCCTGTTCGTGAAGGCGGTCGGCTTCGGCGCGCTCGCCGGCATCCTGGCGCTCACCGTGGCCTCGGTCGGCTTCCTCGGCAAACTGATGACTGAGGCGATCGAAGAGATCTCGCTCAAGCAGGTCGAAGCCGTGCGCGCGACCGGTGCGCCGTTTGCCTCGGTGGTGACCTACGCCGTCCTGCCACAGGTGTTCTCGCGGTTTGTCGGTTTCGTATCGTACGAAACCGACGCGAATCTGCGCAACTCGGCCATGGTAGGCATCGTCGGCGCCGGCGGCATCGGCGGGACGCTGTTCGCCGCGTTCCAGCGCTTCGACTACGACTTCGTCTGCGCCATCGTTCTCACCATCATCGCGCTGATCATGGCGGGCGAAGTGCTGACGGTGCAGGTAAAGAAGGTGTTCAAGGCTTGAGCGCCGCACTCGAACGGGAATGGCGGCGTTTTACTCCCGCGGAGCGCATCGGCCGGTTCGTGGTCTATTTTTGCGTCGTCGCCGCCGTCGTCGCGTCGCTGCAGACGATCGAGGTGATCCCCGAGTTCCTCTACGACGCACCCGAGCAGATCGGCGACATGCTGCGGCGCATGTGGCCGGTCGCCTGGCGGCATTACCCCGAAGGCGTGCACCGTCCGCTCATCGATTCCTTGCATATCGCCACCTTGGGTACCGTTCTCGCCGTACTGATGGCCGTACCGGTTGCGTTTCTCGCCGCGAAAAACGTGACGCCGTACGCCGGGCTGAATTACGCCGCGAAACTGGTCCTGGTCGGCGCCCGCTCCGTGAACACGCTGATCTGGGCGTTGTTCTTCGTTGCCGTGCTCGGGCCGGGCGCGCTCGCCGGCACGCTGGCGATCGCGTTCCACTCGATTGGCTTTACGGGCAAGCTCCTCGGCGAAGCGCTGGAGGAATCGAACCGCGGCACCATCGAAGCGCTGGAGGCAAGCGGCGCGCCCTGGCTTTCGATCGCTCTCAAGGGCTACTGGCCGCAGGTGCGCCCGGCGTTCTGGGCGATCGTGCTATTCCGCTGGGACATCAACGTGCGCGAATCGGCGGTGCTCGGCCTGGTGGGCGCGGGCGGCGTCGGCATGGCGCTCGACACCGCGCTCAACCTGTTTCAGTGGGACCGCGCGGCGATGATCCTGGTCGCGATCCTTGCGGTCGTCGTCGCCGCCGAGGTGGCGACCACGCAGCTGCGCAAGCGGATTATCTAGGCAGCTCGGAAAAGCCCATCAGGAACTCGTCGACCGAGCGGGCGCACTGGCGGCCTTCGCGGATCGCCCAGACGACGAGCGACTGGCCGCGGCGCACGTCGCCCGCCGCGAACACCTTCGGCACCGACGTCACGTAGGCGCGCGGTCCTTCCGTGTCTGCCCGGGCATTGCCCCGGGCATCCTTTTCCACGCCGAACTCCTCGAGCATCGACTGCAGCGGCGAAACGAAGCCCATCGCCAGCAGCACCAGGTCGGCCGGCATCTCGAATTGCGACCCCGGCACTTCCTGCGGCTTGCCGCCTTTCCATTCCAGCCGCACGGCCCGCAGCAATTTGAGCTTTCCGTTCTCGCCGACGAATTCCTTGGTGGCCACCGACCAGTCGCGGTTCACGCCCTCTTCGTGCGACGGGGAGGTGCGCAGCCGCACCGGCCAATACGGCCACGCCGGATTGTTCTCGACGTCCGGCGGCATGGGCAGCACCTCGAATTGCGTGATCGACCTGGCGCCGTGGCGGTTGGACGTGCCAACGCAGTCCGAGCCGGTGTCGCCGCCGCCGATGATCACGACGTGCTTGTCGGTCGCCCAGAGCTCGGGCACGACGGCATCGCCGGCGACGCGCTTGTTCTGCAGCGGCAGGAAATCCATCGCGTAATGGACGCCATCGAGCGCACGTCCGGGAATCGGCAGGTCGCGCGGCTGCTCGGCGCCGGCTGCAAGCACGATCGCGTCGAAGTCCGTTTTCAATTGATCTGGAAAAATATTTTCGCGCGCGTCGCTGCCCACGCCCTCGGCCGGTGAGCGCACGCCGACGAAAACCGCTGGGCGGAATTTCACCCCCTCGGCACGCATCTGCTCCAGGCGCCGATCGATCACGCCTTTTTCGAGCTTGAAGTCGGGAATGCCGTAGCGCAGCAGCCCGCCGATGCGATCGCTCTTCTCGAACACCGTCACGTCGTGGCCGGCGCGCGCCAGCTGCTGCGCGCAGGCCAGCCCGGCCGGGCCGGAGCCGACGACCGCAACCTTCTTTCCCGTCTTGTGCGCCGCGGGCAGCGGCCGCACCCAGCCCTCTTCCCAGGCCTTGTCGATGATGGCGTGCTCGATTGGCTTGATGCCCACCGGATCGGCGTTGATGCGCAGCACGCACGCCTCTTCGCAAGGCGCCGGACAGATGCGGCCGGTGAATTCCGGAAAGTTGTTGGTCGAATGCAGCACCTCGATCGCCGTCTTCCAGTCCTGCCGGTAAACCAGGTCGTTCCAGTCCGGGATGATGTTGTTGACCGGGCATCCCGACATGCAGAACGGCACGCCGCAATCCATGCAGCGCGCGCCTTGCACTCCCGCCGCCTCGTCGGACAGGCGCAGGTAGAACTCGCGGTAGTGCTTCCTGCGGGCCTCGGTGGGCTCGTGCGGCTCCTCGACGCGGCCGAATTCGAGGAACCCGGTGACCTTACCCACTCATTTCTCCACCTAGGCGGCCGCCCTCTTCTGTCCCGCCATCTCGGCCAGCGCGCGGCGGTATTCCTTCGGAAAAACCTTCACGAAGCGGGCGCGGTATTCGCTCCACTTCTCCAGGATGTGCAAGGCCCTTTTGGAATTGGTATAGCGCGCGTGATTCTCGATCAGGCGCTTGACGCTCGCCTCGTCCTCGGACTCGGGCACGAGCGGCTCGAGATCGACCATCGAAGTGTTGCAGCGCCTGGCGAATTCGCCGTCGACATCGAGCACGTAGGCGAAACCGCCCGACATGCCGGCGGCGAAGTTGCGGCCGGTCGTGCCGAGCACCACCACCGTGCCTCCGGTCATGTACTCGCAAGCGTGATCGCCGACACCTTCCACGACTGCGCGAGCGCCGGAATTCCTTACCGCGAAGCGCTCGCCCGCGACACCGCGGAAATACGCTTCGCCCGCAATCGCGCCGTAGAGCACGACGTTGCCGGTGATGATGTTCTCGCTCGGCTCGCCGCGGAACTTGGGCGAGGGCTGAACCGAAATGCGGCCGCCGGAAAGCCCCTTGCCGCAGTAATCGTTGGTGTCGCCCACCAGGTCGAGGACCACGCCGCGCGCGAGGAAGGCGCCAAAGCTCTGCCCCGCGGAGCCGGCGAAACGGATGTGGATCGTGTCCTCGGGCAGCCCGTCGTGGCCATAGCGCTTGGCGATCTGGTGCGACAGCATCGTGCCGACCGTGCGGTTGATGTTGCGGATCGGCGTCTCGATGAGCACTTTTTCGCGGCGCTCGAGCGCCGGCGTCGCCAGCTCGATGAGCCGGTTGTCGAGCGCTTTCTCCAGGCCGTGGTCCTGTGTCTCGCAATGGAAACGCGCCACTTCCGCCGGCACGGCGGGCATGGCGAAGATCCTCGAGAAGTCGAGGCCTTTCGCCTTCCAGTGCTCGACGCCTTTGCGCATGTCGAGCAGTTCGGTACGACCAATCAATTCATTTAAATGACGCACCCCAAGTTGCGCCATCAACTCCCGCACTTCTTCGGCGACGAAGAAAAAGTAGTTCACCACGTGCTCGGGCTTGCCCTCGAACTTGCGGCGCAGCTGCGGGTCCTGTGTGGCCACCCCAACCGGACAGGTGTTCAAGTGGCACTTGCGCATCATGATGCAGCCCTCGACCACCAGCGGCGCGGTGGCGAAGCCGAACTCGTCGGCGCCGAGGATG
>WNEZ01014361.1_pt1 | contig 13462 bp, 12 predicted proteins | sample 5400521 | NCBI WGS metagenome assembly WNEZ01 (sample SAMN13153339, study PRJNA577476) | soil metagenome | isolation source: 120 cm saprolite under Douglas fir tree site 2 hole 1 replicate 1 | place: USA:California | collected 2015-04-18 | reverse complement strand
CTTTCCTGCCGGAGGAGCTCGCCGGCATCGTCGAGCCCCAGCTCCAGCCCTTCTTGCGGGACGAGCTCATCTACCGCCAGGTTCTGGCCGAGGCTGGGCGCGCAGCTCAGGCGGGCATCCATCCGGGTTCCCTCGATGAGGCCTTGCGCTTCTATCTCAGCCGGTACCTGGCCGATGACATCCTGGTCAAGGCCGACCGGGCGGGGATGGCGGCGTCGCTCGAGATCAGGGCCCCATTCCTGGATACCCACCTGGTGGAATTCGTTACCCGGCTTCCCTGGCAGGAGAAGCTTGGGTGGAGGCAGACCAAGGTCTTGCTCCGCTCAGCTCTGCGAGGGCTCCTTCCCGAGGAGATTCTCCGCCGGCCCAAGAAGGGCTTCGGCATCCCGGTGGCAACCTGGATCCGGGGCCGCCTCCGCGAGCTTTTCGAGGACCTCTTCTCCTCCGCGTCATTGGCCCGCTCCGGCGTGCTCAAACCGAGGGAGACCAGAGCGCTGCTGGACCGCCATCTCGCGGGCGCCGCCGATCTGCGCAAGCCCCTCTGGACGATTGCAATGTTCGTCCTCTGGCACCGCCGCTGGGGTTCTGGATAGGCGAGGAAACGGTGACCGGGCACCGGTGTGTTCCAGGATGTGGCACTCGGCGAAATTAGTGACAAGTCTGTTCTTTGAACTATTCGCGAGAAATGCTAGCGACGCATCCATCCACTGTTATGAATTGCACTCGTATTTGGCCGCTGTGCACGACTTAAGTGTGCGGAGAACGGCTTTAAGCCACTCCACATGGGGGCAAGGAATTGAGCAAGAAAGTTCTGGTCACGGGCGCGGCAGGATTCATCGGAAGCCACACCGTGGAAGCATTGCTGGCTCGAGGCGACGAGGTCATCGGAATCGACAACCTCGACCCCTACTACGACGTCTCCCAGAAGCGGGCCAACCTGGCTGAAATCGAAAGCGCGTCCGGAGCTCGACGGTTCACCTTCATCGAGGGGGACATCCGCGATCAAGAGCTCGTCCGGCGAATTTTTTCGGAGCGCGGTCTCGATGTGGTGATCCACCTGGCGGCAATGGCCGGGGTCCGGGCGTCGATCGAGCAACCGCAGCTTTATTTCGATGTGAACATGGGCGGTACGCTCAATTTGCTGGAAGCCGCTCGGATCATCGGGCTTCGCCACTTCGTTTTCGCCTCCACCTCGTCCGTCTACGGCAACAGCGTCCGCCTCCCGTTTCATGAAGACATGCCGGCGGACCGCCAGCTTTCTCCCTACGCGGTGACCAAGCGCGCCGGGGAGCTGCTCGGGCACACCTACCATCACCTCTACGCGCAGAACTTCACCTCCCTGCGGCTGTTCACCGTCTACGGTCCGCGCAATCGCCCGGACATGATGGCTTTCAAGGTGCTGCACAGCATCTTCACCGGCCAGGACCTGCCCCTCTACGGCGGCGGCAACATGTACCGGGATTGGACCTATGTGGCGGATACGGTTTCCGGGATTCTCGCTGCCGCGGATCGACCGTTGGGGTACGAAACGCTCAACCTTGGAAGAGGCGAGTCGGTCCTGCTCCTCGAGTTCGTCCGCACCATCGAAGAAATCGTCGGTCGCAAGGCGAAGCTGATTGCCTCCCCCAAGCTCGATTCAGACGCGGCCGCGACCCAGGCCGACGTGGGCAAGGCCCGGCAGCTGCTCGGATACGCCCCCAAGGTGAGCATCGTGGACGGCATCGTCCATTGCTGGAGCTGGTACCAGCGCGCGGTGCTTGGGCTTGGAAACTCCGCGCTTCGATCGGGACGACCCTCGGATTCTTCGCTCAGGTTGCCACACTGAAGTCGGCGTAGTCCGATTCGCTGCGGCTGTGCGTCTGATCGCCGTCGGTCATCAAGCCGATCCCCACCAGATCCGGAACATCGCCGAGCGCCCCGCCGAAATGCCGGACGAACTCGGCTTTCGGATCGATTTGTTCAGCGACCCAGGTGTTTACCGGTCCGTAGACTTCCATCACGATCGTGTCCCGGTTCATGAAGGGATTTCGCCTCTTGTTGCACACCGCGCCCTTCCGCGAGATCGTGGTCCACACGTATTTCAAGATGTAATACTTGAGTCCTCGCTTGAAGGTGACGAACACCGAGGCCGCCGAATCTGATCTTCCACCGCTGCACTCGTCCGCGTCTTTGGGGAAAGTCAGAACGCGCCATCGCCAGCGGAGGAGCTTGACCCGGCTGCGCAGGGGATCGGGCATCTCCATCCCCAGGGTTACCGTCTCCGCCGGTGGCCGGTACTGCGCGCGGATCATCGTCGTGCCGTCTTCTTCCACGACCTGGTAGTAGCTGACCGGCCCTGAGTCCCGCTCGACGACCTGGAATTTGCGGACGTCCAGCTTTACCTCGGTGCCGGGCACGGCTGGCTCGCTGGCGGAAACGAGCGCCGGCCAGGCCAAAAAGAACGTACCGAGGACGCACCAAGGCTTCATGCCGGAAGATTCCTCTTTAACGGATGCGATTTCAGCCCGCCAAGGTTGCAGTCATCGACCAACGCCATGAACAGGCAGATGTTGGGAACGGCACTCATCCTACTCGGTCTCGCCTTTCCAGGCCATCTCACCGGGCATTCGGCCGGCAATACCGCGCTCGATGGTTCGGCGCCCACTGGCCCGAGCAACTTTCGGCTACGGTGGACAAGTGGAATCGAAAAATCCATTCGGTCGATTCGCCGCCCAGTTGATCGTCGGGTGCGTCGGTGCCTGGCTGCTGTTCCTCGCCGCGCGGGCCAGCGACTCCTGGCTCCTGGCGCACGTGGTGCTGCCGAATTGGTTTCTGGTGCCCAACTACCTGCGCGGCTTTCACCTTGCGCGGGCCGCGGTGGCATTCCTGGGACTTTTGCTTCTGGGCGTGGTGGGTCCGAAGCTTGGGGGCTGGGCGGGCTCGCAGTCGTGGGCGAAGCTTGCTGCGAACTGCGGGCGGATCTCCCTCGCCTTGCTACTCGCCCTGATCGTCGCGGAGCTGGTGGTGCGGGGCCGGGACAGTCGCGAACCTTGGTGGCGCGAAGGGAAGCTCGAGTTCCGGATCGGACGGCCCGACCCCACGTTCGGATGGGTGGGCCTGCCTTCGCGCAGCATGGCCTTGCAAACGAGTCCCGGCAGGACCGTCCATTACCGGATCGACAACCTGGGCAATCGCGCCAGCAGCGAGCGCTCATCGATCGACCTCGCGGCGCCGACGCTGGTGGTGACGGGTGAATCGATCGCCTTTGGGTACGGGCTCGAGTACGAGGAGACCTTCCCCGCGATTCTCGGCCAGCGCCTCGGCGTTCAGGTGATGAACGTGGCGGCGGCTGGGTACGGCAGTGACCAGGCCTATCTGCGGCTGGTGGACGCGCTGGATCGGCTCCAGCACCCCGTGGCAGTGCTGACTGTCTTTCTCCCGGTCCAGCTTGGACGAGCCTTCCAGGACTTCCGCCCGCGCCTGGTCTTGCGAAACGGCGAGCTGGTGGTGGAGCCTGCGGCCAGAGGTTTCTGGTCCCGCTCGCGCCTGCGCGATCTCTTCGTCAATGAGCTGCCGTACTTGAGCGATGCAGATATTTCGCGCGCGATCGCGTTGAACAGGGTCCTCGTTCAAGCCACCTCTCTTGCCGCGCGAGCGCGAGGGGCTGAATCACTCTTCATCGTTCCGAGCGTCGGCTCTCCGAGGGCACTGAGCGAACACCCCGAGGCGTTCATTCTCCACGAGGTGTTCGAGGAACAGGGACAACCCTACTTGCTGCTCGATATTGACCGGGCGCGGATCATGGTCGACGACTGCCACCCGGATGCAATCGCTTCCGGGCAGATTGCCGATCAGGTGGAACGCGTCCTCCGGCCGCGACTGGCGCGGAAGCTTCTGGGGTGGCAGCGCCGTTAACGAAGCTACGCCTGGACGCTTCACGAATGCCGCAGCAGGCGCTGCTCCTTTTCTACTATAGGCGAAGGGGGTAGCGCGCGATGCGCCGTTCGAAGTCCGCTCGCCGCTGGAGCTGAAGGGACCAGCGAACGGGATTCAAACGTCGACGGCAGCCACTAAATGGGGCAAAGTCACGCGCGAACGTAACGTGGCGCATCTATTGAGGTCGGATAGAGTCAATGACGATCAGATTCGTGGTCCCGTGCTTCAATGAAGAGCGACGGCTCGCCCCTGGTGGTTATCGGCTCTTTCTTGAGCTTCCGGGCGTGCATTTGTTGTTCGTGGACGACGGTTCGACAGATCGCACGCGTCCGGCGCTCGAGGCTCTCTGCGGGCAGATGCGCGGCCGCGCCAGGCTACTGACCTTGAGTGAGAACCGGGGGAAGGGCGAAGCGGTGCGTCAGGGGATGCTCCTCGCGATGCGCGAAGGCGCCGAGCTGATCGGCTATTTCGATGCCGACCTCGCGACCCCTGCAGAGGAGATCGGCCGCTTGGTGAGGACGATCGAGGAGGCTCGGGCGCAGGCCGTGATCGGTGCTCGCGTTGCCATGCTTGGGACGAAAATTCAACGGCGGCCCGCCCGGCACTATCTCGGCCGCGTCTTCGCGACTTTCGCTTCGCGGGTCCTCCACGTCACCGTTTACGATACCCAGTGCGGCGCCAAGGTGTTCCGCGCCTCGCCGCTGCTGGCGGCCGCGCTCTCTGAGCCGTTCGCGGGCCGGTGGGCCTTCGACGTGGAGCTGCTTGGGCGTCTCCTTCTCGGGAGCCAAGACGCCGAGGGGCTCGGAACGGACGAGCTGCTGGAGATGCCACTGCGCCGCTGGACGCACATGAACGATGAAAAGCTGCGCCTCTTCACCTTCCCGGTGTTGGGAATCGAGCTGATCAGAATCAAGCTCGCCCTGGCGCGATGGCGGCAGCGGCGGGATGAGGTGCTCGAGCCGAGCGCGCAGACGCCCGTCGCCGGAGGCCGGGCCGCCGGCTAGCCGTGCGGATTCCCGGCTGGATTGCTCTCTCGCTCGCGATCATTCTGCTGCGCGTACCTGGGTTTCTGTTCGGTGCGCTGAACATCGACGAGACCGACTTCTTCATCATTGGCCGCCGGGTCTGGGAGGGGGCGATTCCCTACGTGGACATCGTCGACATCAAACCGCCGCTGGCCTACCTGGTCTACTTGCCAGCGGGTATCGCCGGCTTCTCACTCGTGCCGATGCAGCTCATTGGCGTTGGCTGGCTGCTCGCGACCTGCCTGGTGCTGCGAAGGGCGGCACAACTTTGGACCGGCCGAGAGGACGTCGGTTGGGCCGCCGCGATCGCGGCGCTGATCGCCAGCAGCTGCGATCTGCCGGCGATCAATACCGAGTCGCTGTTCAATTTACCCATCGCCGGGGCGCTGCTGTTCTTCATTCGCGCGGAAAAAGAAGGACGGCGGCGCGACGATCTCTTTTCCGGCGTCTTGATCTCCATCGCGACGATGTTCAAACACCAGGCGGGCATCGCCTTGCTCGCGATCACCTGCGTTCTCCTCATCTCCGGGTTGCGATCGCGATGGATGAAGATGACGGCCCATGGATCCGCCCGGCCGCTCCGAAGGCTTGGCTGCCTCTGGATCGGATTCCTGGTGCCTTGGCTGGCGGTGGTTGCCTTCTATTGGAGGATCGGGCACCTGCGCGAGCTCTACGAGTGGAATGTAGAAAGGAATTTTCTCTACCTTGGCCAGGGAAGCGGCTCCCCCTGGCCTCGTTTGGCAGTTGCGCTCGGGTGGAGCGTTGTCGGCGCTGCACCCTTGATCTGGCTGCTCGCCGCGAAGGAAAGCGTCCAGAGGCCGGACGCAATCAGATTGTCCTTGGTGCTCAGTCTGTGGCTGACCTGGGTTCCGGTCAGCCTGGGGGGCCGCTTCTATGGGCACTACTTCCTTCAATTCGCGCCTCCGCTAGCCCTGCTCGCCGCGCCGTCGTTGGCTGCGCTCTACGAGCGCCGCCGGCTGCTTCGAGCGCCCGTGCGCGTCGTGCTTTGGGCGGCGTTGCTGCTGCCGCTGCTGGGGCATTGGATCGCCCCTTTCGTGCTCGTCGCGAGGCGAGGGTTACCTGGACAGGATGCGAAGACCCGAGAGTTGGCTCGTTGGATCGCCGCGAATACCAGCAATGAAGCCCGCCTTTTTGTCTGGGGTCACTATTCGCCGATCTATTTTCTCTCGAAGCGCCTGCCGGGTACCCGGTACGTCACGACTTCGGTTCACATGGGCAACTTCGATCCCCATCACTTGCCGCGCGACTTCGATGCGAGCGCGCACCGGTCGGAGAGAGACGTAGCCGCCACGCTTGTCGATCTGAAGACGAACAGGCCCGAGTGGGTGATCGACACGGCTCCGGCAGATATTCACGAGTGGTCGAAGGTTCCGCTCTCCGCATTCCCGGAGATCTTGCAGTACGTGCAAACGCATTACGCGCTGGTCGCTCGTCCGGCGGGCGCGGCTGTGTACCAACGGATTTCGCGGTAGGCTCGCTCGGCGCGCTTCAAAAGATGGCGTAGATGAACGGCGCCAAGGCCTCGACGCTCGCCGCGGCGATCAGCAGCAGGCCAGTCGCGCAGAGAAAGACGATCAACGGAATCAGCCACCGCTTTCCGCTCTCGCTGCGCCAGATGCTGACCGCAAACTCGGGGATCGAAGACAGAGCGGTGGCGAGAATCATCAGCCCTCGTCGGATCTTCCCTTTTCTACGGATCATCGGACGAACTCGAGCTCGTTGGTGGGCAAAGCCGCATGCATCGAGAGCAAGTATCCTCCTCCCGCCAGGACGTCAATCCCGCTATGGCGGAAGCCGCGCGGCTTTCCCCCGCGCCTGGCAGCGTCCCGCCAAACCCAGCGACGAACGGGTCGCAGGAGTGGTCGAGGCGAAACGGTTGGACGGCCATCGGCATGATCACCTAACAGACGACACGCGCCGCGGGATGCCGTTGTACGCTCCGGGGATGCTTCGGCCAATTCTGTCAGCCGGCACGTCATCCAACTGCACGCCTGGCCGCCCTTGGATTTCGCCACTGTTCAACGGATCCAGAGCACGATCGTCTGGGCGCTCTCGATCGGGGCGGTGACCCTGTTCGCAGTGGCCGCGGTGATCCGATGGGGTTCGGGTCAGATGAAATTCGCGTCGGTGCTGAGAATCGCTCTGGCGATTCTTTGCGCGTTTGCCTCGACCGAGATCTACCTGCGCTGGCGCGCCTGGATTCATCCCCGACCGAAGATGACGCAAGAAATCTTCGGTCGGTTGCATCCGCGCTACGGATGGGTGTGGACGCCTTCGCTCGCGGCGACCGAGCTCGTCGCCGGCCGCTCGGTCGGGCTCGCGTTCAATCGCGAATCCATTCGCGTGCGCAACCCAGCTGAAGAGCTGGATTCAAAAGCGCCGTCGATCCTCTTCACCGGTGAATCGATCGCGGCAGGTCAGGGGCTACAGTACGAGGAGACCTTTGCCGCGCTGGTGTCCGGTGAGTTGGGATTCCAGCCGGTGAACCTGGCGGTCAACGGATACGGCTGCGATCAAGCGTACCTTCGGCTGATCGACGCGCTTCCGCGATTCGACAGGCTGTTCGCCACGGTCACCACGTTCTTGCCGGTACAGCTTGGCCGCAACCTTCAGGACCTCAAACCACGGCTGGTGCTGACCGACGGTGGCACCCTCCAGGCCCTTCCCGCGGCAACCGGGTTTTTGTCGCGGCTGCGTCTTCGCCGACTTCTATTCAACGAATTGCCCTATTCCACCGATCGGGGAATTGCGGCGACGATCGCGCTGACCCGGGCCATCCTGCGCGATACGGTCAACCGAACGGAGGCCCGAGGCGGCAAAGCGGTGTTCCTGATTCCACTCCAAGGCCCAGCGCGCAGACTCGAGGAGCACGGTGAAGCCTGGCTAATCCGCTCCATCTTCGAAGCCGAAGGCATTCCGTATGTCTTGATCGATCTGGACGAGAGTATGCTCCTCCCGGGCGACCCCCATCCAAGCCCTCGAGGGGCGAAGTTGATCGCCTCCGCTCTCCTGGATGCACTCGCCCACCGCGCCGCGGCTCGATAACTGCCGGAGCTTCTGGGAGGTGTGCCCCGCTTAGGTTAGAATGCAGTGCTTGGGTCGATCCGATGACTGAATCCGTCGCCGTTCCACCGGAGAAAAAGGATCCTCCGATCCTGAGCGAGGTTCCAACCCCGGACGATCCGATCCAGCGGGCCCGGTACCCAACCACGCCGGTTCTCATTCTGGCCCTGGCGTCGCTCTACTTCGTGCTCGCCCGACTGGGCTTGAGCGTGGCGACGGTCGCCCAATCCGTAACCCTCGTCTGGCCAAGCGCCGGAGTCGCGCTCGTTGCTCTGCTGCTCTTCGGCAATCGACTCTGGCCGGGAGTGGCCCTGGGTGCGTTGCTCGTCAACGCGTTGACGCCCGGAGTTCCTTTCTTGAGCGCCAGCGGGATGGCAGCGGGCAACACGCTGGCGGCCCTGCTGGCCGCCTACCTATTGCGACGCGCCGGTTTCAGGCTCTCGCTCGAACGCGTGCGCGACGTGGTGCTGTTTCTGATTCTGGCCGCTGGACTGAGCTCGACGATGAGCGCCACTTTCGGCTCCCTCAGCCTGTGGTCCGGTGGGGTCATTCCCAGGGAACAGTTGGGAATGGCCTGGCGGGTATGGTGGCTTGGCGACTTGATGGGCGATCTGATCGTCGCCCCACTGCTGCTCTCCCTTGTCGAACGCGCCGGCCGTCGAAAACCACCATACCGCTGGAAGGAGGCTGTGGGGCTGAGCGCGTCGCTGCTCGCCATCAGCTTGATCGCGTTCGGCGCTTTTCCCATCTTGACGAGCAGGTTGATTCACCCCTACGTCGTCTTTCCGGTCCTGATCTGGGCTGCCCTTCGCTTCCTTGTCCTGGGCGCTGCCGGCGCGAACCTGATCGTCGCTGGCACCTCGGTTTGGGCGACGGTGGATGGCAGAGGACCCTTTTCCGGGGGGACACTCGGCGAGAACCTCTTTCAGCAACAGATTTTCATGGCGGTCGTCGCGCTCACCACGTTGATCCTGGGGGCGGCCGCCGCCGAACGCCGGCGGGCCATTCGCCTGCGCGACCAGTTCCTTTCGATGACCGCGCACGAGCTCAGGACGCCGCTCACGCCGATGAAGCTGCAGATGCATCTTCTTCGGCGCACGCTCGAATCCGCCTCCGGGACTTCAGACCTGGGAATAGTCGAACAGCTGCGAAAGAGGGTCTCGCTCTTTGACAAGCAGATCGACCGCCTCGCCAGGCTGGTGGATGAGCTGCTGGATGTGTCTCGCGTCCAGTCTGGGCAGTTGACCCTGAAGCTGGCGGAATTCGAGCTCGGCCCAGTCGTTCGCGAGGTGGTCGAAGCATTCAGCGAGGAGCTGGCGCTCGCCAAGTCGATCGTCGAGGTCCACACCGAGGACGGAGTTCAGGGTGTGTGGGATCGCCTTCGGATTCAACAGGTGGTTTCCAACCTCTTGACCAACGCGATGAAGTACGGACGTGGCCGACCCATCGTCGTCACCGTCGAGTCCTGGGCGCCGCACCGGTCGGCTAGGATCGCCATTTCTGACGGCGGCGCCGGGATTCCGTTGACGGAGCAGGAGACCATTTTCGAGGCGTTCGAACGCGGCTCCCACGTTCCGGGCGTGGGAGGCCTGGGCCTTGGCCTTTACATCGTCTCAAGGATTGTCGAGGCGCACCACGGCTCGATCAGCGTGAACAGCAAGCTGGGGGTGGGCTCTACTTTTACCGTCCAGTTGCCACTCCAGGCGCCTCGGGCGAACAAGACCTGAGGGCACCCGTCAGCGGCGGCGTCGGGTGCTCTTCACCCGCGCGCGTGGCGGTTTTTTTCGGCTGGGTGCCCGCGGCGGAGTGGGAGGCGACGCGCCATCGGAGGTGAGGAGAGGCGAGTAGAGCTCGGGGCGGCGGTCGCGAAAAAAGCCGAACGAAGCCCTGTCCTTTCGGATCTGTTCGAGGTCGACGGAAGCGGTCACCGCGCCCACCTCGGTTCGGTTGAGCTCGGCCAACTTCTCCCCGCGGTGATTGGCGATGAAAGAGCTCCCGTAGAAAATCTGCCCACCCTCGTTCCCCACGCGATTGGCGGAAACGATGGGGACCACATTCGACACCGCGTGACCGATCATCGCGCGCGTCCAGAGGTCGCGCGTGTCCAGGTTCGGCTCTTCCGGTTCGCTTCCGATCGCGGTCGGGTAGAGTAGGAGCTCCGCACCCTGCAGCACCATTGCGCGCGCGCATTCCGGGAACCACTGATCCCAGCAGATTCCCACGCCGATATCGGCATATCTGGTGCGCCAGGTCTTGAACCCGCTGTCGCCGGGCCGGAAATAGAATTTCTCCTGATAGCCAGGGCCATCGGGGATGTGGCTCTTCCGATAGACCCCCAAGAGAGAACCGTCCGCGTCGATCACCGCCACGCTGTTGTAGAAGACCGGGCCGGCCCGTTCGAAGAACGAGACCGGGATGACGAGCTGGAGCTCTTTGGCGAGTCGCTGAAAGTGCTGCACCGTTGAATGGCCATCAACAGGACGTGCCCGGGAAAAGTTGCGGGCATCCTGCGCGCGACAAAAGTAGGGACCTTCGAACAACTCCGGGGGAAGGACGATTTGGGCGCCGCGCTGGGCCGCCTTTCGCGCCAGCTCGGTGATTCGATCGACGTTCGCCCGGACGTCGTCGGTGAAGTCCGATTGGAGGATCGCGACGGTGACCGTCGTCGGTGCGCTGCTCACCCGGCGCCTCCGAGAGCCGCCGGCTGCTGCTGGGTGATGCAGTGGAAGGCGCCTCCTCCGGAGAGCAGGGTTTTGGCGGGGATGCCGATCGTCCGCCGGCCGGGGAAGAGCGCGCCGATCGCCGAGACCGCTTCCTCGTCGAACGCAGAGCGAAAGACCGGCACGGCGACGGCGTGATTGGCGATGTAGAAATTGACGTAGCTTGCGGGCATCAACTCACTAGCCTTCCCTATAACCGATCCCGGTGAGGGAATCCGGAGGACTTCCAGCCGGCGGCCGGCGGCATCCTTGAAACCCGCGAGAGCCCGCGCGATCGCCTCGAGGGCTCGGCGATTCGGATCGTCGCTCGACCGCGCTTCCATGCACACCACGCGGCCAGGTCCGACGAACCGCGCCAGGGTGTCCACGTGGCCATCGGTGTGGTCGTTCAAAAGCCCCCGGTCGAGCCAGAGCACCCGGGACACTCCCAGCGCCTCGCTGAGCTTGCGCTCGAGCGCCGGCGCGTCGAGGTTCGGATTCCGATTCGGATTCAAGAGGCATTGCCTGGTGGTGATGCAGGTACCCAGGCCATCCACCTCGATCGATCCACCTTCGAGGACCCAATCGAATGAGCAGGTGGCTTTCCGCGAAAGCTCGGCGACCTCGAGCGAAACGCGATCGTCGCCGGGCAGGATGTACTTTCCACCCCAGCCGTTGAACTTGAACCGGGCCGCGATGATGCCACCATTGTCGCTGCGCAAGAAAAGCGGAGCGGTGTCTCGAAGCCAGATGTCTCCGTAATCGGCGCGAAAGAATCGGGCGGGCACCCCGCTCAACGCGCGCCGCGCCGCCGTCTCTTCCTCGTCGTTCGGGACCAGAACATTGGGGGTCTCCGGAAGCTCTTTCGCGGGGGCGCTGGCAATCGCGCGGCAGAGGGCGGCGAACGATTCCCGGGCCGGGCTGAGATCCTCGCCCCACAGGTCCTGCGCGCAGGGCCAGGCCAACCAGCATGCCTCGTGCGGCTCCCATTCTGCCGGCATCCGGTACGCGGTCGCCGATCTCGCTGCGGTCGCCAGTTCCTCCATCGGACCAATGTTACGACAAACGCGAGGCAACATCTCTATGCGTGAAGTGTCCAGATGGGTAGAGTTTCATTCATTCTGGCCTGTTATCTTGTCTATCGATGAACGACGCCCAACTGCGCTGCCGGGGCATCCGGGGCGCTACCACCGCCAACGACAACACCGAAGCGGGAATTCTCGAGGCGACCCGCGAATTGTTGACGCGCTTGATCTCCCTCAACCAGATCGCCGCCGACGACACCGCGGCCATCCTTTTCACCGCCACCCCTGATCTGGATGCGACATTTCCGGCGCGGGCCGCTCGCGAGCTTGGGTATCTGAACGTGCCCTTGATGTGCAGCCAGGAGATGCCCGTTCCAAAGGCGCCGGCGCGGTGCATTCGCGTCCTGATGCTGGTTAATACCTCCAAACGAGTCGAGGAGATCGTCCATCTATATCTGCGGGGCGCGGTAGGGCTTCGATCGGATCTCCAGGACTCTCGAGGTCCGTGAGTGGCGATCAAGAGCTGTGGAATTGTCGGCGTTGGATTGATGGGGGGCTCCCTGGGTCTGGCGCTGCGCGCTCGGGGTATCGACGTCGCGGCGATGGACGTCAATGCGGCGTCGCTCCAAACCGCGCTGGCGGCCGGGGCGGCCGATCGTAGTGGTTCCCACCCTTCGATCCTGGCGAGCGCCGACTGGGTGGTGCTCTGCACTCCCCCGGGCGCGATTGTGAGCGTCGCTGCGAGCGTCATTCCGCACCTCAAGCCGGATTGCCTTCTCAGCGACTTCGCCAGCGTCAAGTCGGCGGTGGTCGGGCCCATCGAGGCCCAGCTTCCATCCACCCTCCGATATCTGGGCTTGCATCCAATGTGTGGCACCGCGGGGCAGGGGATCGAAGCGGCGAGAAAGGATCTCTTCGTCGGGGCTGTGCTGATTGCCACGCCAACCTCCCGCACCGTCCCTTCAGCGCTGGAGGAGACCTCCCAGTTGGCCAGGCTCCTGGAGATGCGGCTGATCCGGCTCAGCCCCGAGGAGCACGACCGGCAGGTCGCGATGCTCAGTCACTTGCCCTATCTTTTCTCGGTCGCACTCACCCGACTTGCGCCGGGATTCGATTGCGCGGGCCCCTCGTTCCAGGACGCAACGCGCGTCGCGAAGAGTCCCCCCGCCTTGTGGGAACAGATTCTCTCTTTGAACCGCTCGCTGGTTTCGTCCAGCGTGGAGCTGATCTGCGAGGAGCTCACGCGCCTGGCCGGTTTGCGAGCGGAGGCTCTCGAGCGTGCGCTCGAGGATGCTCGTCAGCTCAGGTCGAATTGGGAGCACAGTGCTTCTGCGGTCGCGGTCGGCTCGAATCCGGCGGCTAACGCGGGGAAGGGCCGCTCATGATCATCACCGTCGATCCCGAAGCGACCGAAGAGTCGGTAAGGACGATCCTCGAAGTCGCCGCGCAGCATCCGGGAATCACCCCCCGCAAATACGATTATCGAGGCGCCAACACGACTGTCACCGAGATCCACCTCATCGGCCCGGCCGAGATCATCCGGACGATCCCGGAAAAGCTCTTCTCCGAGCTGCCGGGCGTTCGGAGCGTGCTCCGGGTTTCCACCCGTTATCGCTTGATCGGTCGGCATGGGCAGAAACATCAGTCGCCGGGCTTTGAGTACAACGGCATCGCTTTCGACGAGAGCCGCGTCCATCTGTTCGCCGGTCTGTGT
>WNEZ01003548.1_pt1 | contig 13464 bp, 11 predicted proteins | sample 5400521 | NCBI WGS metagenome assembly WNEZ01 (sample SAMN13153339, study PRJNA577476) | soil metagenome | isolation source: 120 cm saprolite under Douglas fir tree site 2 hole 1 replicate 1 | place: USA:California | collected 2015-04-18 | reverse complement strand
GGTCGTTCCAAGTCATGATGCGCGGGTCGAAGGTCACGCGCAGGACGCCACGAGCGGGGACGTCGGTGCGCTCGACCGCCTGCGCAGCGAGCATGGCCCCGCCCGTGAGGGTGGGGCTGACGAGGAGGAGGACAATGCGCAGGGTTCGCATCAGCAAAACGGCACCCGCCGGATGGCGGATGCCGTGTTCGCTACCCCGCAACACGGGTGGGGTTCGCGCTCAGGGGATAGGCGGGATTGCTGCGTTGTAATGCACGTTGATCGAATCCCGCAGGAGCTGTGCAATCAGCCGCTGGGTCGATGAGCTCGGGTGCACGCCGTCGCGACTCACCGCATTCCCGAAGGGCGCGTTCACGGAAATGGAATCCGGTGCCGCCGGGTTCGGCGGAAAATGAGGGAACGGGCGGATCCGGTTCGTGTCGGCGGCGAACGTGCGCAAGATTGGGTTCGGGTCGACGAAAGCCCAGTCCCGAGCGACCGCGGCTTGCTGGATCGCTGCGTTGTACTGGACCACCGTCCCGATCATGTTCACCGCCTCCGCCACGGAGATCACGTGCGAGTCGCTGCAGTCGAGCGTATCTGCGACGCCAGCGGCGGCCCGCGCGACGATGGGCGCGCCGTAGTGGAACGGCACGTACACGAACGCCGTGTCAGTGGCGGTGAGCGGCTGGAACGCGAGGCAGTTGGGCAGCACGGTCATCGTAGGGATCGCGGCCTGCGCGGCGAAGTACACCCGCCCCTGGGACACGTACGGGGCGCCCGTGACTTGCACCACACCGATCAGCAGGCCGCCCTGGATCGTGCCGAACGAGTCGAGGCTGTCCATGAAGGCGTTGAACCGGGTAGCGAACGTCGCCGGGGGCGTGACGTCCGTGGCGCTTCCGGCGTTGGCGCTCGTGTCCAGGATCGCTCCCGTCACGTCGTTGTTGCCCAGCCACGCGGTTACGAACGTCGGTTGCACTTCGCGCGCTCGTTGCAGCTCGGTCTCCCCGCCCAGCAGGAACAGCTTGTACAGGTCGGTCGCCGAGGCCGGAGGCTGTGGATCGGCGTAGTTGGTGTTCAGGACCGCGAGGATGTCGGCGCCTGGGAACGCGACGTTGTTGAGGAACGGAGGAACGTTCGAGCTGCGCAGCGCGCAAAACGTGGCCGGAAGGTTGTTCAACCGCGTCGGGGGACTCGAGAAGATGAACGTGATCGGCGGTGGGCACCCGGGATTAGTGAGGCTGGGATAAAAGAACGGGCTGCCCATCGCCCGAGCCAGCAGCACCGGATAGGCCAGCCGCTGCAGCGAGTCGCTCAGCCCGAAGCCCTGGAATCCGGCGGTGATGCTGTTTCCGAAGGATACATACCGCGTGAACATCGCACCCCCCTTGTAGCTGGGGGTCAGCGGCGTGAAGAGCTCGTCCTCATGGCAGGCCGCGGCCAGGAGCGCGAGGCTCAAGCTGCCGGCGACGAGAATACGACGGTGCGTCATCGTCAGGGCTCCGTTAGAACGCGTAGCCAAGCGACACCCCGAAGATGTGCGCGTGGAAGGTGTAGAGACCGTTGTTCAATCCGGTCGTCGCCGGGCCAACGAGCGGCTCGCGCGTCCGGCCGCGCCGGTCGTTCTGCCTGATGAACTGGTAGGCGAGATCGGCGGTGAGTCCGCGCGTCAGCTTGACCGTCGCTCCCGCTGTGAACTCGTTGCGGTCGCCCTCGGGCAGGAGCGGTGTCACCGTTTCGGCTGGAGCCGCCCCCCCGTGGTACAGATACCCACCCCGGAACGTCCACTTGGCGTCCTTCATCCACTCGGCGGCGAAGCGGAAGCCACTCGTGCCGTCGTAGCGCTCGAACAACTTTCGGCTGAGGGCGCCGGAGGCGTCCTGGGGAAAGACGATGTCGAGCTCGTTGAACGAGTCCCACCACGTGTACTGGTAGTCCCCGAGCAGCGTCCAGCCGGTCGCGACCTTGTAGGCCACACCGAGCGCCATCTGCGACGGGTTCTTGATCGTGGTCGTCACCGGCTGAGTCCGGAAGACGCCGGCCGACGGGTTGAACAGATTGAGACCAATCCCGTTGCAGGATGCCGCCGGTGCTGTTAGGAGCGCGTCGATGGGACAGCCGGCCGGAATCGTCAGCGCGCCCACCATGAGGTCCGCCGGCACGACGAGGCCGGTGGGGACCTGCTTGAAGCTCGCGGTCCCCGAATAGTCGAACTTGGCCTGGGTCATGAAGCGGGCGCCGAACGAGAGCCGGTCATTGACTTTGAAGAGCGCGCCAAAGTGGCCAGCGACGGTGGTCTTCGATGCCTCAAGGTGCGTGTCAGCGAAGTCGGTCCCGGGGGCGATCCCGAACTGGCCGAACAGGGTGCCCGCGGGAACGCCGAGGCTCGTAGGCACCGGTGCGTCGGCCAGGTCGGCCCGCTGGTTCAGCTCCACGCTGCCGAACACCACGTCAAAACCGCCACCGAGCGACAGCCACGGTGTCACCTGGTAGGACACCGTCGGTTGCACATACACCGATCGGAGGATGTTGTCGTACCCGGAGAACCGCCCGTCGAACGAAAGCGGCCACTGCGTCTCGAGACCGTACGGGGCGAACAGCCCGACGCCGACGCCAAGCTTCGGCGTAAGTCCGTACCCGACGTAGATCTGCGGGATCGCGAGGAGCGGGTCGTCGAGTTTGGTATTCTGCTGGACGAGGTCGTCCGTGAAGCCGCCCTGGACGTCGAGCAGGGTGACGCCGACGGTGGCGCGCCCGCCCTTCAGGCCCGCCAAGCCCGCCGGGTTGAAGAAGATAGCAGAGCCATCGCTGCACGGCGCCGCCACCCCGGTGCCGGCGCGCCCCATCGAGCAGGCTCCTTGCTCGTAGATCCCGAAGCCTTGAGCTCCGAGCAGGGCCGGAAACCCGGCGAACAGGACCAGCGCGTACCGCAGGGACCGCCGCATACGTTGTCTCCGGGTGGCTCTACGAGAGATGGTGGAACAGGCTGGCCAACGGTAGCATTCGCCCCAATCCTTGTCAAACGCATGCGTCGCAACGCGTCAGCGCTGTTCCGCGCGAGCTTCGGCGTAGCGCCGCGCGCCGCCGCCTCGGCGCCCGGCCGCGTCAACCTGATCGGTGAGCACACCGACTACAATGGCGGTCCCGTGCTCCCCGTCGCGTGCGCGGCACGCACGTTCGTCGCCGTCGGCCCGGCGGAAGCGGGTGTCCTGGAGATGGTCTCAGCGCGCGACGGGCATGTCGCGCTGACCGACTATCGGGAAGGGCGACCGGCGGGCTGGGGCGCGTACCTCGCGGGGGTGATGCACGAGCTAGTCGCCCTCGGCGCGGCACCGCTCGAGGGCGGGGCTCGGATCGCGGTGACGAGCGAGGTGCCGGTCGCCGCGGGCCTCGCATCGTCCGCCGCGCTCACGGTGGCCGCGGCGCAGGCGCTCAGCCTGCTCGGGGGCACCCGCCTCGAGGCGCGGCAGCTGGCGGGCGTGGCGTTTCGTGCGGAGCACGATCACGTCGGCGTGCGGTGCGGCATCATGGATCAGATGAGCGCGGCGCTCGCGCGACCGGGTCGGGCGCTGCTGCTCGAGTGCGCTTCGCTCGCGGCGCGCCACATCCCGATCCGTGGCCGCCTGCTGCTCGTGGACTCGGGATTACGGCGGGAGCTCGCCGCGGGCGCCCTCAACGAGCGACGGGCCGAGTGCGAGGCGGCCGTTGCCCGGCTCACGCTCGAATTGCCGGAGCTTCGCTGGCTCGCCAGCTGGCCGGCGGCGTGGCTGCCACGCCTCAAACGAGCGCTCCCCGAGCCGCTTCGCTCCCGGGCGCTGCACGTGATCGGCGAGACCGCACGCGCTCGGTTCGGCGCGCAGCTGCTCGCCCACGGGCACCTCAAGCGCTTCGGCGAGCTGCTGTACGAGTCCCACGAATCCTGTCGACGGCTGTATGCCTGCAGCACGCCCGAGCTCGATACGATCGTGGCCGCGGCGCGGCGTGCGGGCGCGCTCGGCGCCCGACTCACCGGTGCGGGATGGGGCGGCGCGGTCCTCGTGCTGCTGGGGAAGGGCAGAGGCAGAAGCGGGAAGAATGAGGCGAAGGTAACGCGCGAGATTCGGCGCGCATTCCGTGCGGTGTACGGACGCGAGCCGGCGATCGACGTGGTGCATCCGTCGGGCGGCGTGCGGCGCGAGCGGGTATTTTAGTCCAGCCGGGGTGGCGAAATCGGTAGACGCAAGGGACTTAAAATCCCTTGGGGAGCAATCCCCGTGCAGGTTCGAGTCCTGCCCTCGGCACTACGGCGAGCCCGACCACGTGGTGATCGCGTGCGACCCCGACGACGGCGTGATCGAGTAGTCGACGACCAGGTGGATGGCCACGCGCACGCCCCGCCCATGCAGCCGGGCCGGCCGGAACAGGGCCTTGAGGACCCAGTCCTTGGTGGGTTGGTCGAACGCCGGGTGGGAGCTCTTCACGATCCTGACCGACGCGGGCTCAACCCGCCCCGTCGTATCGATGACGGCCGGCAGGATCACCCGGCCCTGAATCCCCGCCTGTTTCAAGAGCGCGGGATAGACCGGTGCCGGGGCAGACAGCAGTGCCGGCCTCTCCTCCACCAGCCCCTCCGCATACACTTCATTCCCGCTCACCACAATGTCGCTGGCCCAGCTGCCTTCGGCGCCACTACCGGAGTAATCCTTGGGATCGAAGCGTTGCTGGAGGTCCACCGGAGGCATGTCGGTAGGGATCTGCGCCGATACGGCGACGGTCTGAAACCCCTGGAGCGCGTCGGCAAGCTGCACCGGCGGCGGGCCCGTCGCGTTCTGCTGCTCCTGAGGTGCGAGCAGTACCACCCTCGTGTCCATCCTGACCTGGTCGTCGCGCGGGGCGGCGTGGAGCGTCGCGTACACGCCCCCGGCGATCATCGCAGAATGGATCGCGAGCGACGCGAAACCGACGCCGAACAGGCGTTTCTTCCCGGTCTTCCACTGGGATTCGAGGAGCGTGAGAACCACAGGTCCACCTCCGCCTGCGGCGCCTTGACCCCGGGCGTCGTGTATCCAAAACGTCGTATGTCCAAAACATAGTGGGATAGGTGCCACGGAGCCACGACCCGCACGGTGCAGGACCTGTAACGAGCGAGTCACCGCACGAGCTTAAGTCCCTTGGAAGGCGACTCCCTACGGCGACCCGGACGACCGCGTGAGCGAGTAATCGACCGGGAGGTTGATAAACACGCGTACGCCTCGACCGTGCAGCCGGGCCGGACGGAAGAGGGCCTTCAGAACCCAGTCCTTAGTGGGTTGGTCGAACGCGGGTCTGGGGCTCTTGATGATCCTGACGGACGCAGGTTCGACCCGCCCCGTTGTATCGACGATCGCGTGCAGGATCACGCGGCCCTGAATTCCCGCCTGTTTCAAGAGTTGGGGGTAGATCGGGGGCGGGGCAGAAAGCAGTTCCGGGCGCTCCTCCACGAGCGCTTCCGCATACACTTCACTCCCGCTGACCACGATACCGTTCGCGCGGCCTCCCTCGATGCCACTACCGGAATAATCCTTTGGATCGAACCGCTGCTGCAGGTCCACCGGCGGAATGTCAGTCGGAATCTGCGCCGGCACGGCGACGGTCTGAAACCCCTTGAGTGCGTCGGCGAGCTGCACCGGGGGTGGATCAACGGGCTTCTGCTGCTGCTGGGGTGCTAGGAGGACGACCGTTGTGTCCATACTGACGCGGGTGTCGCTCGGAGCGGCGTGGAGCGTTGCGTACACTACCCCTCCGATCATCGCGGTATGGATTAGGAGCGACGTCAAACCGACGCGGAGCAATCCCTGGCTGCGGGTCTTTCGTCTGAAGTCGAGGAGCGAGAAAACCACGGATCCACCTCCGGTGCGTAGGCTATCGGCCATCGTGCGGCCACATCCGGGGCGGAGAGTCGCGGGACGGCGTCCCCCGGTCGTCCACCCGTGAGACGTGGAGAGGCCACCGAAGGTTGCGCCCGCAGCGTCAGGGGCCCGTTGGGGGGGGGCTTGACGCCGGGCGTCGCTTTTGGAAACAATGAGGTGCGCGACGCACCGAGGTGAGGCCATGGCTGGAATGTGGGCTCGTTTGCAGGCCGACTTGAACGTGAAGCTCCGCCGCGGCGCGTGGTACCGCATCACACGGCTCGATCCGCTCCGGGCGGTCCTGGAGGTCGGTGGCCGCCTGCTCGAGATCCCGTCCGCGTTCCTGCAGGTGATCGAGCGGCCGCCCCGCAGGTGGAGTGTAGTCCCGCGGCCGAGCGACGCCGTGCGCCTCCCTGAAGGCTGCAACGATCGCTACGCCGTCTGTCCGAGCTGTCGTGAGCGGCAATCTCTCGCGGGACGGCCGCGCCGCATGTCCTGCCGGCGGTGCGGTGAGGAGTTCGACGTGGCGTGGTCGGAAGCCGGCTGACACCCCTCTGACATCCCCGGTGCAACCAATTGGGGCCTCCGTACGTCTTACAAGTCGAAGCGTGCGGTAAACACCAGTAGTCCGGGAGGCACTCAATGCGCGTTTACGCTTTGCTGCTCGGCATTCTTCTCACCACCGGGTATGGCTACGCGGCTCAGATCGCCGTGTCCTCGTTGGGAGCGGGTCGTCAGCCGGCAACCGAGCCAGCCACCGTGGTCCCCGCCACCAATTCGCTCGATGGCGTTTGGTACGGCGGCGTACTCGATCCCGTAACGGTTGAATCCCGCGGCGGTGGTGCGCGGGCTTCGGCATCCCAGGGTAAAGTCCTGAGCCGGCCGACCGTGCGGTGTAGCGAGGCACACCCGACCAGGTTCCGCGCCGTTTCCTGAACGTTCGAGGGGGGCGCCGCTCCGTCCGGCGCCATCGCCCGCTCGAAACCCCATCTCGCCAACTGCCGTAGGACCTGCCAGTATGGAGCCTATCCGCTGGAGGGAGGGGCCGTGAGCGCATTCTGGGACACCTGGCGCAAAGAGATCATTCGCGGGGCGGCGTTGTTCTGCGCCGTGCTCGCGATCGGTTTTTTCGTGCACCACGTTGCGGGCCGAGTGCGCCACGGGGTCATGAACGAGCTGCCAATGGCACTGCGCGATCTGCGGAGCGAGTTCGCTCGAGACGACGGCGGCCCGGGTCGCTCGACCGGGGCGACATGGACGTACCGGTCCAAGCTCGGCGCGAAGCAGTGGGTGTGGATCCGGAACACGCGCGGCTCGGTGACCGTCGAGCCGGCTCGCGGCGACTCGCTGCAGGTAACCGCCGTGAAGTCCTACCGCTCCTCCGACACCGCGAGTGTGCGCCTCGTAGCGGTGCCCTTCGAGGGCGGCGTTGCCGTCTGCGCGGTGTGGGACAACGACACCGCTTGTGGCCCGGGTCAACGTGACATGCAACTGCGAGGGACGCGTCACAACGACGTGGCTGTGGACTTCACCGTGCGGCTGCCGCGCAATGCGGGCCTCGGCGCCAACACTATGGTGGGCGACGTGCATGTAGCGGGAGCACGTGGCCCGGTGGTGGTCTTCACCATGAGCGGCGACGTGGATGTGGTCACGGCGAAGGGCCCGGTGAAGGCGGAGGCGATCAACGGCGATGTGAGGGTTCGCATGGAAGCGTTCGGAGACACCGGCGGGGTGTCCGCCGGGACCATCAACGGCTCGGTCACCGCCGAACTCCCAGGGCAACTCGACGCCGACGTAGAGGCGACGACGGTGAACGGCTCCATCACGACCGACTATCCGCTCACGGTGAACGGCAAGTTCGCGGGACGGAATATCCACGGGACGCTCGGTCGGGGCGGCCGTGACGTCCACCTCAAGACCGTCAACGGCTCGATCAGGATGAAGAAAGCAGTCTAGCCACTTCGTCCGGGAACGTGCGGACGTCGATCGGCTTGGAGAGGTAGCCGTCGAACCCGGCGGCCAGCGTTTTTTCCCGGTCGCCCGGCATCGCGTGGGCAGTGAGGGCGACGACCTTCCACGGGTGGTCGCCCTCCATTCGTTTCACGTCCGCCAGCACGCTGTAGCCGTCGCGCCCGGGCAACTGGATGTCGAGCAGTACCAGCTTGGGGGGCGGCTGCTCGGCCAACAGCGTGGCGACCAGGGGTTCACCTGACGTCAGTCCCACGACGCGATAACCCTTCATCGTCAGCAGGGCCGTGATGAGCTTCAGGTTGTCAGGCTGATCCTCCACCACCACGATCGTTGCCATCACGGATGCTCCGGCCCGCTTTCGGCCCGCCGCAGGGTGAACCAGAAGGTGCTGCCCTTGCCGAGCTCCGAGTCCACGCCGATGGTGCCGCCGTGCAGCTCAACCAGGCGTTTCGAGAGCGCGAGGCCGAGGCCCGTCCCTTCGTAGCGGCGGCTCTCGCTCGCGTCGACCTGCACGAACTCCTGAAACAACTTTCGTTGATCCGCCGGGGCGATCCCGATGCCGGTGTCGCTCACGGCCACCCGCACGGCGCCAGAGTCCTCGAGCCGCGCGCTGAGCGTGACGCGGCCGCCATCGGTCGAGAACTTGATGGCGTTGGAAAGCAGGTTGAGAAGCACCTGGCGGAGGCGCCCCCGGTCCGCCGTGACCACGAGGTGGTCGGCTGAAGGCTCGATCACGAGCGTGTGCCGCCGGGCTTCGAGCTGGGCACGGACGGTGCCGGCGGCCTCTTGAAGCAGCGCGCCCAGCTCCAGCGGCTCGAGCCGCAGCTCCATCCGGCCGGCCGCGATCTTCGACAGGTCCAGCAGCTCGTTGATGAGCTCGAGCAGGTGGCGGCCGTTGCGCGCGATGGTCTCCAGGTAGTCCCGCTGGGTCTCGGTGAGGGGGCTCTCCGGTGTCGCCATCGTCAGGAGTAAGTCGCTGAACCCGATCACGCTGTTCAAAGGTGTGCGAAGCTCGTGCGACACGTTCGCGAGGAACTGGTCCTTGTGTTTGCCCGCCTGGTCGAGCTCGGCGTTGAGGCGGGACAGCTCCCGGTGCTGGTCCTCGAGCTCGGCGTTCTGCGACTCGAGGCGCTGCGCGGCGTGGCGCACCTCCACCGCCAGGCGGCGAGTATGCTGGTGCGCGGACTCGCGCTCGCAGGCAATGGCCAGGTTCGGCGCGGCGTGCTCGAGCGCGACGCGCGCGTCGGCGGAGAGTTCTCCGGGCACGGTTGCGACGAGCAAGCCCACGAGCCGACCCTGGGAGCGCAGGGGGGCAAGCGCCAGCCCCCCGGCGGCATCGGCGTCCGCCGTGGCGAGCTGCAGCTGCGTCCGCACAGGCCCCGCCGCGGCGCTTCCATAGTAGATGACCGTGACCGTGTCACCTACCAGCTGGCGCACGACGTCGCGAGATAGCGGTCGGGCGGTGGCGCGGCGCACCGCCGTCGGCCCCCATTCGTTGGTGTCGTACTGCGGCTGGTACAGGGCCAGCGCGGGCGCCCCGGTCGCCCCCGCGATCACGTCGAGCGCGGGACCGAAGCTCCCCCCCGCGGTCGCCTCGCGCGGCGGCGCGTTCAGCGCGGTGAGCAGCCGCCCGGCCTGATCCTGCATCCGCTCCCGCCAGCTGAGCGCCGCCGCCATCTGGTTCACGCCGTGCGCAATCATGCCGAACTCCTCGGGCTGGTCCTCGTCGAGTCGCTCGTCGTAGTGACCCGCCGCCACCCGCTGGAGCGCCCCGACGACGTGGGCGAACGGAGTTGCGAGGCGCCGACGGTTGTACCAGAGCCCGACGCCGAGCACCACGAGCACGATCACGAAGATCACCGTCGTCTGGGCCGCCGCCTGGATCGCGTTGTCGCCGACTTCCGCGGCGAGGTCCCGGATGGCCACGATCTCGGGCTCGCGGGCGGGCGAGGGAGAGAGGCGGGCCAGCTGCTCGAGGCGCTGGCTCAGCTCGATCATGTCGGCCTGGGTGCGTCGCGCGCTGCGCCAGATGGCGACGCGCTCCGCCAGACCGGCGACCGCGATGGCGAGGAACGCCGCGGCGAAGAGCCGGCTGATGCTCGGAACGGGCGAAGGGCGAACCGGCGCTGGATGGGTCATGCGACCGCTACAAATAGGGGAACGAGCCGTGGCGGGACAAGAGCGGCGGTGCCGCGCCGGCATGCTGGCGGGGGGCTGGGGCGCGTTGTAAGCTAGGCCCCGACATCCTGTGCCCGATCTGCTCGAGTCTCTCCGTGAAGCCCTCGCTGACCGCTACGCGGTCGAGCGGGAACTGGGTCGGGGGGGCATGGCGACGGTGTTCCTCGCGCAGGACCGGAAGCACCATCGGTCGGTGGCGATCAAGGTCCTCCACGCGGAGCTCACGGCGGCGCTCGGCCCCGAGCGCTTCCTGCGCGAGATCGAAATCGCCGCCCGCCTACAACACCCCCATATTCTGCCGCTGTACGACTCCGGCGCGGCGGCGGGCTTCCTCTATTACGTCATGCCCTACGTCGAAGGGGAATCCCTCCGCGACCGCCTGACGCGTGAGAAACAGCTCCCGCAGGACGACGCGATCCGGATTGCCACCGAGGTGGCGGGCGCGCTGGCATATGCGCACAGCCGCGGGGTCGTGCACCGCGACATCAAGCCCGAGAACATCATGCTGTCGGGCGGCACCGCCGTAGTGACCGACTTCGGTATCGCGCGCGCGGTGAGCGCCGCCGACCAAAGCCGGCACCTCACCGAGACCGGCACGATCATCGGGACGCCGGCGTACATGAGCCCGGAACAGGCGACCGGTGCGACTGAGATCGACGGTCGCAGCGACCAGTACAGCCTGGCATGCGTGCTCTACGAGATGCTCGTGGGCGAACCGCCGTTCACCGGCCCCACGGCGCAGGCCGTGATCGCGCGCCACTCGCTGGACATCGTGTCACCGCCGTCGATCGTGCGCAGCACCATTCCCGACGCGGTGGAGGGCGCGGTACTGCGCGCGCTCGCGAAGGTCCCGGCCGACCGCTATCCGACCGCGGCCCTGTTCGCAGAGGCGGTGAACACGCCATCGGCCGCGACCGGGGCGCATCGTCGGGCCACGCTCGAGCGCGCCGGCAAGCGACGCAGCGCACTCTGGCGCATCGCGCCGGTGATGGTCGTCGTCGCGGCGCTCGCCGCATACCTCGCCACCCGGTCCGCCCGCGCCGGGCGCGGGGCGGCGGTGGGCGGGCTCGACCCTCGACACGTGGCCGTGCTCTACTTCGAGGACCTGAGCGCGGGAAAGAAGCTGGGATACCTCGCGGACGGTCTAACGGAGGGGTTGATCAACGCCCTGAGCCAGGTGCCCGCCCTCACGATCATCTCGAAGAACGGCGTGGCATCGTATCGCACTGCTGAGGTGACGCCGGACAGCGTGGCCCGTGCGCTGAGCGTCGGGACCCTCGTCCGAGGCGACGTCGAAGAAACCGGCAATCGCTACCACGTCTCCGTGCGGTTGATCGATGGTGCGAGCGGGGCGGACTACGCAAGGGCTGGCTTCGAGCAGCCGGCGGGCAACCTCTTGGTGATGCGAGACAGCCTGGCCAGCAAGGTCGCCGAATTTCTGCGGCAGCGACTTGGCGAGGAAGTACGCCTTCGCGAAGAGCGGGCCGGGACCCGGAACGTGGCGGCGTGGTCGCTGCTCCAGCGGGGGGAGAAGGCGAGGAAGGACGCCGAGGCGAGCCTCATGACGGACCACGTGGACGAGGCGTTCGCCGGATTTGAGCGGGCGGATTCGTTGCTCAAGGAGGCGGAGGCCGCCGACCCGCATTGGGTAGAGCCCATCCTACAACGCGCACGGGTAAGCTATGTGCGGTCGAGAGGCGCGCGGGATGCTCATGAGATCGACAAGGTGCTACAGCTGGCGTTGCGACACGCCGAGCGCGCGTTCCAGATGGAACCCCAAAACCCTGACGCCCTGGAGATTCGGGGCACCATCCGCTTCACACGCTACGTGCGTGGACTCGAGCCCGATGCCAGGGCGGCCGAGCGCCTGCTGGCCTCGGCGAGGAGTGACCTCGAGGAAGCGACCAGGCTGAACCCGAATCAAGTTGGTGCGTGGAGGGTGTTGTCGCGCCTCTACTACGACGATGAGGACCTCGTGGCGGCGAACCGGGCCGCTCGAGCGGCGTACGAGGGCGACGCATACCTGGACGGCGCCGACGTGATTCTGGATCGCCTGTACGCGACCTCATATGACCTCGAGCTGTTCCAGCCGGCCATCGATTGGTGCGAGAAGGGCCACCGTCGATTTCCGAATGATCCCCGGTTCGTCGAGTGTCAGCTCATGCTCCTGTTGACCAAGGCACGGGAGCCGGATGTCGCTGAGGCGTGGCGCCTTGCGGATGAGACGGTGCAGCTGAGTCCAGAGAGGGATCGAGCCTTCCAACGGCTATACGAGCGGGTGTGGGTCGCCGCGGTGTTGGGCCGAGCAGGACTCAAAGACAGCGCGCGGCATGTGCTCGAGCATTCCCGTAGCACCCCGGAGATCGATCCGGAGCGCGAGGTCCTAGGGTCCCAGGCGGCTGCCTATACGATGCTGGGCGACAAAGATGAGGCGGTGCAGCTCCTGAGTGAGTACCTGGTCGCGAACCCGCGACACCGCGAGGGGTTTCGGAAGAACGTCCATTGGTGGTGGCGCGGACTGCAGGACGATCCGAGATTCAAGGCGCTCATCGGAGCTCGCTAGACCGGTCGCGTTTGTCACACTTCTGCCACACAATTGGTTGCCAGGCGGCCGGTCCGGCGAATCGGGAAGCGGTTCTCCCGCCTAATCCTAGGCGCCACCTCGGTCCGAATCTTGCCCGTCGCATGGCTCAAAAGCTTCGGCGTGCGGCTGTCTCGCCCCCGACAGGAGCCGTTCCCATGAAACGCTGGGTATGCGTGGTCATTGCCACCGCCGCCATCTCAGGGTGTACGGAGAGGCAGGCCTTGCAGTCTCCCCCGATCGGGCGTCCCATGGCGCTGATTCTCGATGGCGCGCACAACGGCGACCCGGACTTCTTTTTCCTGCCCCCCCTGGTGGCCAATCCGGTCAACGACCCTCACTTCGATGCCGGGAAGTTCGACGCCACCCTCACACCCACGGTGGAAGTCTGCCGGCTCAAAGCCGACCCACGGCCTGCACCAACCTTCTGCGAGGCGCTCGTGTTCGGCCCGGTGAACGCGCCGCTCGATTTGAGCAACCAGCAGTATCAGTTCAACTGGGACACGAAGTCCCCCACGCTGCTCGACCCGACCAAGTTCTACCGGATCCGGGTGCGGGGCGCAGCCGGCAAGAGTGTCCTGGGGTCCCTCGATGTGGACCCCGTGGACCAGGGCATGAAGAACCTCCGGACAGGCGAGGTCGTGCCGTTTCAGGACGGCCGGACGCTGCCGATCAAGTTTCGGATCGAACAGGGTGAGCGTTGCACCTTCAACGACGACTGCACGACGCAACTTGTGAATGCGGGCGGCGCCACGATCAGCTCCAGCGAAGCGGGGGGTGGTGTCTCCATTCCGCCGGGAGCGCTCGATGCGGGCGAAGAGATCGCGGTCACGATCGCGAAGGTCGTGAAGGACCCCGGACAGCCGTGTCTCCCTCAGCTGGACC
>WNEZ01008152.1_pt1 | contig 13465 bp, 17 predicted proteins | sample 5400521 | NCBI WGS metagenome assembly WNEZ01 (sample SAMN13153339, study PRJNA577476) | soil metagenome | isolation source: 120 cm saprolite under Douglas fir tree site 2 hole 1 replicate 1 | place: USA:California | collected 2015-04-18 | reverse complement strand
CAATGATGCCAGACCTTTACCGTTACTTGGCGAGCTGGCATTTGGAGTCCCTTTAGAACACCTCAGCGCCCTGGGCGCTCGCTGATCCCGGCGGGAAATTCTACCGCTCAGGCTTTCGTGATGAGCATGAATAGCGCAGCCAGGGCCGCAAGGCTCAGCGCAGCGTGCAGCTTCGCAAGCCTCGCAATCATCTGCGCCGCACTTTTCGGATCAGCGCGCGGGTCAATTCCGGCAAGACGGCGGGTCAGGGGCAGCACTGCGAACACCTGCAATGAAGCCGCTGCTCCGAGAACCATCCCGCCGGCCAGCCACCACATGGCTCCGCCTGCCGATCCGGCAAGCATTGCGGCCAACGAGCCGATGACGCCGAGAGAGGCCTGAAAAATGGCCGGCCTGGGGTGCGATGCCAGGACGTGGGTGTCGGCCAACTCGGTTCCGCCCTCGTCCATCGCAGGGTGCCCGACAAGACTGACGTAGGTGGCGGCCCCTGCGAAAAGTGCGCAGCAGAACAAGGCGACATTCTGGGACGCAAATTGAACCAGCAGCAGCGTTGAACTCATCGCATCTCTCCTCTTTTTGGCGCCAGTCTAATGCGAAGGCGGCGTGGATGCTGAGGTATGATTGTTTCCATGATCAGGGTAACGGTAAACGGCGACGCCCAGCGCTTTGACGGGCCGCTCGATGTGGCGGCGCTGCTCGCAAAGCTCGACTGCAAAGGCAAAAAGGTGGCGGTGGAGCGAAACGGCGAGATCGTCCCAAGGAGCGCCCACGGCAGCACTTTGATTGCCGACGGCGATCGGCTGGAGATCGTCGTGGCGGTCGGCGGTGGCTAGCATGAAGGACTCCCTCGTCGTCGCCGGCAGCAGCTACGGCTCGCGCCTGCTGATCGGCACCGGCAAATACCGCGACTTCGCCGAGACGCGCGCCGCGGTCGAGGCGTCAGGGGCGGAGATCGTCACGGTGGCGATCCGGCGCACCAACATCGGCCAGAACCCCAACGAGCCGAGCCTGCTCGAGGCGCTGCCGCCTTCGAAGTACACCTATCTGCCGAATACGGCCGGCTGCTACAACGCCGCTGACGCAGTACGCACCTTGCGCCTCGCGCGCGAGCTGCTCGACGGCCACGACCTCGTCAAGCTGGAGGTCCTCGGCGACCCGCACACGCTCTACCCGAACATGCCCGAAACCTTGAAGGCCGCGCAGCAGCTGGTCAAGGAAGGCTTCAAGGTGATGGTGTACTGCTCCGACGACCCGATCCAGGCGCAGATGCTGGAAGCCGCCGGCTGCGTCGCCGTCATGCCGCTTGCCTCGCTCATCGGCTCGGGCATGGGGATTCTCAATCCCTGGAACCTGCAGCTCGTGATCGATAAAGTGAAGGTGCCGGTGCTCGTGGACGCGGGGGTCGGCACGGCCTCCGATGCCGCGATCGCGATGGAGCTCGGCTGCGACGGCGTGCTGATGAACACCGCGATCGCCGCGGCAAAAGATCCCGTGCGGATGGCCAAAGCGATGAAGCAGGCGGTCGAGGCCGGACGCGAAGCCTTCCTCGCCGGCCGCATGCCGAAGAAGCTCTACAGCGCCGCCCCCAGCTCGCCGGTCGAAGGGACTATCCCGTCCTCGCAGCCCAAGGCTGCTTGAACAGACCGATCAGAAGCTACGTCCTGCGCCAAGGCAGGACCACGGCCGCACAGCAAAGGGCGCTTGAGGAGCTCTTTCCAAAGTATGGTTTGCCGTTTCAACCGGAAACGATCGATTCAGGAAAAATCTTTGGCCGCATTGCGCCCTTGGTTCTGGAAATCGGGTCGGGAATGGGCGAGACCACCGCGGCGATCGCCAAGGCGAAGCCCGAGGCCGATTTCATCGCCGTCGAGGTGCACGGTCCGGGCGTCGGCAGCCTGCTCAACCGCATTGCCGCCGACGGGCTCGCCAACGTACGGGTCATCCGGCACGACGCGGTGGAGGTGCTCACGCGCATGATTCCCGACGGCGCGCTCGCCGCGATTCATCTGTTCTTTCCCGATCCCTGGCCGAAGAAGCGGCATCACAAGCGCCGCCTGGTGCAGCCGGAGTTCGCCGCCCTCGCCGCGCGCAAGCTCGTCCCCGAGGGCATCCTGCATGCCGCCACCGATTGGCCAGAGTATGCGGAGCACATGAATTCGGTTTTTATGAATGAAACGCTTCTGGAGCCGGCGCCGTCCGGTTTTGTCGAAAGATTCGCCACCAAGTTCGAGACGCGCGGCAGACGCCTCGGGCACCCGATCCGCGATCTCTTTTTCAGGCGAAAATAAGGCCATGGCAGAGCACGGCTTTGCGCTTTTCGCCACGCCAATCGGACGCTGCGCCATCGTGTGGGGCGAGCGCGGCATCGTCGCCGTGCGCTTGCCCGAGCGGCGCGACGGCGAGACCCGGGCGGGGATCCTGCGGCGCTTTCCGCACGCGCGCGAGGCGCCGCCGCCGCGGCCCGTGCAGGACGCGCTCGAGCGCATCGTCGCACTGCTGCAGGGCCAGGCGATCGATCTCTCGTCGATCGCGCTCGACCTGGACGGCGTGCCGGCTTTCGATCGCGAAGTCTATGGCGTCGCCCGCAGCATACCTTGCGGCAGCACTACCACGTACGGCGAAATCGCAGCGCGGCTGAACGAGCGTGGCTCGGCGCGCGACGTAGGCGTGGCGCTCGCCCGCAATCCCTTCGCGATCGTGGTGCCCTGCCATCGCGTGCTTGCGGCGGGCGGAAAAGCAGGCGGCTTCTCCGCCATGGGCGGGCTCAAGACGAAGCTTCGGCTGCTGATGATCGAGCGGGCGCTCCCTCAAGGAATATTTGAAGCAGTTCGTTGAGGAAGTGCCGCCCGCGCTCGCTCGGGCGGATGCGTTTCCAGCCGCGCTCGATCAGGCCCTGGTTTTCCGCCTTTGCAAGTTTCGCTTCGACCGTCGCGAGCGGCAAACCGGTGCGCTCCGCGAACAACGTTATGGGAAAACCCTCCACCAGCCGCAGCGCGTTAAGCATGAACTCGAAGGGAATCTCTTTCGCCGGCACCTCGCGGTCCTCGACCAGAGAGTTCTTTGAAAGCAGATATTCCTTGGGCTGCTTGATGCGCGAATGCCGCGTGATGCGGTCGGGGAAACTCATCTTGCCGTGCGCGCCGGCGCCGATGCCGACGTAGTCGCCGAATTCCCAATAGTTGAGATTGTGGCGGCAGCGATGCCCCGACCGCGCGAAAGCCGAGGTCTCGTAATGCCCATAGCCCGCGGCGCAGAGCACGTCCTCCACGGCCAGCTGCATGTCGGCGCTCTCGTCATGCTGAGGCAGCTGCGGCGGCTTGCTCCAGAACACGGTGTTGGGCTCGATCGTCAGCTGGTAGGCCGAGGCGTGCGGCACGCCCAGGCGCACGGCCTCCTCGATGTCGGAACGCGCCGTCGCAAGCGTCTGGCCGGGCAGCCCGTACATCAGGTCGAGATTCACGTTGTCGAAGCTGTGCAGCGCCGCGGCGACGGCGCGGCGCGCCTCGTCGGCGCCGTGGATGCGGCCGAGAGCCGCGAGCATGCGATCGTCGAAGCTTTGCACGCCGACCGAGATGCGGTTCACGCCCGCCTGCCTGAAGCCGGCGAAGCGCGCCGCTTCGACCGTGCCCGGATTTGCTTCGAGCGTGATTTCCGCCCCCGGCTCGAGCTGCAGGCGCGCGCGCACGCCGGAAAGCAGCGTCTCGATCGATTCGGGCGAAAACAGGCTCGGCGTGCCGCCGCCGATGAATACGCTGCAAATGCGCCTGCCCCACACCGACGGAAGACAGTCCTCGAGATCGCCAATCAGTCTTTCAACGTACTCGCGCTCGGGCAGCTCACCGGCGCGCTCGTGCGAGTTGAAGTCGCAGTACGGGCATTTACGCACGCACCAAGGGATGTGAACGTAGAGCGCGAGCGGAGGCAGGATCTCCAGCCTGACTTTCCCGGGCTTGCTAAGGACGACTGGATCCATTCAATAGCTCTAGAAGCTTCGCCAGCGCCTGTCCGCGGTGGCTGATGCGGTTTTTCTCCGCGGGATCGAGCTCCGCCGCCGTCACTCCCCGCTCGGGCAGCAGGAACAGCGGGTCGTAGCCGAAGCCGTTTCTGCCGCGCGGGGCGCGGGCGATCTCGCCTCTCCAGATGCCTTCGGCGACGAGCGGGCGCGGGTCGCCTTTTGCCTCACGTTCAAAAGAATTTTTTCGTTGTTTCGAGCGTCCCGCTCCTCGCGGCCGCCCTCGCGCCCTGCGTAGTAGGACGAGTGCACGCCCGGCTCGCCGCCGAGGGCATCGACGCACAGTCCCGAGTCATCCGCAAGCGCGGGCAAGCCTGCCGCGCGGCTCGCGTGCCGGGCCTTGGCGAGGGCGTTCTCCAGGAAGGTCGCGTGCGGCTCATCCGCTTCGCCGACGCCGAGCGCCGACTGCGGTACGACTTCAATCGACCGCGGCGCGAGCAGTGCCCCGATCTCCCTCAGCTTGCCGGGATTGTTGCTGGCCAGAACGAGTTTCACTGCGCGAGCGCGCGACGCTGATGCGCGATCAATTCGGCGATGCCCTGCTCCCCTAGTGCAAGAAGCGCGTCCGCCTCGGCGCGCGAGAACGGCTCGCCCTCCGCGGTTCCCTGCAGCTCGACGAAGCGGCCGGCGCCGGTCATCACGACGTTCATGTCGGTGCCGCAGGCGGAATCCTCGGCATAGTCGAGATCGAGCACCGGCACACCCTGGTAGATGCCGACCGACACCGCGGCGACGAAATCGCGCACCGGAAGCGCGGCGAGCAGTTTCTTCGACTGCAGCCACGTGAGGGCGTCGTGCACTGCGACAAACGCACCGGTGATCGCCGCAGTACGGGTGCCGCCGTCGGCCTGCAGCACATCGCAGTCCACCTGAATGCTGCGCGCACCCAGCGCCGACAGGTCGATCACTGCACGCAGCGCCCGGCCGATGAGACGCTGGATCTCCTGCGTGCGCCCGGTCTGCCGGCCGCGCGCCGCTTCGCGCTCGGTGCGCGTATTGGTCGAGCGCGGCAGCATGCCGTACTCGGCGCTCACCCAGCCGCGGCCGCTCTCCTTGAGGAACGCCGGCACGCGCTCCTCCACGCTCGCCGTGCAAAGCACCCGCGTATCGCCGAATTCCACCAGCACCGAGCCCTCGGCGTGCCGCGTGTAGCGCCGCTGGATTCGCACCGGACGCAGTTCGCCGGGCTTCCTGCCGCTTGGCCTCATCGCGGCGCGTTCTTGCGCAGCGCCGCCTTGATCTCGGCGATCGCCCTCTCGATGTCCTCGTCGGACATGCGCAGGAAATCGAGGTCGGTGGCGGTGAAGTCCTGCACGTCGGTCGCGGGTTCGCGTTGCGGAACGGTCTGCGGGGCATCGGCGACGGCGACCTCGTCCTCGCCCCAGGCCAGCGCCACGACGGACAGATTATCGGACTCGTCTCCGGCCCTCATTTCGGCGAGCGCCATGAGATCGGGAATCGCCTGGCCGAGCGGGTTGGCGATGAAACCGTGCACCAGCTGGCGCTGGGTGAGCGGCCCCCAGAAGCCGTCCGAGCAGAGCAGCAGCACGTCGTTTTTTGCCAGCCGGGCGCTTGCGCCCGCCGGCCGGGGGGCCTGGTAGCCGCCGAGGGTTTGCAGCAGCCGGTTGCGCTCGGGATGCGAGGCGATCGCCTCCTCGCGGATGCGGCCCTCGTCCACCAGCTGCTGCACCACCGTGTCATCGCGTGTGCGAGCGAGCACACGGCCCTCACGCAGCAGATAAAGCCGGCAATCGCCGACATTGCTCCAGTAGGCATAGCCGTCCTGCACTACGCAGGCTATGAGCGTCGTGCGCGGCATGTCGGACAGCTGGAGCTTCTCCGTCTGCCGCACGATGGCCTCGTGCGCGGCCGCCATCGTGCGGGAGAGAAACCGCGCCGGGTCGGCGAGCCTCGGGCGTGCCTCGCGCAGGAACGCCTCGCCGAGGTACTCGATCGCGAGGTGCGCGGCGATTTCGCCGTGCAGGTGCCCGCCGAGGCCGTCGGCCACCGCCATGAGCAGCGCGCCCGGCGACTCCCAGTGGCCGACGCGATCCTCGTTGATGCGCCGCATGCCGCGCCGGCTGTCGTGCACGATGGAGAACTTCATGACCGCAGGGCCTTCTGCAGCGCGAACACGCTCTGCGGCCGGTCGAGGTGATGCAGCTGCAGGCACCAGTCCACCGTTTCGAGCAGCTCGTGGGAATACTTTCCCTCCCATACGCGCCGCGCCGGCCCCAGCTTGTCGTTTTTCAGGCGCTGATCGGCAGGCTGCAGCAGCGCGTTGCCCAGGCAGGCATACATGGTGGCACCGACCGAGTAGATATCGCTCCAGGGACCGAGCACCTCGCGATCGACATGCTGCTCGGGCGAGGCGAACCCCGGCGTGAAGGTCTGCGGCAGTTTCATGCCCTCTGCCGAAAACGCCTGGCGCGCGGCGCCGAAGTCGAGCAGCACCGGCGTGCCGTCGTTGCGCAAGTACACGTTCGACGGCTTGATGTCGAGGTGCAGGAGCTTGTTCGAATGCACTTCGCGCAGGCCGTTGAGCAGCTGGGCGAAGGTGGCGCGGATCCAGGCCTCCTCCAGCGCGCCGCGGTGCCGGCCAATGTGATCGTGCAGCGTGCGGCCGCGTTCGTAGCGCATCACGAGATAGACCGTCTCGTTGGCGCGAAAGAAATTGAGCACGCGCACGATATTGGGATGCGACAGGCCCGCGAGCGCACGGCCTTCCTCGAAGAAGGATTTCATGCCGACGCGGAAGGTCGCCAGGTCCTGCTCCGGGATGCGCGGATACGACTCGCCGTTCGCGCGCAAGGCGAGCGTCGAGGGCAGGTACTCCTTGATCGCGACCGGCGCCTCATTCTCATCGTGAGCGAGGTACACGAACGAGAAGCCGCCGGAGGCGAGAAGGCGGACGATGCGGTAGTTCTCGAGCTGCGTGCCTACCGGAATTGGCTCGTTGACTTGCCCGCCTGGCGGGTTGGCTTGGGAGGCCATCTCCTCCTATGATAACGAAATGATCCGGAGCATGACCGGCTACGCCGCCGCATCGGCCGATTCGCCCCGCGGCACGCTGAGCCTCGAGTTGCGCTCGGTCAACGCGCGCTTCCTCGATCTGCAGTTCCGCGTCGCCGAGGAGCTGCGGCCGCTCGAGCCGGTGCTGCGCGAGCTCATCATGGCCCGCATTTCGCGCGGCAAGCTGGATTGCCGGGTTTTCCTCAATGAAGGAGTGATCTCCCAGATCCCGCAACGGTTGAACTCCGAGGCGATCTCTCGGCTGAGAGGCCTGGCCGAGGAAGCGCGCAAGGCGTTCCCGGACGCGGCGCCGCTGCGCGTGGCAGACGTCTTGCGATGGCCTGGCGTGGTGGCGGAGCCCGCGGCCGACGCAGAGAAGCTGCGCGCCATCGCCGAGCAGCTGTGCCGCGGGGCGCTGGACGAGCTGGTGGCGGCGCGCGCCCGCGAGGGCGCGAAGCTCGCCGCGAGCATCGGCGAGCGCATCGTCGCCATGCGCCGGCGCATCGAGGAGGTGGCGCCGCTCGTGCCGCAATCGCTCGCCGCTTACCAGGCCAGGCTCGCCGAGCGGCTGCGCGAGGCGCTTGGCACGGCGGACGACGACCGTGTGCGCGCGGAGCTGGCGGTGTTTGCCGCCAAGATCGACGTCGACGAAGAGCTGGAGCGCCTGCGCGCGCACCTCGGCGAGGCCGAGCGCACGCTCAAGCAGGGCGGGGCGGTCGGCAAGCGGCTCGACTTCATCGCCCAGGAGCTCAATCGCGAGGCCAACACGCTCGCCTCGAAGGCGGCGAGCCAGCCGCTGTCCGACTGCGCGCTCGAGCTCAAGCTCCTGGTCGAGCAGATCCGTGAACAGGCGCAGAACATCGAATGAGCGGGCTTCTGTTCGTGATCACCGCGCCGTCGGGGGCGGGCAAGACGTCGCTGATCGACGCGCTGATGCGGGAGGACCCGAGCCTCAAGTTCTCCGTCTCGTACACCACGCGCCCGCCACGCCCGGGCGAGAAGGATGGCGTCGACTACCACTTCGTCGACGACGCGACGTTCCTCGCCATGCGCAGCCGCGGCGAGTTTCTCGAGAGCGCCGAGGTGCACGGCTACCGCTACGGCACTTCGAAGAAGGTGATCCTCGATGCGCTGGAGCGCGGCGACAACCTGATCCTCGAAATTGACTGGCAAGGGGCGCAGCAGGTGCGCAAGCTCTATCCCGACACGGTCGGCATCTTCATCCTGCCGCCTTCGATCGAGGAGCTGGAGCGGCGCATGCGCGCCCGCGGGCAGGATGCCGAGGACGTCATCCAGCGCCGTATGCAGAACGCGCGCGAGGAGTTGTCGCACGCCGGCGAGTTCAAATACGCTATAATTAACAATCACTTCGACAACGCTCGGCGGCAGCTCGCCGACATCATCCGCACTGAGCGCAAAAAACATGGCCCGCATCACCGTTGACGATTGCCTGAAGAGAATTCCCAACCGCTTCCAGCTCACGCTGGCGGCGACTTACCGCGCGCGCCAACTCAGCGCCGGCGCTTCGCCGCTGGTCGAGCCGAACCGCGACAAATCGACCGTGATCGCGCTGCGCGAGATCGCCACCGGCAAGGTAGGCACCGAAGTACTGAAGAAGAATCCGACCCCGCCCGCAACGGGCTTGTAAGAGAATGGGGTCGGATCTGACCCCATGGCTGCTGCAGTCTCATTGCCGAATCCCGACCGCTTCGGCTACCTGAAGCCGAAGGACGTCGCGCGCCTCGCCGAGGCTTACCGATTCTCGGAGGCGGCGCATGCCGGGCAGACGCGCCAGTCGGGCGACCCGTACATCTCGCACCCCCTGGCCGTCGCCGAGATCCTCGCCGACTGGCATCTCGACGGGCAGACGCTGATGGCGGCGCTGCTGCACGACGTGACCGAGGACACCTCGGTCACCAACGACGAGATCTCCGACACCTTCGGCAAGCCGGTCGCCGAGCTGGTCGACGGCGTCTCCAAGCTCGACCGCATCGAGTTCCAGAGCGCCGAGGACGCGCAGGCCGAGAACTTCCGCAAGATGCTGCTCGCCATGGCGCGCGACGTGCGCGTTATCCTGATCAAGCTCGCGGACCGGCTTCACAACATGCGCACGCTCGGCGCGGTGCCGCCCGCCAAGCGCCGCCGCATCGCGCGCGAGACGATGGAGATCTATGCCCCCATCGCCAACCGGCTCGGGCTGAACAGCCTGTACCACGAGCTGCAGGAGCTCGCCTTCTCGCACCTCTATCCGTCGCGCTACAAGGTGCTTTCCAAAGCCACCAAGGCAGCGCGCGGCAACCGGCGCGAGATGATCGGCAGGACGCTGGAAGCGGTCAAGCGCAAGCTGTCAGAAAGTGGCGTCGAGGCCACCGTGCAGGGCCGCGAGAAGCACGTGTACTCGACCTACCGCAAGATGATCGAGAAGCATCTTTCGTTTTCCGAGGTCCACGATATCTTCGGCTGCCGGGTGGTCGTCAAGGACGTGCCGGCCTGCTACCTCGCGCTCGGCGCGCTGCATTCCCTCTACAAGCCGATCCCCGGCAAGTTCAAGGACTACATCGCCATTCCGAAGGCGAACGGCTATCAGTCGCTGCACACCGACTTGATCGGCCCCTACGGCGTGCCGGTGGAGGTCCAGGTGCGCACCGAGCAGATGCACCGCATCGCCGAGTCCGGCGTCGCCTCGCACTGGATCTACAAGGACGACACCGACAAGCTCTCCGAGCTGCAGAAGCAGACGCACCGCTGGCTGCAGTCGCTGCTCGAGATCCAGCACCAGTCGGGCGACCCGCAGGAGTTCCTCGAGCATGTCAAAGTGGACCTGTTCCCGGACGAGGTCTACGTGTTCACGCCCAAGGGCAAGATTCTCTCGCTGCCGCGCGGCGCAACCGCGGTGGACTTCGCCTACGTCGTGCACACCGACATCGGCAACCGCTGCGTGGCGGCCAAGGTCAACGGCGAGCTGGTCCCGCTGCGGACCGAGCTGAGGAACGGCGATCGCGTCGAGATCATCACCGCCAGCCACGCCAAGCCCAACCCGGGATGGCTGCAGTACGTGCGCACGGCCAAGGCGCGCTCCAACATCCGCCACTTCCTGAAGACCATGCAGTACGAGGAGTCGGCCGGGCTCGGCGAGCGGCTGCTCGATCAGGCGATCAAGGCGCTGAACGGCTCGCTCGCCGAGGTCGACGACGCCAGCTGGGAGCGCGTCGTGCGCGACGGCGGCGCCCGCTCGCGCGATGAGCTGCTTGCCGATATCGGCCTCGGCAAGCGCCTGCCGGCGGTGGTCGCGCGGCGGCTGCTCAAGCGCGGCGACACCACCCGCGAGGACGCGAAGCCCGGGGGCAGCGTAGTGATCCGCGGCACGGAGGGCATGGCGGTGCAGCTCGCCACCTGCTGCCGGCCGATCCCCGGCGATGCGATCGCCGGCTCGATCAAGAAGGGCCAGGGTCTGGTGGTGCACGCCTCCGATTGCGGGAGCATCGTGCGCTCGCGCAAGAACGAGCCCGATCAATGGATCGACGTCGAGTGGGATCCGCGCACCACGCGGCTTTTCCAGGCGGCAATCAACGTCATGGTGGAGAACCACCGCGGCGTGCTCGCCAAGGTCGCGTCCGAAATCGCGGAAGCCGGCTCGAACATCGACTCGATCACCATGGCAGAGGACCGCGCGGTCTTCACCAACATGCGCTTCGTGGTCGAAGTTGCCAATCGCCAGCACCTCGCGCGAGTGATGCGCGCGCTGCGGCGACTCCCCGACGTGAAAAAGATTACGCGGGTGCGCGAGTAGTCATTTGATGGGGATGTTGAGCACGACATCGCCGCGCAGCACCTGAAGCTGCACGCGTCCCGACGCGCGCAATGCCTTCGCCAGCTCCGGCAGCGACGTGACGCGGCGCTGGTTGACGGCGATGATGAGGTCGCTTCCCCTCAAGCCATGGCTGTATGCGGGCGACCCCTCCTGGACCGACGTGATCAGCACGGCGCGGTTACGCCCGGGTAGCCCCCGTCGCTCGGCTTCGGTCAGCGACGCGCCCGCCAGCTCGGGGATGGACTCGCCCCCGGGGGCCTGCCCCTTCTCGATCTCGCCGATCCTTGCCTTGACGGTGTGCGTTTCCTTGCCGCGCTGCACGCGCAACTCCACCGTCTCGCCCACCGGCACCACGCCAAGGCGCGCGCGCAGCTCCGCGGCGCTGCGCACTGGACGCCCGTTCAGACCGCTGATCACGTCGCCCTCGCGCAATCCTGCCTGCTCGGCCGGGGATTTCGGCTGCACTTCCGCGACCTGCGCGCCTTCCCCGCCCTGGATGTCCGTCATGCTGATGCCCAGCCGCCCGCGCTTCACCTCGCCGAAGCGAACGAGCTGGTCCATCACCGCGCGCGCGAGCGCCGAGGGCACCGCAAAGCCAATGCCGACGTTGCCGCCGGCCGGGCCGATGATCGCGGAGTTGATCCCGACCAGCTCGCCCTTCAGATTGACGAGCGCGCCGCCTGAATTGCCGGGATTGATGGGCGCATCGGTCTGGATGAAGTGCTCGAAGCCTTCCATCGACAGGCCGCTCCTGCCGAGCGCCGAAACGATGCCCGAGGTCGCCGTCTGCCCCAGGCCGAACGGGTTGCCGATCGCGACCACGAAATCACCGACCCGCAGCGCATCGGAATCGCCCCACTTCGCCTCCGCCAGGTTCCCCGGCTGCACCTTGACGAGCGCGACGTCGGTGCCCGGGTCGGAGCCGACCAGCTGCGCCGGCAGCCTGCGGTTGTCCTTCAGCGTGATCACCACCTCGCGCGCATCTTTCACCACGTGCGCATTGGTGATGACGTAGCCGTTCTTCGCGTCGACGATCACGCCTGATCCGGCCGCGATCTGCGGCCTGGCCTGCTCGAGACCGCCGAAGAACCGCCTGAAGAACGGATCGCTCAGCAACGGATTCTGCTCGTCCGGACTCTTCTGCAGCACCGCGATGTTTACCACCGCCGGCGTCACCTTCTCGAGCAGCGGCGCGAGCGTCGGCACGCCGTCGCGCGTCGCGACGCCCGCCAGCTGCGCATGCGCGGCGCCGGCAAGCGCCAAGGAGGCGATGAGAAGAGATCCTGCCTGGGTCGTGGCTAAACGACGTCGACGAAGGCTCAGTCGCTCATGACATTCGGGAACACTATGCCGAAAGTCAGAATGCAGATCGCCAGCTTGAGGATGAAAACCACCTTCTGGCGTGGCTTCATCTGCTTGAACGGCGTGCCCTCTTGCTTCGGCTTTTCCATGAGCAACCCCCATTCCAGCAGGCAGTGTATGACATGCCGCCAGTGGCTCCCTTGCGCCAAGCTGACTGCGCAGGAATGCGGTCACGCCGTGGCGGGCTGCTTCAGCACGCGTCGGATCGTCCCGGCAAGAATGTTCTTGCTGTACGGCTTGGTGATATAGCCGTCCGCGCCCAGCCCGAGTCCCCTGCGGATGTCGTCGGGGTCGCTCTTTGCCGTGAGCATCACGATCGGCAGCATGGCGTAGATCGGGTGCCGGCGCATCTTCGCCAGGAGGTCGAAGCCATCGCCGTCGGGCAGCATGACGTCGAGAACCAGGATATCGGGTGTGCCGTGGTCCAGCAGCGAATGCAGGAGCGCATTCACCGAGTCCGCGATGCGCACCACGTATCCGGCCATCGTTACTCTGAGATCGGCGAGCGCCAGCTGGTCGGGGTCATCCTCGACGATGAGGACGACCGTCTCGGCGGGCGGCTTCTCGACGCCGGCGCGGTTCTTCAGACGGTCCTCGGCGATATAGACGCCGTCGCGCGACAGTTTGCCGCCGACCTCCAAGGCGTCCCGGTCCAGACGGATCGTGTCTTCTTCCACCAGGGCACGCGCTTTCGCGTCCGCCGCGGAAAGATCGAGGTCGTACTCGACCGCGGTCTGCGTCGAGCGCAGTAAATCGAGCTCCTCGAGCTCGCCCAGCCACTCGTCGAGCAGGTCATCCGGATACTCGCGCAAGCAGCCGCGCACGACGTCGACGTGCGCCTCGGTCTCGATCAGCCAGAGAATGCGCCGGTACTCGGCCGGGATCGCCACGTCCTGGCTCTCCCAGGCCTTGCGGCCTGCTTCGGTGAGTCGATAGATTTTTCCCTCTTTGAGCATCCGGTCCGACCTCCCCTGAGAAGTCTAGGCCAACCGCGAGGAAACCAACAAACGCGGTGTAAAGTTCCAAGCCGGATGGGCTCCTTTTTGCGTCATGCCGGCTGCATCTTGATCTGGCTGTCCGGCGTCACCGCCCTGGCGCAGGAGTACCCCGCTCGCCCGATTCGTCTGATCGTGCCGATCGGTGCGGGGGGCGGCACCGATATCCTCGCGCGTCATGTCGCGCAAAAGCTGGGTGACCGGTTCCGCCAGGCTGCGATCGTCGAGAACCGTCCGGGGGCGGGCTCGCTGATCGGCACCGAGTATGTCGCC
>WNEZ01015633.1_pt1 | contig 13467 bp, 15 predicted proteins | sample 5400521 | NCBI WGS metagenome assembly WNEZ01 (sample SAMN13153339, study PRJNA577476) | soil metagenome | isolation source: 120 cm saprolite under Douglas fir tree site 2 hole 1 replicate 1 | place: USA:California | collected 2015-04-18 | reverse complement strand
GAGCCATACACGACGAAGAACGATGCCGGCCCTCCGTTCTTGAGCTGGTTCAGTGGTCTCGTCATCTCGCACCGGGAGACCAAGCTGTTCTTTGCTCCTGCGGGGATGATGCAACTTCTCCTGGGCGACGAACTCCTTCCGGTCTCCAGCGCCGCGCCGAGCCGCGCTCGCGAGACGCGCTGCGCCGAAAATCGCCAACTCTTGGGCCTCACCATTCCCCCACCCGCGCTGACGCCCCAGCGCGCGGGCGCCGCCGGCGACCGGCCCGACTTGCCAGCCGATGACTGGACAGCTCCGTCCCCTGCCGAGCCAGTCGCAGCGGCCGCAATCGGGTCGGTCGTCGGCTCTTTCGCAGCTGCGGGCGCCGCGGTGCGAAGCGATAGCACGGTCCGACAGCAAGAGCAGAAAAACTGATGTCCGCCCGGCGCCAGCTCGGGCCGGCTGTCAGCCCCAAGATCAGCGTGACTGAGCCCGTTACCGTTGGCCATGGCGTCTGCGTGTTCTGTCCCAGCCCGCCTGTCGATGTTGCAGCAATCAAGCGCAACCCGAGGACAAAACTGCCGCCGCATCCTCCGCGTATTTCTTCCTTTTACTGCAGCTTTCTTCCTTTCCTACCTGTTCCGAACCATCAATGCCCTCATTTCCTCAGAACTCAGTTCCGAGCTGGCCCTTGATGCCGCCGATCTCGGTTTTCTTACGTCGGTCTATTTTCTGACCTTTGCGGCGCTCCAACAACCTTTATTGCCGCACAGCTAGCGTTGGTCCTGCAATTGCCCGTGTCGTCCTATCTGCCCTGCTACGCCGTCCTCGCGGAGTATTTCCCGAAGGAGATTGCCGGACGTGCAAACGGCGCGTTGAATCTTTTCCATTTCGGCGCTGCTTTTGTCATTCAATACATCATCGGTGTAGTCGTTGCTCAATGGCCGAGCCAGGATGGGCACTATCCCGCAATCTCATATCAGGTCGCGTTCGGCCTCAATTTGGCTCTGCAAGCCGTAGCATTGGCGTGGTTCGCGTTCTCCAAGCTGCGGAGACGCGCGCTGGTGCAGGTCCCGGCGTTTCGTCACCGTGCACTTGGGCGTGCCCGGATTGCCCTCGGCTCCGCTGCACCAAGCCTCGATCCGGCGACGGGGTGGGAGCGGCTCAACTCCGCTCAAAGGCAAGTCTCTCGTTGGCAGCTCGCGGCCCTGGGATCGGCCAGCCTTCGCGCGCTGCTTGCTCTGACGCTTGCGGCATCAGTCGTTCGCGCGAACGTCACACCCTACACCGTTGCAACCGCTCCCCATGACGAGCCCCTGGCTGTCCTCCCGAAGATGGAAGCGACCGCACCGTCCGCTGCGCAGATCGCATACGTCCTAGCCAGGTTCGTCACAAACGTGAGATCCCTATCTCTCGATCCAGTCGTTGTGCGCGCAAATTGGATCGATGCCCTCGATCATGTGACCGCCCGGGGGGCGCGAATACTCAATGCCTATGCCCGCGATGAAAGTCCTTTCACGAAAATCGGACGGCGTACCGTCACAGTTGTGGTCACCAAGGTCGAACGAGCAGTCGAAGATGCTTTCGAGATTCGCTGGGAAGAACGAATCCTCGAAACCAGCGTGCCGGTCAAGCGCGAACGCTTCGCGGGTGTTATCTCGATTGTGTTCAGCTTCCCGAACACGCCCGCGCTGATCAACAGAAATCCGCTCGGCCTCTATGTTGATAGATTCACGTTGTGGCGGGATTCCATCAGGGACGCTAGCCGATGAATGGACTCGTCATTTCAGCGATTGCCCCATGCAAGCCTCTTTGAGTTTCTGCCAGCTGACCGTCCTTTGCAGAGCAATAGTTCGCTTTCTGAAGGCACGCGATGCGTTATCCGCACCGCAGCGGCGCGGATGAGATTGATCGAGGCTGCCGGTCTGGATGTCTGCTCTCACGGTGAGTTTCGGAGGATAACCGGACGTGACGTTCACGCGAAGAAAACCACGCGAATGACCCAAAAGAGACCTTCTTGACATCAACACCATCGAAGGAAAGGGTAGCTGAACTCAGTTCGCTCGCTGGGAACCCGGATGGTTGAAGCAACTTTGGGCACCGCAAGGTTCTATAGCCGAAGTGGACCATATTCGCTTGCAGTTGTTGCGAGTGTGGCCCCCGGGGTTGCGGACGAACTCGAACTGCTCCTCGAAGGTGTGGCCCCTCTGCAAACGGCTCGCCCGAATGAAGTGAGTTTCCTGGACAATCGACGTTATGCGTCGGCGCTCGAGCAGACATCGGCCGGTGCTGTGATCGTGCATCCTGATATGGCTGCGCGAGTGCCTGCTGGGACAGTGGCGATCCAGACGATCGAACCATACGCGGCGTGGGCCCGCGTAGCTGCACTCTTCTATCCCCTGCCACCAGTGTCTCCCGGTATTCACCCGTCCGCAATTGTCGCAAAGGGGGCGCGCGTCGATCCGTCTGCGGAGGTCGGGCCGCTGTCTGTGATTGAGGCCGGAGCAGAGATAGGACCTAACTGCCGGATCGGTCCGTGCGCGGTTATCGGCGGCGGCGTGATTGTCGGTCGGGACTGCCGGATTGGCGCACATGCGAGCCTAAGCTATGCGCTTCTGGGAGCACGTGTTTACGTCTATCCGGGCGCGCGGATCGGACAGGAAGGGTTTGGATTCGCCTCCACCAAAGATGGATTTCTCTCTATTCCCCAGCTTGGGCGAGTCATTCTTGAAGACGATGTCGAAGTGGGTGCGAATACCACGATTGATCGAGGATCATCGCTAGACACGGTGATCGGCGCCGGCTCTCGTCTCGATAACCTCGTCCAGATCGGCCACAATGTTATCCTCGGCCGGTGTTGTGTCATCGTTGCCCAGGTCGGTATTTCGGGTTCAACCGTGCTTGAAGATTTGGTCCGCGTCGGCGGGCAGGCGGCGATGGCCGGGCATCTTCGGATCGGTCAAGGTGCGGGAATCGGAGCGCAGGCGGGCGTCATGTCGGATTTGGTTCCAGGCGCTGAAGTGCTTGGGAGCCCTGCTCAGCCTAAAAGAGACTTCTTTCGACAAATTGTCATGCTCAAGAGGATGGCAAAGGGAGAAGGATAGCGCTCCTTGTACTGCAAGAGCGGTTTTACAACCACTTGCGACTTCCGCCGTTACCACCAAACGAACACGCTGCCGGAGTACCCGCATGTCCGACGTTCAGGGATTGTGTTGAATTGTCTTCAGTGACGCAAAAAGAGACATTTGCAACACTGTCCAAGACTGAACTCAAGGTCCGTTAAGGACCCGAAACAGACCTTGATGGTGCAAAGTTCGATTCCGTGAGATCGTTCAGCGCTGCTTCGTCCGGCGCCGCGTGAGTTCTTGCGGATACATTGGTACAGAGACTTGCGGCGCCCATGGGGGGACTGCCACGTGCGTTTGTTGTCCAATCTGCTTCAGCGTTTCATCCGCCAGGGCACTCTGCGAGTCCGCGACGCCGACGGCAAGATCCATGTTTTCGGCGACCGCCTGCCCGGGCCCGACGTCGCCGTCCACCTCCACGATCGCAAGCTCTACACCAAGTTGTTCATCAATCCGGAGCTATACGCCGCCGAAGCCTATATGGACGGCAGGCTGACGCTGGAGGACGGTGCCGCAATCCATGATTTTCTGCTGCTGTTCTCGATCAATCGCGCCGGGCTTTATTCGTACGGCTCACAGAAGCTGATGCGGCGGGTGTGGCGCGTCCTGCGCCGCACGCATCAGGCCAATCCGATCGGGCTTGCCGCCGCTCATGCGCGCCACCACTACGACATCTCGACCGAACTTTACCGTCTGTTCCTCGACGATCTGATGCAATATTCCTGCGCCTATTTTCGAGACCCCGAGCATGAAACGCTCGAACAGGCGCAGCGCAACAAGCTGATCCACGCCACCAGCAAGCTGCAATTAAAGCCTGGCATGACGGTCGCCGAGATCGGCTCCGGGTGGGGGGGCTTCGCCATTCATCTGGCGCGCGAAACGGGCGCCCATGTCACCGCGGTCAATGTTTCGCCCGAGCAGATCAGGGCTGCACGCGATCATGCCGAGGCTACCGGCGTTTCCAATCGCGTCTCGTTTCGCGAGTTGGACTATCGCCAACTCACCGGCCAGTTTGACCGAGTGGTTTCGGTCGGCATGATGGAGCATGTCGGCATCGGTCATTTTGATGATTATTTCATAAAGATCCGCGAACTCTTGACGCCTGACGGCTATGCCTTCATCCATTGCATCGGCCGGATGTCGCAGCCCGGCACCACCGGCCCCTTCATCCGCAAATACATCTTTCCTGGCGCCTATGTGCCGGCGCTATCCGAGACCTTCGCTGCCGCGGAGCGCTGCGGTCTGTGGTGTGACGACATGGAAGTGCTACGGCTGCATTATTACTACACGGTGAAACACTGGCGCGAGCGCTTCGCCAAAAATAGAGCCCGGGCTGCTGCGATCTACGACGAACGGTTCTGCCGGATGTGGGAATTCTATCTCGCCGCCGTCGAACTCGAATTCCTGCATGGCTCTCACATGGTGTTTCAAATACTGCTGTCGACCAAACGTGATGCGGTGCCGATCACGCGCGATTTTATGATCGACTTCGAGCGGGCGGCCTGGGCGCAGGCGGCCCCCGGAACAACGCCGACTCAACATTCCACCGGCCCTGCCGACGCGCGCCGATGAGGTGATCGAATAGGTAGGTCCGTCACTTCGGTAATGGCCGATGCTGTCGAAAAAGTATTTTCTGGCGGGTGAACTAAATTTTTCAACGCCGCTGGTGCGTCCCGCGCGCGCCAATGTGACGGACCACATCGAATCACAAGAGAGCGATCACACAGCTTCGTACATGTCCTACAGAGGCTTGCAGCAGCGGAGGCAGCTAAAAACCGACTTTCGCGAGTTTTGGGAGCTGCTCAATTTTCGACTTCTTCGACCGCATCGATCACTTGGAGAAGCTCGCCACGGGCAACACGGACGGGATGCGGTATTGGCAAATGGGCAACACGTTCTTGAACGATTACAGCGCCGATTCGAAAATCCGATGGTTTGCGTTACAACCTACAAATTCGTCCTGGCACAGCGCTGCCACACCCATTCTCTTTCACGCCGACGAGGTGATTGGTTGAATGCGGCGTGTGTCCGGAATTGGCCCAACTCTGCCGTCACCGCCATCCGCCCCGGACGGCAGCTATCGGGGGATGAGCTGCCGACCCGTCCGGTCCGAGCAGCGCGATCGGGGCCCCAACGCACTGCCTCAATGATATTCCGCTGCCGTGCAGAGAACTTGCCTCGGGGCTAAAATCCTCAATGAAAATCTGCGGAACCTTGATCGATCCGGGCACTGAATTTGATGCAGTGCGCACCACGAACACCTATGGCGCACCGAACACCGTAAGTGCCGTCGCCAGGGTGTTGCTAGTCCGGTTTGCGGAGTCAGCTTCCCGTAGGCGATCCACTGCTTCAACGTGGCCGCTGAGGCTTCCGGACTTGGCGCAATGTAGGCTGATGCTTTAATTGGCGCGCCTCGAAGAACTGCGGCCACCGGTCCTGCCACCGGTGCAAACTTCGGCTACTCACACCAAGGTAGGCCGCTATTTCCTCATCGCGGACACCGGCCTCACAGAGCGCGCGAACCTGTTCGACGTATTCCTCCCGGAACTTGGTCGGCTGACCTCGGCCTCGCTTGCGGCCGGACCGCGGGTCTTGGCTCTTCATGCCTTGCGCAATGATCTGCTTACGTTGCAAACAACGAGGTGAAAGATATTCGCGACAAGTCGCTCGCGACGGCGGTCTACGGTTTTCAACCAAAAGAGTAAGAATCTTTGCCGCCAAGGCTGCCGAAGTCAAGAAACGCGCCGGGCGCTCCATCGGTGAATTGGTGGAAGAAGATCGTAAACCGGGGAGGTTGGCGAGACAAAAGGCGCCGGCCGAAGAGGAAAAGTCGTTTCATCCATTCGTACTGTCGCGCACTGCTTGCCCTTTGTCCCCGCCCCATGCTCAGAAGGGCATATCTACAGAAACCGCTGGCGCTGCAAAGCAATCGCCCGCGCACTTTCCAGGATCGCCTGCTCGGCGAACTCAGCATCGGTAAGACCAGGGATCCTGTGGTCGGCCGTCACGACCATGCCCCCCCGGGACATGTCGTCGGAGATCAAACACCGGGGATCATCAGGGTCCGGGCCCCAGGCGCCGTAATCGCCGGCACCGCAACAACGAATCTTCGGCAGGCGCTGTTCCTGGCGCGTCTTAGTGGGAGTGTTGAGGCCCCGACCCCCACCGAAGGAGGCAGAGTGCGGGCCGGGGCCGCGTGAGGGGAGCGAGCAACTCAAAAGCCTCACGCTGGAGACACCGGCAACCAATCGCTGATCGTTTTTTGGGGCGTGAACGATCAGCACGCTATGTCCGACGGGTTGCCGGCGCGTCCTAAACGGGTTCCTGTGCGGCTCTGTTCCTGGTCAGTGCAGTGAACGACTCATTGCGCGTCACTCTTCGATCGCCATGCGGCCGGCGTCCGTGATCCTGACGCGAATGACCTCGACGTCATGATGGTGGCTGAACCAGGGCCAGGGTCGCGCGACAAATGCGATGACGCTCACGCAAGAATCCAACGCCGGCCACAGCGGCACGTTCTACGCACACGCTCGATCTTGAAGGTCCCGCCGTCCACTCTCAGCGTCTCAGTCACCACCGTTGCGAGCCCGGCGAGCACGAGCATTGCCAGCATCTCGTGAGAGAAACCATGGCCGAGCTCAAGCACGTCCTTCATGGTGCCGCGCGGACTGCGGCGAGCAATTGGAGCGCCTGGCGCCATTCCGCCCTCATCGAATAACCCCCCGAAGGTCCACGTCGGTGCTGACTATGATCTCGTTTTAACGGACCGTCCGTCGGGAGTGCGACTTTCGGGATAAATTGGGTTCTGACCCTGACCTCGCCCCAAGGTCACCCGTTCCACTTCTCGCTTTCGCTCCATTGCACGCCGCAGCGGGATTATGACCTTGCAGAGTGTTGCAGAGCGGCCACGCCGCTCGCATCCTTGTGGAAGGTGTCGACAAGCCGACCGACAACGGATCAGCATCGTTGCTTTGTTGCCGCGTGGCTGATGCTGATTCTCCGGAAACGATCAGCCCACGTTGGCCCCGGCGCACTTCCCCACACCCCTCCGTGCGCCTGGGCCCGCGGCTACTTCGACGGACTCACCGGTCCCGTTGCTGAGGGCGGGACCGGACGTCGAAACAAGACCTAAATCCCCCTCAGGGGGCATACGCGCGAAGGGGACCAAGGTCGCGTGCGGGATGTTCTCACCGCGTAGAACCGCACGCAGAAGATATTACGCACGGCCGATCAGGCATTCCGTGGACCGAAAGGTGGCCCTCAATAGGAATATTGCTGAAAGCGTCGGCATCCGGACATTGGGGCTAAAGTGAAATACCTCTGAAGGCGGATCATCTGTTCCAATTCTCGCTGCGCTCACCATGGCAGCCAAAACCAAAGTAGAAATCGACATCGACATCACGCCCGAGATGCTCGCGGCTGGCCTCAGGGTGCTGCGCGAGTCTGGCGTGCTCGACCGTGGCGCCGGCAGGGACCTACCAACGAGCGCCGATGAGGGCCTCGTTGCCGACATGTACAAGGCCATGATGCGCGCTCGCTCTGGCGATGCGGCCGTACAGGTGATGCTGCCGGGCGTAATCGAGCCTGGCGCCGAGCTTGTCGTCAAGAACGAGAGCGACCAACCGATACGCGGCGTTGCCGACCCGCACGAAAGGTTGAAGCTCAAGACGCGCGAGCGGCCCTGGGCGAGCCGCAGACACCCAACTTCACTTCAACCACCGACGGCGATTCATCCGTCCCCGCGCCCGACTGACTAACCGGAACTTGCCGCCCGCGGTTTGCGTTGGGCGGGCATGATTGACTCCCAAAAACTGAAGACCCAAACGAGCTATTCGCTTAAGTTGCACGACGTGCGCAAGGCGGCTGCGGCATACGAACTGATGCATAGTGCAGCCGCGATGCTTCAGATGCTGCCGGTTCCGGTTTTGGAGGCGTTGCGGGATTACGTTCAGGAAGAAGAGGTTAAGGATCGAAAGGGGCCGCTAACGTTGTGCGACCGCTCCTTTGTAGAGCATTTGAACGAACTCATACGCGGCGCGCGCCTAAAGGAACATCGCCTGTTCCACGGGATCACAGGCATCGTGCCAGAACCAGATGAAGACGAGAAAAAGAGCAGCTAACTAATGAAGCGTGTGCTCCGCGATCGAGGTGCACGCCAAACCCCAACGTCGTGCGGGCCTATTGCCTGCCCAATCCGATTACGGATAGCCGCGCTGAGTCGGCGCGACCACCAGTAACAGCGCGATTTCTTCCCGTCAGTCGTCTTGCGGCGGAAGCTTCTCGAGCAGGTAAGGCCAGTTGCGGGCGACGATCCCCCGTATCTCGTCATCGACCTCAGCTATGTTGTCGAAGCCTTCCTCGATCTGCTGGCGGAGCATCTCGAGCTCTTCCGGGCTGAGAGGGCGGCCGTGCAGGAATTCCATTGGCATACTTTTGCTCCACCTAGCGGCCGGCGGCACCGCGTGCAATCCGGTCAGCACCCACATCGGCGCGGAGCCTGGACATCATGAACACCGAAAGCCGATCACGAGGCTGCTGACCGACGCGAGCGGGTGGCGGTCCAAGGCGCGGATATCGATCGCCCGGCTTGCGCGGCGGCCTGGACAGTAAACGTCCAACCACGGCGTTCCGGCGACGATGGCACACCGGATTGTTGGCGACCACAGCAGCGAGCGTTCCGCATTCCACCGCTCGACTACGCGTAGCGCAGCTTCCTGGGCAGTTCGTTCGGCCTTCTGGGCAACCTCTTCGGCCGCCCGCTTCTGCATAAGCTCGGCAACCCTGGGGCCGCGGTTGCGATCGGGCTGTTCAGGCATCGTTGCCCACCCTACGCGTGGCCATCCGATGCTGCGCGGCTCGCCGCGGCTCGCCATCACTTCGCCGTTGTGACTTCCGCTTCGGCCGGACCTCGACCGATGGTCTGGGGGCTTCTTGCCGGGCGTGCCGTCGGGCTGTTTAGGCATGGTGGCCACCTCTCACGCTCCCCGGTCCCCGCGGTTGGAGCTTACAGGAATTTCCGCATCGGGAGTCGCCATGGCCGCACGCAAGAATCTAACGCCGGCTGCATCGGTGCGTTCCTGAGCCTAGGCCCGCTCTGCCTCGGCGATGGCATTTTGAACTTTAGCAATTGCCTCTTTCGTCAATCCAAATTGACGGTTTCGGGCAGGGCCTCTTCAAGAATTGGCAATGCGTACTGAAGGGCGGCTAGCATTTGATCATTGATTTTGCGCAACCTGGCGTTTTCGTCTGCCATTTGCGTCGCGTCAGCCGTTAGTCTTTCGAAGTCGCTGTGGAGATCCGAGGGCGATGACATTTAATACCTCGACGGCTTTTGCATCTGGGACGGCCCGGCTTCTCAGGAGGCTATCCGACGGCAGGGCCGGAGCGACGTGAAGGCTCGCCGAAACCTCACGCGTGTCATCAACGCCGGCCACATCGGCGCGTTCCTGACGGGAGAAATCGGTAATCACTTGTTCCAATTCTCGCTGCGCTCCCGCTGCACCGCGATGCTCGCGGGATTGCGGACCTTGATCCCGGCAGCGCGGCTTCGCTATGCCAATCCGGCGCCGAGCCCAAGCGGTACGGTGCTGAACGCTGCACGAGAACCCGAAGTCGGGGTCGCGCGTTCAGCGGCCAGTGACTTGCCGTGTGTGCGAAGGAGCGCACACCAACTTTGGAGGCTGCGATGGAGAGCCGAGCAACAGCGACGTGGGAAGGTGATTTGATGAACGGCCACGGCACGACCAGCGCCGCCAGCGGCGTGCTCAAGGGTGCGAACCTGAGCTGGAAGGCGCGCACCGAAGGCGCCGCGGCCCATACTACACCGGAAGAGCTGTTAGCAGCCTCTCACGCAAGCTGCTTCTCAATGGCGTTATCGCATGCGCTCGTCCAGGCGGGAAAGCCCGCAACGAAGCTCGAAACGAGCTGCGTCGTGACGATCGGTCCGAAGAGCGGCGGCGGGTTCGAAGTAAAATCAAGCAAGCTCACAGTGAAAGTCTGGGTAGCGGGGCTCGACCCAACGAAATTCAACGAGCTTGCCGAAGGCGCTAAGAACGGGTGCCCGATCAGCGGTATCATGAAGAATAACGTCCAGATGAGTGTAGACGCGCAGCTGGAGGGTTGATTTGTTGTGCGCGGCTCATCCCGAGTTCCTTTGGCGAATGAGCGCCTTCCGTAATTGGGGTAAAATCAAGCTGCCCCGATCCGGCCGCGTCATTGGGTCCGCTTACTGGGGAGCACCGGCCGCGCATACGCACGCCGTGGAGGTGGTCGGCGCGGCCGAGTCTGACCTAAAGAGACATTGCCGACTGCGATTGGACTTATTCAGCCTTTGAGATTCGCCTCGCGGATCGTGCTCCTTCTACTGCCGGATTACCTGCAGTTTGATGAGCCGGGCCGGATTCTCCTTGAACATTAAATTAAGATCGTTCTCGGAGAAGCCGCCCTCGCGATGCCCTTCGCCGCCATCGCGAGCGCATCGGGGTAATTGAGCGCCCCGGTCAGCCCGCTGTCGCTCGAAATGAAGGTCATCACGGGTCCGACTTTACGAGTTGCTTCGAACACGCGCATCCGTGGCCCGCGTATCGCGGCACACCGTTCCGGCGGTGACCTCAGCCCCTCAGGCGCGGGAGCAAGGACAACGCATTGCCGCGTTCGATTGCGTCACGCTCGACTTCCGACATGTGCGTGTGTCGCAACTCCTCGATCATTGCCGCAGTCTTCACAAATGGATAATCGGATCCAAACAGAATGTGGCTCGCAGGCGCCATGGCCCGCAGGGCTGCCATCGATGGCGGCGAAGTGGCGCCTGCGGTGTCGTAGTAAAGCTTACGCAATTCTGCCAGCACCCCGTCCGGCATGGCCTCCCGGGCGTTCGCACGGCCACCAACGGTTTCGGCCATGCGACCTGCCAACATCGGTGTCGCTCCTCCGCCATGGGAAAAGATCCACCGGATGTTTGGGTTCCTGGTAAGGGTGCCATTGATGAGAAGGCTAGTGATGGCCGGGGTTGAATCAAACGGGTATTCGATTGACTGCGGCTGCAAGGCAGGGATGACATTGCCACAGCACGCCGCGGAGGTCGGATGAAAATAGACGACTGCCTTGCGACGATTTAGTTCCTCGAATACAGGAGCGAATGCGGCGTCGCCCGGATATCTGCCGTCATACGAAGTCAGGAGGCCGATCCCGTCGGCCTTGATCGTGTCAAGCGCATATTCAATCTCTCTGAGGCTACCATCTATGTCCGGCAAGGGAACGACAGCGAATAGCCCATACCGACCCGGATAATTGCGGATCTGCTCGGCGGCATACTCGTTCCACATCCGCGACAGTCGGCGGCCGGCGACGACATCGCCAAACCAAACGCCCGGAGTGGTGATCGAAACGATCGCCGTGGCAATGCCGTTCTGATCCATCACATCAAGCGACTCGCTCACGGTCCAGGAGCGCATCTGGCTCGCTGAAATGCTGTGACCAAAATTGATTCGCTCCTGCTCCTCTTTCATGTATTCCGACGGTAGGAAGTGGTGATGTACGTCGATTCGGTTCCCGCTCCCAGACTTAGCCGCAGGTGTCTGCGCTAACGCGCAGCCGGGCGTAACCATAGCTGCTGCGCCCAGGCATTTCAGGAACCGACGGCGCGGCATGGCGCTGCAGCGTCGTGACAACATGGGTAGGCTCCTCCTTCACGGGCTTTCGGGCTATGCCTTGGCACGCGGCGACGATTCTTGCCCTTTTGGTTTCGTGCCGCAACAACCGCCTGCAGCCGTTTCATCTCGTCTTGTGTTTGTTGCATGCCTCCAGTTTGGATCGACCGAAGTCACCACATGAGAATTGCCAGCTTCAATATCAACAACATCAACCGCCGTTTGCCGAGCCTGCTCGAGTGGCTTCGGGAAACCGAGCCCGACGTCGTCTCTCTGCAGGAGCTGAAAGCAACGGATGCGGAATTTCCAGCGAACGCGATCCAGGAAGCCGGATACAAGGCGGTCTGGCGTGGACAGAAAAGCTGGAACGGGGTCGCGATACTCGCACGCTGGGCTCCTATCCTCACGTGTGGCGCGTTGCCCGGCGATCCCGCTGACACCCAAAGCCGCTACATCGAGGCCGCCGTGAACGGTGTTCTCGTCGCCTCTCTTTATGCCCCGAACGGCAACCCACAGCCGGGGCCGAAATTCGCGTACAAGCTCGCTTGGCTCAAGCGGCTCGCGGCGCACGCAGCCGACCTCTACGCCACGGGCGCGCCGGTCGTGCTCGCGGGCGACTATAATGTCGTCCCTACCGATCGAGATATCTATCCGACCACGTCCTGGGGAAAAGATGCCTTGCTGCAGCCGGAAAGTCGCGCGGCGTATGCGCATATTCTTGCGCAGGGCTGGGTGGATGCCATCCGCATGCTCCACCCCAATGAGCCCCTGTACACTTTCTGGGATTACAATCGACAGCGGTGGGAACGCGATGCCGGCTTGCGGCTTGACCATATCCTCCTGAGCCCCTCCCTCGTCGACCGCCTTCGCGCTGCCGGTGTTGATCGCGGTGTGCGTGGTAGGGCAGATGCGAGCGACCACGCCCCCGTATGGATCGAGTTGCGCGACGCCTCCAAGGTGCGGGTGTCCGAGGCGTCTCGCGGTCATGCCGCGCCCGCTACCAATCTCAGTCATCGCCCGTTGCTCATCGTTGACGGCGACTCTTTCGCCCACCGATTCTATCACGCACTACCGAAAACCATTCGGCGCACGGACGGCAAGGGTGCCGGCGCCATCGTCGGCTTCGCGAATTTCCTGCTGCGGCTCTATCAGACGGAACGGCCGCGGGCAGTGATTGTTGGCTGGGATACGTTGGAGGTACCCACCGAGCGGCACAAGCAATTTCCCGCTTACCAGAGTGGCCGTGAGTTTGAAGATGCCTTGCTGGATCAGCTCGAGGTTCTGCCTGAATTCGTGGCGGCGTGCGGCTTTGCAAATGCGAAGGCGCCCGGTTACGAGGCGGATGACTTTCTCGCAGCCGCGGTCGCCGCAGAGGAGCAGCGCGGCAGAACGGCGCTGGTCGCTAGAGCGTTTGACGAAAAGGTTGAATCGATGATTGTGGATTCCCACGACGGTGAGAATCGGATTCAAGATCCCCACTGGAACAAAGGGGCCAGTCATGAATGGGGAAGCCTTATTCCGACGATTTGCGCGAACGTGTCGTTGCGGCAATCGAAGCCGGTCATACCCGTGAGGAAGTTGCTAGGCGCTACAACATGGCTTTGAGTACCGTTGGCGGTTTCATCAAGCGTAAGCGCGAAACGGGCAGTGTCAGTCCGGACAAGTTCGGCGGGTACAAGACTTTCACGCTTGAGCCACATACAGATCGGGTTAAG
>WNEZ01008044.1_pt1 | contig 13469 bp, 11 predicted proteins | sample 5400521 | NCBI WGS metagenome assembly WNEZ01 (sample SAMN13153339, study PRJNA577476) | soil metagenome | isolation source: 120 cm saprolite under Douglas fir tree site 2 hole 1 replicate 1 | place: USA:California | collected 2015-04-18 | reverse complement strand
ACCTCGGGCGAGCTTCAGAGACACGCGAAGCGCGACCAGCTCTTGGTAGACAGTCCGGCCCGAAGCGCCCTCCTTGCGCGGGCGTGAATTTTACTATCAGCATGTGCAGGTGAAAGATGCCTTAGCAGAAATGGGACGTCTGGCTCAGCTTCGTTCGCTGTGGCGCAGCTTCGTCCGGCGCTTACGTCGATTGCGGCGCGTCCTCCGCAGGGGGCGCCGCGCATTCAACGCGGCGCCGGTCTGGGTGCAGGTGCTCGTGGTCGGCGTTTCGGCGCTCACGGTGCTGGTGGCTCTCAACCTCGTCTATCACGTGGCTCGCAAGCCGACCGAGATGTTCTTCCCGCTGGCAAGCGCGCTCAACAAGTCGCCGGCGGAGAACTGGGCGGCCTATGGACCGTTGTTCCGCTCGAATGCGACGGCGACCATCACGTCCGAACTGCTCGCGGCACTGGCGCAGGTCGAGGGCGCGGGCAATCCGCTGGCGCACACCTATTGGCGCTGGCGCCTCTCGTGGAACCCGCTCGAGATCTACCGGCCGGCGTCGAGCGCGGTCGGCATGTATCAGATGACCGACGCGGCCTTCGCAGAGGCGCGTCACTACTGCATTCACCACCACCAAGTGGTCGGGGAAGGTCCATGGTGGGATGTGAATTCGTGCTGGTTCAATTCCCTCTACATGCGTGTCGTGCCGGGCCACGCGATCGAGCTCACCGCCGTCTCGCTCGACCGCGCCGTCGCCGACATCGTCGCGCGCCACGCCGCAGCCGGCGCCACGCCGCAACAGAAGCAGGATCTCGCTGCCAACAGAAGCAGGATCTCGCTGCCATCGTGCATCTCTGCGGCGCCGGCACGGCCGACGCCTATGCGCGACGCGGCTTACGCCTGCGGCCGGGCGAGCGCTGCGGCGACCACGATGGCGAGCGCTACTTGACGCAGGTCAATACGATGAAGCGGGAGTTCGCGCGCCTCGCGGCCGGCGCGAACGGCCACGTCACTGGCGTCGGCGATCTCTGAAAGCGCTTACCATGGTGCGAGCCGCTCCAAATGACCTACGATCGCAGCGATCCAACGGATCAGCAAAATATCCCAGATAAACTCACGGTGATCATTGAAGGTAACGACCTCAGTGGCAACACCTTTTTTGGTCAGCGTTGCGGGTTCTACCCGCCCTTCCCATACACCACGGTAGATACGACACAACCGGTAGCAGGCACCCTTCGAGTCGCCGTTCGTAACGATCGGCTTAACCGCAACGGCCAATATGGGCTCATTGTCGATGCGTTCTCTTCTTCCAGGAGCAACGCGCGGCAGTTTACAGGGTCCCTTGAAGGCACGTTCGAAGACAATTCGCTCCTTGGCAACGGACGGAACGCGTCCCTGTTTGGCTTCACGAATTACGGGGCCTCCATAGGGTACAACCCACGTCAGGATTGGAAATACATGCAGGAGTCGATGTTTGAGGTGGCCGATTTGGACGGCGAGCTGGAAGGATTCGATTACGATCATCCTCTCAATGATCCGTTCGATGGTAGTCCCGTTGTCGGCAACGTGCTTCTTGTGAATGGGGAGGTGCAGCCCAACGGGATACGGATCACTCCCCTCCCGTAATGCGAGATGAAGCGCGGAACGTTGCTCGGGGACCCTTCGATAGCCACGTCTCTCTCTCATGCGGCCGCGTATGGGATGTCGGCGCCCCTCCGCTAGGCCGTTCCGTGTGCGGGCGCCGGCCCACCGTGATCAGCAAGATCGTCAACGGCAAGCTCCGGAATCAATGATCGGCTTCGACCGGAGCACGCAGGCAAGGTGCTCTCAGGCGGTGCGCAGATTCCGAGCGCGGCTAGAATTTGTCGAGATCCGCCAAGAGGCTATCAACCGTGCTTAGCGAGTGCATATCGTAGTCCGGAGTCGCAAGAGACGGCCAAGCGGCCGAAGTAGCGAATTTCTCCTCGACAGACGCGACAAATTCGCGCTCAGGCCCACCTACTAGCAGCGGGGAGATTTTCTCTCCGTGCATCCACGCTGAGAGGACCCATGAAAAGAGGACGGCGGTGGCGGCAGAGTTGGGCGGTGGCCGAACCCAGCGCCCGCTTCATCTCCGACACATACTTTTATGAGAGCTTGGCTCAGCTGCATTTCACCGATTGATGTATCTCACCGGCGTGGTGCCGCCCGTTTTGAGCATCCCGCCATTTCACTCACAATCACATTTAAAGATGGAGGCGTTCCATGATGTCCAGAATCTTCAGATCTCTACTGCTCACGTCCGCGTTGGTTTGTCTTTTTTCTTCTTCCTCTTACGCCCAGCCAATCGACGACCCGCTTGGCGATTTCCTGTTCGACACCTATGTCGGACCCCTCAACGGAGACCTGGACTGTCTGAGCGCGGAGGTCACGTTCACGGGCCCGGAATTTGTGTTCTCAGGCACGATGGCGGAGGACATCTTCACTACGCCCGAAACCATCTTCGTGTGGGGAGTGGATCGTGGACTTGGAGCAGAAACGGCCAATTTCGAGCGTCTTGGCCGCCCGAACATCATATTTGACCTTGTCGTGGCCGTAACAATTACGGCCGACGGAACGATTAGCGGCCGCGTGACCCCTCTTGATTCGGGCGACCCCATTCCATATTCGGAGGGCATCACCATTAAAGGCAGAACCGTCTCGATACGTATTCCCGCCTCGCTGTTGCCGCCAAGGGGACTGACGCGCGACCAGTACACGTGGAATTTATGGCCGCGTTGGGGCGGCATTCCGTTCAGCGATGAGCAGATATCGGATTTCTGTCCGGATTTCGACATGGCTCCAGTCACCGTTGCGAAATAGCTGCACGCGATCCGCCTGATTTAAAACACGGGAGGAAACACGATGTCTCTAACGCGGCGACAACTTCACAAGCTGGGTCTTCTGGGTAGCTCTGCGCTCCTTCTGCCGCGCTGGATGACTAGCGGCGCATTCGGACTGTCCGGTTCGGGCTGGACCAAGCCCCTGAATCAGGGGTTGGCCAGCCCGGCTGTTGCGCCATTCACAAGGCCTCTGGTCATCCCGCCCGTTTTGGCTCCCGAATATTCTGACAATACGCTGGATTTCTATCGGGTAACCATGCAGCAAGCGGAAGTTGAAATCATTCCCGGAACAAGGACGACCATCTGGGGCTACAACGGCCTCTACCCAGGTCCCACCATTCGAGCGAGGAGCGGACGGCGAGTCATCGTGGGTCAACAGAACCGTCTGCCCGAGAGCATGTCCGTACACCTGCACGGTGGCCACACGCCACCGAGTTCGGACGGTCATCCGTACGACTTGATCGCCCCTGGCGCGGACAAAAAATACGACTATCCGAACAATCAGATCCCGACGACCCTCTGGTACCACGACCACGCCGTGGATGCCACGGGCCGCCATGTCTACATGGGCTTGGCCGGGTTCTACATCATGACTGATAATTACGAGGATTCTCTTCCCTTGCCGACGGGTGACAATGACGTTCCCTTGATGATCCAGGATCGGCTGTTCAATGCAGATGGCTCGCTGAACTACCCGCTTACAGATGAAAACATCGTGAGGGGCGTAGTGGGCGACACGATTCTGGTGAACGGCGTCGTCCAGCCCTACTATGAAGTGGGCACGCGGAAAATCCGTTTCCGGATACTGAACGGATCCAATGCGCGTCCCTACTGGCTGTATCTGAGCTCCGGCCAACCTTTGACACAGATTGGATCGGATGGAGGTCTCCTCTCACGGCCGGTTTCTCGTAATCGTATCAAGGTGTTTCCCGCCGAGCGGATCGACGTCGTGATCGACTTTTCCGGCTATCCTCTGGGCACCAGCGTCGTTTTGAGGGATCTCTTCGAGGACGAAACCAGCCTGGGCAATGTTCTCGAATTTCGCGTGGTGCGAGAGGAGTCTGACGACAGTTCTGTTCCCGAAACGCTGCGCTATGTGGACCTGATCCCCGAATCTGCGGCGACGACGAGGCGCACTTTCACTCTCGATCAGACAATAATCAATGGGCGAACCCTGCTTACGATCAATGGCCGCCTTTTCGACCCGAACTATGTCGACGCAAGGCCTCGATTGAATGACGTGGAGATCTGGAGCTTTGTCAACAACGCCGGATATCCAATTCATCCGATCCACATCCATGACATCGAGTGGCAAATCCTGGACATCGGCGGTCGTCGACCGGCCGCCGGCGATGATGGCTGGAAGGATGTTTTCCCCGTTCCTTTTCACTCACCCGTTCGAGTGATCGGCAAATTCGTGGATCTGACTGGCATCTACGTCTTCCACTGCCACAAGCTGGAGTACGAAGAACACGCGATGATGGCGCAGTTCGAAGTGCTGCCATGAGGGATTGAGGGGTCCATGGGGTTGTCTGGGCGGGGCCTGGTGAGGGGAGACGGCATGTCTGGAGTCCGAACCGGTGTCCTTGCCGCGACGATCCAGGTTTCGGTTCTGGCATGTGTCTTCCTGGCGGGAGACGGATTGCGAGGAGTCGGAGACTCCGGCCATCGAGCCGGACGGCTGCAGCAGACTGCCTATGGCGGAGCACCGCACCGCCCGCAGTCGGAAGGTACGCGCGCCATGGCTCGGCTGTTGAGGGAGCTGGGGGAAAACTTCGATCAGAAGCTCATTGAACAGCGACCCGATCCGAATCTGGCCAGATACGTCAGAAATCTCAAACCACCGCTTGACCTCCGCGGACAGACGCTTCTGGATGCGAAAGAGGCGTACGACCTCCTGCTGTCTGGCCGAAGCAGAGAAGCCGTGAAACGGTTTCAGCGCATCAAGGATACCGTCGTGCACGACAGATCGCTTTTCGACAGTACGTTCTTCAGTGTCGTGCGTGAGTACCTGGCCATCTCCTATCTTCGGATGGGAGAACAAGACAACTGCCTCAACCAGCATGGCGCGGATTCGTGTTTGCTGCCAGTCAGCGGCTCGGGCATACATACGATCGAGAACGGTTCCCGCGGAGCAATCAGGGAATACACCGAGATATTGAATGAGAACCCCGGGAACTTGACTGCCCGCTGGTTGCTCAATCTGGCCTACATGACATTGGGAGAATATCCGAAGAGCGTTCCCGAGACCTGGCTGATTCCTCCCGACGTTTTCAAGTCTGAGCACGAAATGAAGCGCTTCTACGACGTCGCACCCCAATTGGGGGTGGACGCTTCCGGGCTCGCCGGGGGTTGCATCCTCGAGGACTTCGATGGCGATGGCTACATCGATATTATGGTCTCATCGTCCGGGCTCGATCCAGACCGCGACCAACTTCGCTTCTTTCATAACAACGGAGATGGAACCTTCTCTGATCGCACGAGCGAAGCGGGGTTGACGGGAATCATCGGTGGGATGAACCTGGTTCAGGCGGATTACAACAACGATGGTTACCCCGATGTGCTGGTCCTGAGAGGTGGTGGGCTGCTTGGCAGCATCGCGCAGCAACCCCCTTCCCTGTTGAGGAACAATGGCGACGGAACTTTCGACGATGTGACGAGAGAGGCTGGGCTGCTTTCACTGCACCCGACCCAGACTGCGGCCTGGGCCGATTATGACAACGATGGCTGGCTGGACCTCTTCATCGGCGTTGAATCGAGCGCCGTCCCTTACTTCGGGCTGCCGCTGTACCAGAATTTCCCGGCTCCCAAAGAGCAGCCGTGCAAGCTGTACCACAACAATCAGGACGGGACTTTCACCGAAGTCGCTAGTCAAGTGGGGTTGGCCGTGGTGGGTTACGTCAAAGGTGTGGCCTGGGGAGATTACAATAATGATGGCCTGCCCGATCTGTTGATTTCTCGGATGTATGGTCCAAGTCTCCTCTTCAGGAACGATGGGAGGGATGCGAACGGGAATTGGAAGTTCACCCAGGTCGCTGTGATGGAGCCTTCGCAGAGCTTCGTGTCCTGGTTCTGGGACTATAACAACGACGGTTGGTTGGACATCTTCGTCTCAGGTTACAGCACAACGGGGGCAGCCTACTCTGCGGGTCAAGTGGCAGCCGGTTACCTCGGGCTGCCCCACACGGCCGAATTGCCACGCCTGTATCGAAACGACGGTGGGCAGGGATTCACGGACGTCACCCGAGAAGCCGGGCTCAACAAGGTCCTTTATGCAATGGGCGGTAACTTTGGTGACCTCGACAACGATGGTTGGCCGGATTTCTACGTCGGGACCGGCGCCGCCGATTATCGTTCGCTCGTCCCCAACCGCATGTTCCGGAACGTCGACGGCCGCACCTTCCAGGATGTCACGACGTCCGCCGACGTTGGGCACCTGCAAAAGGGAACCGCCGTCGCTTTCGGGGACATCAACAACGATGGCACTCAGGACATCTATGCGGTGCTGGGTGGCGAATTGCCGGGTGATGGATTCCAGAGGGCTCTTTTTCTGAACCCGGGTTTTGGAAATCACTGGATTACGCTGAGGCTCGAAGGCGTACGAACCAACCGGTCCGCGATCGGTGCACGCATCAAGGTGACGGTCGATACCGAACATGAGCGCCGAGACATCTACGCCACCGTATCGAGCGGCGGAAGCTTCGGAGCATCGACGTTGCAGCAGGAGATTGGCCTGGGCGCCGCCATGGCGATCCGGTCCCTGGAGATTACCTGGCCCACCAGTCGCACCGTGCAAACGTTCGAGAACGTGGCGATGGATCAAATAGTCAAGATTCGCGAGGGTGATGCGGATCCGGTCCCGATCAAACTCAAGACGTTCACCGTCTCCCCCGACTCCGCCCCTTCACATCCGCACCATTCGCATCATTGAGGTGGTTCGGGAGTCTACCAAGCGGCTCGCTGAATGGCCTTAGCGCCTTCGGAGAGTCAAGAAGCTGCCTCGGGCGAGGGGCCACGATCAACCGAAGGGGTCCGTGTTTCGTTCGCTGGCGGCACCGTTACGCGCTCGAGCCCTTTGCTGGAGGCGCCGGGTGCTTGAGCGCCGATCGGAGGCTGACGACCATCTGGCTGCGAACCAGTGAAAGGACACTCTCGTACTCGGAGTCGCTCAGCTTGAGCTGCTTCCGCAACCTCTCCTGCGTGCCCTCGCGCAGCTTGCGGCGATACCCGGCCAGCCTGCGGGCGACGGTCGAGCGGTGGATTTTGTAGAGTGTGCCGATCCTGCCGATGTCCAGACCATCCGCGTAGTGGAGCCGCAGGCAGAGGCGCTCGCGGCTCGAGAGCGACGCGAGCGCGGCTTGGAAGGCCTCTTCGTACGCGGCGCCATACCGCAGCTTGAGATAGTCTCGCTCGGGATCGGCGTCGCGCCATGGCTGCTCTGCCCTGCCCGCCGCCTGACTGGGAGGCGGGTTGCGGCGCCGGCGCAATCGCTGTGCTGTGCGGATTGTGACGACGCGCAGCCAGCTTTCCAGATCTCCGCGCCCCGAATACACAGTGATCCCCGCGCCTCCATTCTTGGGAACGAGCAGCTCTTCGCGCAGTTCTTGCGCGACGTCGTCAGCTAAGTCTCGCGAAGGGTTGAGCCGGGCGAGGAAGGTGGGGATCCTCGAGAGCAGGGTCCTCTCGAATGCCGCGATCGCACGAGCGTCGCCTTGGGCGCACCCGCAGGCGAGATAGAGGTCCTTCGCACGCACCTCCTGCAGCGCCACCTCGAGATCGCCATGAACATCGAGCCGATCCGCGAGATACCGGACGAAGGCAGAGGTCTCGATCGCGATCTCCGGCCATGCCGCACGCCCGGTAGCGACGAGCGCTTGCAGGGTGTCTTCCATGCCCTCCTTTAGACCGCCCGCTACGCCGCGACGCCGCAGGCGGGCCAGAAGAATCGAGGAGAGCGTCGCCACCTTTTTATCTGCCCCTTCTCCTAGCAACACCCGGAGTGTAGCCTATAGCAGTTCAGCGGCTCGAGCCAAGAAAGGGGGGTTTGTCGTGTCGATGAGCTGTGCCTCGGAAGAAACGCTTCTCGAGTTCATCGAGGGGCGGCTTTCGCCCGAGGCCTTCGAGGGTGTTGAGCAGCACCTCTCCCAGTGCGACGCATGCCGCGAACTGGTCGCGGTGGCCACCCCTGCAACCTCGCCCGAGCCGGCAGGCGCCGACGAATCGTTCCCATCGGGCCGCCAACCAAAGGTCGGCCGCTACGAAATCCTGGCGCCTATCGGAGCGGGCGGCATGGGGGTGGTGTACGCGGCGCACGACCCGCAGCTCGATCGCAAGGTCGCACTCAAGATGCTGCGGCCGAGTGGGCTGCCCGGCGTGTCGCCGCAACAGCTACGCGCTCGCATCCTACGCGAGGGCAGGGCCATGGCTCTCCTCTCCCATCCCAACGTGCTCGCCGTCCACGACGTAGGTGAGTTTCAGGATCAGGTGTTCGTGGCGATGGAACTCGCGGAAGGCGGCACAGTCTCCAGCTGGCTGCGCGAGCAGCAGCGGAGCTGGAGGGAAGTGCTCGACGTCTTCCTCCCGGCGGGCAGAGGCCTAGCCGCGGCGCATGCCAAGGGCCTCGTGCATCGCGACTTCAAGCCGGAGAACATTCTCTTTGGCGGGGACGGGCGCGTGCGCGTGACGGACTTCGGGGTCGCGCAGCTCTTGGCGGTTCCGGGCTCAGAGCCACTGACAGCGAGCACCCCGGAGGCGGGCCATCCGACCGTCTCGCTCTGCAGCACCGCACTGGTGGGCAGTCCCGCGTACATGGCGCCCGAGCAGATGAGGGGCGAGCAGGCCGACGTCCGCGCGGACATCTTCAGCTTTTGCGTCTCGCTCTACGAGGCCCTGTACGGCGAGCGCCCTTTCGCCGGCGACACGGTGGCCGACCTGCAGCGGGCCGTGAGCGAGAGCGAGGTCCGGCGTCCACCGGGCGGCACCCGCGTGCCCGCCTGGATCCGCCGCGCTCTGTTGCGCGGCTTGCGGGCCGAGCCGGGGGAGCGACCGCAGATGATGGAGGCCCTGCTCGCCTCGCTTTCAGGGCCGCGCCGCCGCTGGCCGCCGCTCGCCGTCAGTGCCAGGCTCGCGCTCCTCGCTGGGATTGCGGTTGTGGTGCTTGTTGGGGCGCTCTTTGGGAGATCCCGGCAGCTCTTCCGTGGGGTACCAGCCGAGCAGACTTCGGTGACGAAGGTTCCCCCGGCGTCGGTTTCGGCCAAGCAGGCTGCAACCCGATTGGCGGTGCTGCCGTTCGAGAGTTTCGGGCAGGAGCAAGAGAACGATTTCTCTGAAAGAGTGGTGACCGAATTAACCAAGGAGCTGACGCAGTTTGCACAGACCCAGCGTTCGTTTTCAGTCGTCTCACCAACCGAAATGCGCAAGGAGAATGCAGCAACCCTGGTCCTGAAGGGTAGCGTGATTCAAGACGGTGATCGTCTGATCGTCACCGCCAACCTTGCCGACGCGCAAGAACAATCCGTTCTCAACGCGACCGACGTCGAAGGCTCGACCGACCAGCTACCCCCGTTGCATCGATCCCTGACGAAGAAGGTGGCAGAGATGTTGGCGGTCCAGGTCGCCCAAGCACCGGGAGCACGCGAGTTCTATTTGCGGGGGCGAGGTTATCTCGAACGATATGACCAGATGGAGAATTTGAAGAACGCAATCGCTGCCTTCGAGAAAGCACTATCCCAAGATGGGGCAGATGTGCTGGCACACGCGGGAAGAGCCGAGGCTTATTTGAGAAAGTATCGGCTGGCGAAGGATGAAGCTTCCCTCGACCGCGCGCGAGAGAGCGTCATGGCTGCCATGAAACTGAATGATCTGCTTGCGCCGGTAAATTTTGCAATCGGGCTTTATCGGGTCGTAACTGGCGATCGGGAGGGTGCGGTTGAAAGCTTTCAAAAATCCCTGACGATCGAGGAAGGACCAGACGCGACTCGCGAATTGGCCAACTCGTACGATGCACTGAATCGCCTGGAGCTCGCCGAAGCAACGTATCGCCGCAGTTACACGAACCTTGGCGCCATGTACTTAAAGCTGCAGATGTATTCCCAGGCTGTCGCCGTCTACCAAAAAGCCGTGGAAATCGACCCGAGCCCGCGGGCCTACCACGGCCTGGGTACCGCCTTTTACCTGGGCCATCACTACCGAGAAGCGATCGACCTATACAAGAAAGCCGTCGAGCTTTACCCCACAGAGGGAGCATACTGGGGCGCACTCGGGGATGCCTATCGCCTCGTTCCAGGAATGGTTGATTATGCCGTTGACGCCTACGAGCAAGCTGTTCTTCTAAAAGAGGGAGAGCTCCGGATCAGACCGGGCGATGCGACACTCAGGGCGGATATCGCCAGCTGGTTGACTCTCACCAACAGGAAAAGAGCGCTCCACGAGATCCAGCAAGCGCTGCGGTTGAGCCGGCGAGCTGCACGAGTACAGGCCACTGCTGCTTCGGTTTATGAGCAGATTGGCATGCGGGACCAGGCAATTGCCGCTGTCGGGAAAGCGGTGAAGCTCGGATTCGCCGTGGCGGAGCTCGAGAATTGGCCTCCGTTGGAAAAACTTCGGCTGGACCCTCGTTACAAGCGCATCCTGGCGACATCCATCGAGGGCAGGACTAACTAGACGCTCAGCAGCGCGCGCCCGAAGTAGCAGATTTTCTCCTCGACAGACGCGACAAATTCACGCTCGGGCCCACCTACTGGCAGCGGGGAGTTTCTCTCTACGTTGCATCCACGCCGGGAGGACCCGGCCGACGCGCTTATAAGGGAAGGGTAATTCTATGAAGAAAATGCCGATGAATATGTATCTCATACGATGTGCAGTCTTGATCTCCGCATCGTTCGCGTTCTTGGCGTGCTCGTCCGGTAAGGATTCCACCGACGTCTCAACCTCGCCCAGTGCCTTGTCAGAGGGGGACGATGACGAGGATTTTCTTGCCGCCCGCGTCGAGCAAGGCTTCGCCCTTGCTCCGGTGCCGCTGGCAACGGAAGGCAGGACCCGGGAGGAGTTAGACCGAATCGGCTACGGCAGTTACATCCTGAGTGCCATCTCGGCGTGCCGTGATTGCCACAGTACGGAAGGCCACTTCTCTGGAGGCAGGGCCTTCAATCTCGGTCCCCGGGGCGTCGTCTACGCACGCAACCTGACCCCGGACCCAGCGACGGGTCTCCAATTGACGGAGGCACAGTTCATTGAAGCGCTGCGAACCGGCAAGGACTTCCGCCCGGGAGCTACCCAGCAGCTGGCCGTAATGATTTGGCCTGACGTGCGTTGGATGGCGGAGGGGGACCTCAAGGCTATCTACGCTTACTTGCGCGCTATTCCGCCCGTAGTGCACGCGATACCTCCCGATACCAGAGTCGGCTACCCGCCTCCTGTCCCGTTTCCCGCCGTTTATAACGCAGGAGACGTCGTCCGCGGGCTTCCGAGGGACACCAATCAGATCCAACCCAACGTGAATCGCGGTCTCGCCATCTCGCCATTGGTCCGGCCGCGCGATCTCGACGACGAGCGCCACCGTTACGGTCGGGGTAGCTACCTCGTCAATGCGATCGGCACCTGCACAGGCTGCCACACCAACCCGCCCCCAGACCCCATTACTCTTCGGCTGAGCACTGCGACCTTCCTCAGTGGCGGAAGAATCTTCACAGCTCCCCCTCCGATCCATTCCGAGCTTCACCAGGCCCGCGCCTTTTCTGCAAACCTGACTGGGCAAAACCATGGGTTCTTCCACGAACCAGATTCAACCTTCCAGCGGTACTGGACGGTCATTCATACCGGGACGCACGCTGACGAGACGCCACCCCGTCCACTCGCCTGGGACATGCCTTGGGATCTTCACAAGAACATGCTCGACGAGGACCTGCGCTCGGTCTTCACGTATATTTCGCTCTTGCCCGCACGGACTGGAGCCGCGGATAAGGAAATCCAGGACTATACTCGCTGGTGTGCGACGGCGGCGGACTGCAGGAGCGGTGAGACCTGTTACGCAAATCCGGCGACAGGCACGAACGAGTGCGTGGGCGGAGCTTGCGCGAACGACCAGGACTGCAGCACTTGCCAGACTTGTACGTCGGGTACTTGCAGAGCCCCCGGCGTCGGCAATGCTTGCCTCGCCTCAGGCATCTAAATGCTGACATACGACGGACTCTCATGAGGCTTAACGTAGACAAACTCTTTCGCCCCAAATCCCCGTTCGGCAAAGCGAATCAGCAAAAGGCGTGCGTTGTCGCATGTTTAATTTAGTGCCGAAATAGGGTTCGAATCCCGTCGGGGACATTGAGCGCGTCGGTCCAAGTCCGTGAGATGGAAAGCGTTTTGGATTGACGCGCTGTCTGGCGTTTACCGCTTTCGGCAGCTGAATCAGTCGGCCGTCTCGCAGCGTAATCCTCAGTTTGGCGACCTCTTCGCAGAGGGCGTTCCAGGGAGCGTTGGGTAGACGCTCGATGTCGCCGTGGGGACCGTGCGTAATCCAGCGCAAGATGTCTTTCCGCGCCCGCCCGTTCCGCATCGCAGCACCGGGTTTCCCGCTTTGATCCTTCTCACCTTCACCGGGCTGAACGTCGGCGCGGCTGAGTTTTATATCGCCGAATTTCTCGACGCGCTGTAGCTATAGCTAGGGAGAAATGTGAAAAATAGTGCGGTTCGCGTTTACGCCGGGCATCGGCGGCACCGGGTTAAAGAAATCGACAAAGTTCCTTGTCGCAGTAACACCTTCGAAGACTGGGCTCGGTGATGGCAGAAAGTTGCAGTTGACGACTAGTATCCCTGCGCTTCCATCCGAGTACTCGATTTCAAGAAGCGCCAGCCCTGGACTCCTTTCGGCCGGATTGCCAATGAGGTCGATCTGCGCGGGAGCGTCACCAGGGCCCGCGTCGAATCGCACGAGTCCCGTGACCTCGTATGTTCCGCTCCCAGTGACGTTGCCACTTGGATCGAACGTCGTCCAAGTTCCTCCGCCGGTCACGCGCGGGTTCCCTGGCTTCAAGCGGAAGGTTCCAGCGCCGGTCAAGGTGACCTTCGACCCATCATTTGCAAGGGCCGATGCTATCCCGCCTGGAGTAATGGTGGGCGGGGTGGTGAATTCGACGCTGATAATGTCCCACCGGACGGTGGGATGGCTGGCATGGGCGACCCCGCCAGTGATCAACATTGACAGCGACACGAATGCGATTTGCGAAAAACTACGCCTTCCGATTTTCATTTGGAATCCCCCTGCTTGCCCAGGTCGGTGAACCCAGGCAAACGGCCAATACGCGCTCTGAACGAGCTGGACAAGGTTGCCGCGTCTCCAAGTGTTTACTTCCACCCCTCTGCGACTCGCCCGGGCGCCGATTCCGGCCTCCACGGTGATTTCTACCGTGGTTGGGAGGGGAGATCGGTGCACGGCGCGGCGCGCACAGAACGGCGATGCAAGCGCAAGATGGGCGGTGCACGAAAAGCTCGGAACGAGCCGAAAAAGACGAGAGCGCGAGGTTTTACAGCTTTTTGACCGTTCAATGCCATATCTCTATACTGTCGGGATGAGCCGCACTGCGAAGAAGGTGACCGTCAATCTGCCCACCGACGTGCTGGAGAAAGCTCAGA
>WNEZ01007554.1_pt1 | contig 13473 bp, 12 predicted proteins | sample 5400521 | NCBI WGS metagenome assembly WNEZ01 (sample SAMN13153339, study PRJNA577476) | soil metagenome | isolation source: 120 cm saprolite under Douglas fir tree site 2 hole 1 replicate 1 | place: USA:California | collected 2015-04-18 | reverse complement strand
CGGACTTTCAATCGATCGACATCGGGCTCTATCCCATCGACGCCAGTTTATATTCCGGCAAATGGGCTTCCGGAAAGTCTGGATTTAAGGCGATACAATACATGGCCGTGGGCATTCCTTACGTAGCAACGCCGGTGGGTGGCTCGGCGGAAATTGGCGAACCGGACACGACGCACTTTTTCGCCACGACCAGAGGCGAGTGGCGTCAAGCCTTAGAGATACTGCTTTCCGATGTTAAGCGGCGGCAAAGCATGGGCGCCGCGGGGCGGCGTCACGCCGTTGAGCATTACGATCTTCAGGCTCAGGCCGACAAGCTGGCAGAAGCGTTGCGTGAAGCTGCGAAACCAGTGTGAGCGGGCCAAAACGGATGCATCGAACAAGTAAGTTCAGGCTGCTCGTGCTCGCTTGCGTGGCGCTGCTGCCGTCATTTCTGAAGCGCCCGTGTTACCGTCTTTTCTTTGGATACCAGGTCGGAAAGCGGGTGCGAATCGGAATCAGCATTCTCGAGGCCGGTATTTGTGAGATCGGCGATGACTCGCAGATCGGACATCTGAACGTAGTCATCGGAGTGAAGAAGTTAACCCTGGGAGATCACGTGCGGATCGGACACTTGAACATCATCCGTGGTGGCGATGAGGTGAACCTGGCCCGCTACTCTGAGCTGCTGCGGCTAAATGAAATCAACTCTATTCGCGAACCCGAGGTCGTAAATCCCGTTGACCCGCGCTTCTCTCTGGGTGCCGGCAGCATCGTTACCACGGGGCACAAGATTGACTTTACGGATCGGGTCCAGATTGGCCGGCGAGCGATCATTGGCGGGCGCAACTCTTCGGTGTGGACACACAATCGGCAGCGGACGTTGCCCGTCAGCATCGGCGACTTTGCTTATGTGGGATCTGAAGTCCGGGTGGCGCCGGGAGGTTGCATCCCGTCACGATGCATCATCGGGATTGGCGCCGTGATTACCGGAAAGATCGAGGCGGAAGGCTGGCTCATCGCCGGGGTGCCCGCGAAGCCAATCAAGGAACTGAGCGCGGACGATAGATTCCTGATCGAGCGAAAGACGCGCCCCGATCTACCGGACGATATCTGAATATGCAGATAGGAGAAGACAAGCATGAACCTCACACTTGCGGCTCTTTCCTTTGCGGTCCTTTCAGGTGTACTGCTCCTTACCCAGGGTGAGGGTGCCGGCGCAATTGCCATCTTGTTGCCTCTGGTTGCACTGATAGTTTGGATGATTTGCCAGGAACGAATTGATCGAGAGTTCTTGATTCGCGTTTTTATTGGTGCGCTGATCGTCCGCATTTTAGTCGGCACTCTCATCTATGCTTTTCACGTTCAGGATTTCTTTGGCGGTGATGCTTTAACCTATGATTTTTACGGAGTTGCCCAACTGAAAGCCTGGAGTGGGGACAAGTACTACGAGGGATTGACCGGTCGGTGGTTCGGATCGAGTGGTTGGGGAATGATGTACCTGGTCGCCGCCATTTACAGGACCATTGGTCGCAATATGCTTGCCGTGCAGTTTGTCAACGCGGCTCTTGGTGCCGCAACTTCGGCAGTTACTTACATAATCGCCGCGAGCCTTTTTGGTCACACGCGGACTGCGCGAGTCACCGCGCTGCTTTCCGCCTTCTTGCCGTCTCTGGTGATATGGTCGTCTCAAGGTCTCAAGGACGGGCCGATTATCTTTTTACTTGCCCTTTCCATGCTGGCGGCGGTCAAACTTAGAGCGAAGCTTCAGGTAAAGTGGGTGTTGATTCTGGCTTTAACATTGCTCGCTCTGCTTGCTCTGCGCTTTTATATCTTCTACATGGTAATTCTGGCGATCGTGAGCGGTCTATTCTTCGGAATCGGTTCAAGCGCAAAGAGTTTTATCCGACAAGTCATCGCGATGTTAGTGATAGCGCTGGCGCTCTTTTATTTCGGCGCAACGCGTTTTGCCAGTAGCCAGTTTGAAACTTATGCGAGTCTAAAAGAGGTACAGCTGAGGCGAATCGATATGGCCCGCTCGGCGGCCTCGGGTTTTGAGAAGGATGCGGACGTTTCGACGACCGCAGGCGCGTTAAGCGCGATGCCCCTTGGAATTGTCTATCTTCTACTTGCGCCGTTCCCCTGGCAATTGACTTCGATGCGACAAGCTATTGCCTTGCCTGAAATGATCCTCTGGTGGTCGTCGCTTCCGTTGCTGATTCTAGGTGTTGGGTTCTCTCTTAGATACAGGTTCGCACCTACAGCGCCGATCCTTGTCTTTACCACGCTGCTCACATTGGCGTATTCAATATTTCAAGGTAATGTCGGCACCGCTTATAGACAGCGTGCGCAATTGTTAGTGTTCTACCTAATTTTTGTCTCTGTCGGGTTTGTATTGTTGACCGATAGGCGAGCGCAGCGTCGAAAAGTCTTGAGCATTAGGGAGGAATAAGGCTTGAACGGTTTACTAACACTCGTCGCCCTCGCGATGTTCGTTGGCATTCTGGTGGTTGCTCCCGCAGACGGTGGGGCGGCAACCTTGATCACATTGCCTTTGGTCGCCCTTGCCGGCTTCATGATCTTTCGGATAAAGGAAGACCGCAAGTTTCTACTCCGCCTGTTTGTCGCCGCGCTCTTAATGCGGGTGTTACTGGGCACGTTGATTTACGTCTTTCACTTGCAGGAGTTTTTCGGCGGCGATGCTTTTACTTACGACTTCTTCGGCGACGCGCTTTTGCGAACCTGGGCTGGCGATAAGTACTACCAGGGCATGGTCGATCTGTTTACCGGCGGCGGCAGGTCCAGTGGCTGGGGAATGATCTATATGGTCGCCGCGATCTACAAAATGGTTGGTCGAAACATGCTCGCGATTCAGTATGTCAATTCCGTTCTGGGTGCGGCAACCGTGCCAATCGCGTACCTGATCGCGCTGGAGAGATTTTCCCCAACAAGCGGGTGGCGCGGACCTGCGCGCTGCTTTCGGCGTTCTTCCCTTCGATGGTGTTGTGGTCCGCTCAGGGCCTGAAGGACGGCCCGATCGTGTTTCTCCTGACGGTGTCGATGTTGGCAACCTTAAAGCTCGGCGAACGACTAAGCGTGAAATACATGGTGGCTTTGGCGCTTGCCCTATGCTCTCTCATTACGCTGCGCTTCTATGTTTTCTACATCGTGGTTGTTGCCGTTACTGCGGCTTTCATTTTGGGCCGGCGTCCGCTCTCAGCGAAATCTTTCGCCCGCCAGTTCATCATCATGATCACGATTGGCTTAGTGCTGGCATACTTTGGAGTGAGCCGCTATGCGTCGGCGCAGTTCGAGACCTTCGGCAGCCTTCGGAGTCTACAGGTAATGCGGCAGGATGCGGCCCAATCGGCCCACTCCGGTTTCGGACAAGACGTTGACGTTTCGACGCCCGGCGGCGCCCTGACCGCTATTCCGCTGGGGTTCAGCTATCTGCTTTTCGCGCCGTTCCCCTGGCAGTTTGGTTCGCTGCGGCAGCTCATCACCTTGCCGGAAATGATCGTGTGGTGGTGTTGCATTCCCTTACTCGTGCTGGGGTTGTGGTTCACGATCAAACATCGAGTGAGACAGGTGGCGCCGATTCTCATCTTCACTGTGCTGCTTACTCTTACGTACTCTGTGCTTCAGGGAAACGTGGGTACTGCATATCGTCAGCGCGCGCAACTCCTGATCTTTTATTTTGTCTTCGTGGCAGTGGGTTTCATGCTGATGAAAGAAAAGGGAGAAGAAAAAACGCGGAAGCGAAAGGAAGAGAAAGAGAAACGGTCCCGGCCGCGATAGCGGCGGGAGAGGGCCGATGCCGATTAGACCCCGGCTGAAGGACCCCGAACGGGCAGGTTAGAAACCGGCTGCTTCTTTAAATATCCTGGCCAGCGCGCCGGTGTTCTTTCTAACCGAATAGCCCTCTTCGACAAGTTGTCTGCCCGCACTGCCCAGGCTGGCCGCGCGCTTTCGATCACAAAACAAGAGTCGCAACGCTTCGTACCAATCGTTGGCCATAACTGCAGCCAGTCCGACATCCGCCTGTTGCAGAATGTTTTTATTAGCGCCGATCGGGCTGACCACGACGGGGATGCCCACAGCCATATAGACGATCATCTTGAAAGCGCATTTCCCCAGCGACCATTCAGTATCTGGCAAGGGCATCAGCCCGACGTTCATCCGCTGAACTAACTGAACCTCGCGCGCGCTCGACCAGCGCTCAAAACTCCATTGAGCCGGCGGGATTTTCTTGAGTGAGGGTCTGCGATCGCAAACGACCAGCAGTTTCGCTTCAGGATGCTGTGCCAGGAAATCGGCCAGAGGCTCTTCCAAACTTTCCAGACTTGGGAGGTTTGACGACGTACCGGTCCAGCCGATTACCCAGCTATCGTCTTCCGGCTTCGGCCCTGGTTGCCACCGATCAGTATCTATCGACGTTGGCACAACCCAGGCTCTGGCTCCCACCGATCGGTAATGCTCAGCCAAAAACTCGTTGCCGGCGATCACGCCGTAGCTCTTAGTCGCTATCTCTTCAGAGAAACCTGGATCACCGGTTAACCAGATGGCATCGTCCACATCAAACAATTGTTTGCTGCCGGCCCGGCGCTCGAGCGTGAATCTGCGCGGGACCAGTTCCCGCTCCAGCCAGGTGATGTCACTCGTTCTCGCAGCAAGCAATCCGGGAACCCGAGCCGCGGTCTTGGCGGAGTTCAGCAGGAATCGAATTGGCGGAGAGATGTTCGGCGTGTATTTTCTGAGCCGGAGCGGATACTCGGAAACCTGGATTCCGAGATTAGCCAGCGGCTCGATAAACTGCCGGACCCGGAACCGGCTGGAGGGAACATTCCTTCCCGATGTGAGGGCCGTGACTTTGATCATTATCCTGGCAAAGCCATGATTGCGGTTGCTTCTTTCATCCACCGAAGCCGGAAACCCTGGGTCGATGGACCTGGCCCCTTTTGATCCGATTCTGATTGACAGATTAGCACTATAGCACGTCACAACTGACAACAAATTCGACGAAAATTGCGATGAATAGTGTGGCCGACGGATTACGCGTCTGGTCCGGTCGAAACCCGAGTTCATATTAATAGGGCTTGAATCTATTCTCGTGATCGGTTAAGTTCATCAACCTTCTGGGAAAGATCCAGCAAATGACTCTTTTGCCAGGCCACAAATCGCGCCTGAGACGCGCGCCGTCACCACGCCCCTTGCCTAACGAGCCGATTGGCTCGAAGTCCAGCTCAACCAGGATAAGACTTGTTCATATAATTAACGACGTCTCGATCGGCGGGGCTGAGATGATGCTCTATAAGCTGCTCTCTCAGGTGAACCGAGAGCGCTTTGACCCAATCGTCGTCGCCCTTAGAAACCGCGGGCAATTACATCGCCGCATCGAAGCTCTGGATGTACCGGTGTACAACGTAGCGATGCGTTTGGGAGTACCGACCCCCACGTCATGTTGGCGCCTGATTCGGCTGATGCGTCGACTGAAGCCGGACTTAATCCAGGGCTGGATGTATCACGGCAGTTTGGCTGCGCTGGTCGGAGGGGCGTTTGCTGGTCGTTCAGTGCCGGTGGTTTGGAACATTCGCCAATCACTCAACGGGTTCAATTACGAAAAGCGCGCGACTGCGGCGATCATCAGGTTCCTGGCGCACTTATCAAAGAGGCCCGCCAAGATTATCTACAACTCCAGAATCGCGGCCGCGCAACATGGAGCCATTGGCTATGAGCTGCAGGACAGCCTGGTCATCCCCAACGGCTTCATGACGAGCTTGTTCACTCCTTCCCAGGAAGCTCGCAACAGCGTTCGGGTAGAGTTGGGCATCCCTGACGAAACGCTCCTGATTGGCCTCGTCAGTCGTTATCACCCCGTGAAAGATCACGCTAACTTTTTGCACGCCGCCGGGCTTTTACTCAAGACACATCCGGATGTGCAATTTGTCCTTTGCGGCGACGGAGTCAATTGGGTTAATCCATCTTTGTGCAAGCTGATTGATGACTTGAAGCTGACTGAGCGCGTGCATCTGCTGGACCAACGTCAGGACATGCCGCGAGTCACCGCGGCGCTTGATATTGCGACTTCCTCATCGTGCGCCGAAAGCTTTCCCAACGTCATCGGTGAAGCAATGTCCTGCGGCGTTCCCTGCGTGGTGACGGACGTGAGCGACCTGTTGTGGATTGTTGGCGAAACCGGACGCGTGGTGCCGCCCAGAAATGCGCAGGCGCTCGCCGGCGCCATGCAGGAACTGGTCGAACTTGGACCTGGGGGCCGCGAAAAATTGGGAAGAGCGGCACGCGAGCGAGTGTTGAAGCACTTCCCGCTCAAAGATATCGACTCGGCTTACGAGGCTCTGTATGAAGACGTTTTAGGCCGGCACCCGATGCCGGCTTCTTCCAACGTTCGTTATCATGAGTTTACTGAGCATGCCTCGAGTGCCAGTACCGCCCGGGAGGAAGCGATCCAAAGTTCCTCAAAAGCCAGAAGATCCTCCATGAGGTTCGAGTAGTCGGTTGCCGCTTCGACCTCGAAGGATTCGCGTCTATCCTCACGCCGGCTATGTCACACGAATCTATTCGTCCAGAAGACGGACGCGGCTCGGCTGAACTTGATAAGGAGATGACCGCCACCTCGCGGCATCTTTCCGACGACTCTACGCCCCCCCTGGTTTCCATCTGCATTCCCACCTTCAACGCGGCCCGTTGGATTCAGGTCTGTCTTGAATCAGCGCTGGCCCAAACCTATCCGCGTTTGGAACTGTTGATTATCGATGACGGGTCGACCGATGAAACGGTTGAATTGATCCGCTCGGTTGACGACGAACGGATCCGGCTGCTGGCTAATGAGCAGAATATAGGCCTGGCGCATAACTGGAATAAGTGTATAGAAATGTCGCGCGGGAATTTCATCAAGTTTCTCTTCCACGATGACATCTTGTATCCGGAGTGCGTCGAACGGATGATGAGGTTGCTCCTTTCAAACGAGAGTGTCGGCCTGGTTTTTTCGCCCCGCGACGTCATTGTGGAAGGGGATCCTGAAGCAGAGCTGACAAAGATTTGGTTGCAGAACTGCACCACTCTCCACACCAGGTTTCGCGCCATCGAACCCGTCAATTCCGGAAGAGATTTGTTTACTCAGTATCTGGATCGCGGATTTCGGGGCAATTGGATTGGCGAGCCGTCGTCGGTGCTCATCAGAAAAGAGTGCTTCACCCGATTAGGATTGTTCAATCCTAACCTGTATCAGGTGTGTGACATAGAGATGTGGCTCAGGATCATGTGGTCCTATGATATTGGGTTTCTACCTGAGAAGCTCACCGCGTTTCGGTTTCACTCGGATTCAACTTCGTTCCAGAACATCGCTAGTCGCCGGAACTTTTTGGATCAGTTATGGCTGCTGGAAAACCTGTCGAACTGTAACTCAATCATGTCGGCGCATCCCGAAATCGAGTGGATCCGCGCCCTTGAGCTGTTACGCTTAGCCAAAGCCTTCTTGTTGCACCCGTTGGCCATCGGGCGTTGGCTGCGAACGGATCAATTGGCGAGGCGGGGAATTCGGTACTTGCCAAAGTGGATTAAGGCCGCTACAGCCTATTCCGCGCGCAAGCTATTCCGGCTGGGGGAGCGCGCTCGATGATTTTCTTCCGAAGAGGTACGGCACGCCGCCCGCGCCGAGGACGACGATCAATATCCAGAACGAGTAGCGCAGTCGGTATAAGGCGCCGATATTATTGACTACCAGACCCAGCGCAATCACTCCTATTGCCAAGATGGTGAAAAGAAGCCAGGCTGCTAATTCCCTGCGCGCGCGCCAGAGTCCGGCCAAAGCGAAACATTCAATCGCGTAAGTTACCAGAGTTTCCAGGCCGGAAAGAATTCTGCCACTGATACCAACTTCCGTGCCCGAGTTCAGCCACATGTTTGGAAATGGTGCGAAGAATCCAATGACGGCCGCGCGTGGCAGGTAGCGAATGATATCCGCGCGTCTTTCGAGGCGCACCTCAGGATCTATTACGGATCCCCACGGCGTGCTCCGCTCCGGGTCAGCGGCTTCCAGGCCAAACCCGGCGCGACGTATTCCAATCTGCTCCCCAATGGGAAGTGCCTGGATTTGTTCGGGAAGGACTCGTCGTCTGGCCTTGGTGTGCTGTTGATTTCGAAATGCCGACTGAAAGTGAGGGGTGATTACAAAGGCCGCGATCATGATCGCCGCCAGGCCAACATTGCCGATCAGAACGCGCCGCTCACGCACTAGTCGAGCAAGCAGAAACACACCGAACAATCCAACCATGGCGCCAGTCAGGTCCCACATCGGCAGGCGGACAATTCTGATCATGACGATCGACAGCGCCGCCGCGATTCCCACCAGCACACCACGATGCCAGGGATAGTTACGCTTCAGACCTCGGGTCATGGCCAGAAACAGAGCCAGGACGGCTACGAGAAACAGCGGGTCCCTCAGCAACTGCGTGGTGTGTAGCAACAAGGAAGGCCATAGGGCGACGATTGTTGCGGCCATCAAGCCCGCCCGATAATCAAAGACTTCCTTTCCTAGTTTAAAGACGAGCGTCAGGATTGCCAGATAGTAAACCAGATTCAGAGGTTCGATCGCGAGAACGCTAAAGCCCATCCAGCGAGAAACAGCGGCCACCGGGAGTGAGTAAAGACGAACGTGCAATTGCGTGGGCCAGGTGGCCCAGGTCACCGGACCACTGTTCTTTAGCACCTCAACCAGGTCAGCCACTTCTTCCTGGTACGGGAAACAATCGGAGGCAAATTCGCCGAGTCCGTTGGCGCGAAACTGCGCCGGCATTAGCTGATACCTGCCCACGGTGAGAATTGCTGCGGCGACCGAAATGTGCAACAGAGCGGCGGCTCCCAGGAAAAGAACTGGGCGCGACTTTAGGGTACCCTTGAGTTTCCGGATCGTTTTCTTCACCGAGAACCAACTGCATCTTGGACATGGCCGCGAGCGTCCGCTAATATTAAGGCCTGTTCCAGCGGAAAGTCATGCAGAGGTAGCGCAGAAGCGCAAAACTTATCCTTCGGGGCGCGCCTTAATTATCAAGAAAACAAAGTGTGTGGCATAGCAGGCATTGTTCGCGCTGACGGCGGTCCGGTCGACCGCGAGTTGCTCGCGCGCATGAACGCGGCGATTCGGCACCGCGGGCCGGACGACGATGGTTTTTATTTCGGCGACGGCGTCGGACTGGCGATGCGCCGGCTCTCAATCATCGACCTCGCGCACGGCCAGCAACCGATTCACAATCAGGACCAGACTGCCTGGATTGTTTTCAACGGCGAAATTTACAACTACCGCGAGCTGCGCGCGCAACTGGAGAGTCTCGGCCACAAGTTTTACACCGACAGCGACACTGAAGCGATCATACACGCCTATGACCAGTACGGGACAGACTGTCCAAAGTATCTGCGGGGCATGTTCGCGTTTGCAATTTGGGACGAGCGAACCAAGTCGCTTTTTCTGGCGCGCGATCGCGTCGGCAAGAAGCCTCTGCTTTACGCGCAAGTGAACGGCCATTTGGTTTTTGGTTCTGAATTCAGCGCCCTGCTCGAACATCCAGCCGTCAGCCGCGACGTCGACTTTGAAGCGCTTCACTATTATCTCGCGTTCATTTGCGTGCCCGCGCCACTGACGGCTTATCGCGCGATTCGCAAGCTTGAGCCAGGCCATTCGCTACTGTGGCGAAATGGCGAAATCAAGGTTGAGCGTTACTGGCAACTCGATTTTTCAAAGAAGGTCGATGTCAACGAAGCGGAAGCCGGCGAACGCGTGGTTGAGTTGCTGCGCGAAGCCGTACGCGTGCGCTTAATGTCGGAAGTACCGCTGGGCGCATTTCTTTCCGGCGGCATCGATTCCAGCGCCGTTGTGGCCTTGATGGCCCAGGAGTCGTCTGAGCAGGTCAAGACTTTTTCGATCGGATTTGACGAGCAGGATTTCAGCGAACTGCATCACGCGCGGCGCGTCGCCGAGCACGTCGGCGCCGATCATCACGAGTTTATCGTCCGGCCGAATGCCATGGAAATTCTGCCGACGCTGGTCGAACACTACGGCGAGCCGTTCGCGGATTCGTCGGCGATTCCCAGCTATTACGTCTCGCGCGAAACTCGTCAGTACGTAACGGTGGCGCTGAATGGCGATGGCGGCGATGAATGCTTCGCCGGCTATCAGCGCTATGCGGCCATGAGTATCGCGCAGAAGTATGGCGCGTTGCCGGGGGCGGGCGCGATTGCCCGGATCTCGCAAGCGTTTCCGGGCTTTGAAGACCGGCCCCGGATATTGCGCCGCGCAAAGCGCTTCCTTACCGCTGCTTCCCAACCGGCGGTCGAGCGCTATCTGCGCTGGATCAGCGCGTTCGACGAGGACGCCCGGCGCAATTTGTATTCTGATGACTTCGGGCATGAGACTTCGCAATACCGCACGGCCAGCATCATCGAACCGTGGTTTGCCCAAGCAAACGGCGCGGGCATCGTTGACGCTGCGCTGCTGGCGGATACGATGACATACCTGCCGAACGATCTGCTGGTCAAAATGGACATTGCCAGCATGGCCGTGTCGCTGGAGGCGCGCTCGCCGTTTCTCGATCATCATGTGATGGAATATGCTGCCAGCTTGCCGGAGAACTTGAAGCTGCGCGGCCTGACGACGAAGTATTTGCTGAAGCGGGTGCTCAGAACATTAGTGCCCGAAGAAAACTTGACGCGCAGCAAAATGGGTTTCGGCGTGCCGATCGGTTACTGGTTTCGCGGCGCGATGCAGCCGTTCTTGCGCGAGACATTGCTCTCTGACAAAGCGCTTTCGCGGGGCTTGTTCAAGCCTGAGGCCGTGCGCAGCTTTGTCAATCGGCATGTTGACGCGAAAGCTGATCATTCGCAGCGGCTGTGGTCGCTTTTGATGCTTGAATTGTGGTTCGAAAGATTCATCGACTGAGGAGGTTCTCGATTGAAAGGCGTCGTTCTTGCAGGAGGTTTAGGTTCGCGGCTGCGGCCGCTGACGGCGGTGACAAACAAACACCTGCTGCCGGTCTACAATCAGCCGATGATCTTTTATCCGATTCAGACGCTGGTCAACGCCGGTATTACCGACATCATGATCGTCACCGGCGGAAACTCAGCGGGTGACTTCCTGAAACTCCTGGGCAATGGAAAAGCTTTCGGGCTGAAGCATCTCAACTACACTTATCAGGAAGGCGAAGGTGGAATTGCCGCGGCGCTCTCGCTGGTTGAGCACTTCGCCGCCGGCGAACCGGTTTGCGTGGTGCTCGGCGACAATATCATTCAGGGAAATATTCGCGCGGCCGTCGATACGTATTGCGAGCAAGGCCAGGGCGCGAAGATTCTTTTGAAGAAAGTTACGGACCCGCAACGCTTTGGTGTTCCGCAGCTCGATGGCCAGCGGGTTGTGAAGATCGAAGAGAAGCCGGCCGAGCCAAAGTCCGAATACGCGGTAATCGGAATCTATATGTACGACCAGCGCGTGTTTGAAATCATTCGCGTTTTGAAGCCGTCGGGACGCGGCGAATTGGAGATTACCGACGTGAACAACGCTTATATTGAGCGGGGCGAGATGACCTGGGACGTGCTGGAGGGTTGGTGGAGCGACGCGGGCACTTTTGAAAGCCTGCTGCACGCTTCAAATCTCGTCGCCGAGACCGGCGCCAACAATTTGGAGCTTGAAAATGCAGCAGAGGCCGGCGCTAATGCCTGAGTTTCAGATCGGCGAGATCAAAGACGTGTTGGTGCGCGAACTGCGCAAGTTCGACGATCGGCGCGGCTGGCTGACGGAATTGTTTCGTCATGACGAACTTGCCGCCGAGTTTTTCCCGGCCATGGCCTACATCTCCTCGACCCGACCGGGAGTCGCGCGCGGGCCGCACGAACACGTCGATCAAGCTGACCTGTTTTGCTTCATCGGCCCTTCGAATTTCAAACTTCGCATGTGGGACAACCGGCCCGATTCGCCGACGTTCCGGAAGGTGATGACGATTGTCGTCGGGGCGGATAATCCCACCGCCGTGGTAGTCCCCAAAGGTGTCGTCCACGCGTATCAAAATGCCGGCACCGTTGACGGCATCGTGATCAACTGCCCGAACCGCCTCTACATGGGCGAGCAGCGGCGCGAACCAATTGACGAGATTCGACACGAAGACGATCCGGAAACGATCTTTCGGATGGACGATTAAGCCATTGCCGATTTTCGATTTCCACTTTCCAATTTGAAATCAAGAGTAGATTGCGAAGCCTGAGACGCCAGGCATTAGCAGTTGGCAAATTAGCAATTGGCAATTGGAAATGAGCAATCGGCAATGAAGATCCTTCGCATCATCGCTCGCCTCAACGTCGGTGGACCGGCGCGTCACGTGGTCTGGCTGGCCCACGGAATGAAATCCGCTGGTTATGAAACACTCTGCTGGTCGCCGGAGTCGTGCCGCCGGGTGAAGACGACATGAGTTACGCCGCGGCTGCCGCCGGAATTGCGCCGCTAATCATTCCGGACATGAGTCGCGAGATCTCGCTCCGGGATGCCTTCACCACCTGGAAACTTTTCCGTTTGATGCGGCGCGAGCGGCCGGCCATCGTGCACACGCACACGGCCAAAGCCGGCACGGTCGGACGGGTCGCGGGATTAATGTATCGCTGGCTTACGCCCGCGACGCTGATCGGAAGGCCGCGCGCATGCCGCTTCGTGCACACGTATCACGGCCACGTCTTTCATAGCTACTACGGCCGGGTGAAGACACGCCTGTTTCTCGGCATTGAGAGACTGCTGGCCAGACTGGCCACGGATCGCATCGTCGTCGTCAGCACTCAACAGCTCAACGAGATCAACGAGACGTTTCGAGTCGGACAGCGGAAGCAGTTCGCGGTGATTCCGCTGGGCATCGACACCAACGCGTTCGCCGATTGGCAGGAGCGACGACCGCGACTGCGGGCGGAGCTTAAAGTTTCTGACAGCGAATTGCTGGTTGGCATCGTCGGGCGTTTGACCGAAGTCAAGAATCACGCGCTGTTTTTGCGGGCCGCGGCCGCGTGCCGGGCTCTGGTGAAAACGCGCCGCGTGCGCTTTGTGATCATAGGTGACGGAAAGCTGCGCTCTGCGCTCGAAGCGGAAGCGAAGTCGCTTTTGCCGGTCGATGATGTCGTGTTTCTCGGCACGCGGAACGATCCAGAGAATTTCTATCCGGCGCTCGATATTGTAGCCCTGACCAGCTTGAACGAGGGCACGCCGCTGACTCTGATTGAAGCGATGGCGAATGCGCGTCCGGTAATCGCAACTGAGGTGGGCGGCGTCGTCGATCTGTTAGGGCCAACCGTCTCGGCCGGTAATGCGGAACCGAGCTATGCAATCTGCGAACGCGGATTACTGGCAAAAAGCGGAGACGCAGAAGGCCTGGCGCGCGGGCTGGCCCGGTTGATAGAGGACGAATCGCTGCGGATTGATTTGGGTGTGAAGGGCCGAGATTTTGTCTTGCGAAA
>WNEZ01003538.1_pt1 | contig 13477 bp, 22 predicted proteins | sample 5400521 | NCBI WGS metagenome assembly WNEZ01 (sample SAMN13153339, study PRJNA577476) | soil metagenome | isolation source: 120 cm saprolite under Douglas fir tree site 2 hole 1 replicate 1 | place: USA:California | collected 2015-04-18 | reverse complement strand
GGTTGACTCCGGGAGTCGTGATCGCTGCCCCTAAACGCACAATCACAATCACCGCCAGCGTAAACAAAATGCGCCGGCGCAATTCCGGTATCTTAACCGTGTTTAAAAATGCCGAGACCATCCGCTAAATTTGGAACATGGCGCGCAAGTGCTAGGTTTCCGGTGACGCTTTCTTCTTTTGTGCTCCCGCCCTGCCTGCGGGTTTGCTGGTCGATCTTTTCTTCACGGCCACCGCCGGCATTCCTTCCGCCGCCGGAGCTTCATGCGACATAACATCGACATCTTCATGCGAGGCGGATGCCTTCGCTGTTCGCCCATAGCGCGAGGTAATTGTAATTGTTCCACCGGCCTTTTCGATTTTTTCCCGGGCTGCCGCGCTGACTTTATCCGCTTTGATCGCAAGACTGTGCTTCAATTCACCATCGCCAAGAATTTTGATTCCAGCGAAGTGGCCACGTACCAGGTTCGATTCCCGCAGCAATTGCTCGTCTACAACGGTACCGGCCTTCAATGCATTGAGGTCATCAAGATTCACAATCGCATAGTGCTTGTGAAACGCGGCATTGTTAAATCCGCGCTTCGGCAATCGTCGAATCAAGGGCATTTGCCCGCCCTCAAACCCAAGACGAATGCTGCCGCCGGAGCGCGCCTTTTGTCCTTTATGGCCTTTGCCGCTGGTCTTTCCGTGGCCGGAACTTTCACCGCAACCGAGGCGCTTGACGCGATGCCGCGAACCGGGGCGGGGCCGTAAATTATGAAGACGCATCATGTTGTTCGCCTTTCCCGTCACCGGATCGAATTCCGCGGACTTTGAAAATTTCGTCCCGCCGGCGAAGCGATCGCAACGCGGCAATCGTCGCTTTCACGACGTTCGCGTGATTGCTTGAACCGAGGGATTTCGCAAGCACATCACGAATCCCGGCCGCTTCAACCACCGCGCGGACCCCCCCACCGGCAATCACGCCAGTGCCCGGTGAAGCCGGCCGCAACAAGACGCGCCCACCGCCGTACTCGCCAATTGTCTCATGCGGGATTGTATTTTCGTGTAATGAAACTTTTTCCATCGATTTGCGCGCCGCCTCGGAAGCCTTTCGAATGGCTTCCGAGACTTCCTTCGCTTTGCCAAATCCGCAGCCGACTTTCCCATCGTGATCTCCGGCCACGATTAATGCACTGAAGCTAAAGCGCCGTCCGCCCTTGACCACTTTCGCGCAGCGATTGATGAAAACGACTTTCTCGGTCGTATCGCCCTTTGCCGCGGGAGTTCTATCTGGATTGCGCGAATCTGATCGCCTGCCTGAAGTTGTTTGCGCCATGAGTTAAAATTGTAAGCCGCCCGCGCGCGCTGCATCCGCCAAAGCTTTCACTTTTCCGTGATAAAGAAACCCGCCGCGATCAAAAACCACTCGATCGAGTTTCTGTCCGAGCAGACGTTCCGCAATTGTCTTGCCGATCTGTTCCGCGGCCGCACGATTGGCCGCGGATTTATTGTCGCCGAGTAACGAACGCTCCGTCGTTGATGCAGCAGCCAGCGTGCGGCCAGCATCATCGTCGATAACTTGCGCGTAAATGTGTTTGCCGGAGAAATGAACTGCCAGTCGCGGCCGGTCCGCCGTGCCAGCAACTTTCTTCCGTATCCGTTGATGAACGCGTTGCCGCGCCGCTTTACGAGCCGTCGCCATATTTACTGAACGGTCTTTCCCACTTTGCGACGAACTTGCTCGCCCGCGTACCGCACGCCTTTGCCCTTGTACGGTTCCGGCGGGTAAAAACGGCGAATGTCTGCCGCCACCTGGCCAACTAATTTTTTGTCGACGCCCTGGATCGTAACCCTCGTATTTTCCGCGACCGTAATTTTGATGTCTTTCGGAATCGAAAATGGAATCGGATGTGAGAAACCGAGGCTCAAATTAAGTGTCGATCCCTGCACTGCAGCCTTGAAACCGACTCCTTCGATCTCGAGTTCCTTGCTGAAACCTTCGCTCACGCCTTGCACCATGTTGTGCACGAGGCTCCGTGAAAGTCCGTGCAACGCTTTCACGCTGCGCGTCTCCGCCTCGCGCACGAGCGAAAGGCGATTGTCCTTGACGCTTGCCTTGATGCCGCACGGCAGCTTCCAGCTCAGCTTTCCCTTAGGGCCTTCCACTGAAACCTCCCCGTCATTGTCGATGCTGACTCTGACTTTGTCGGGAATCTCAACCGCTTTATTTCCGATTCGTGACATAAAATTTACCAAACGTAGGCAAGTAGTTCGCCGCCGACCTTGTGCTTCCTTGCTTCGCGGCCCGATAAAACGCCGCGCGAGGTGGAAAGAATCGCCAAACCCATTCCACCGAGCACTCGAGGGATTTCGTCCGCACCGACGTACCGGCGCAATCCCGGCCGGCTCACGCGTCGCAGGCCTGCAATCGCGCTCGAGCGGCTCACTATTTTGTTTGTGATCTTAATGCGCGGATGCGCAGCGCTCGTGTCGATCGAATAATCGGAGATGTAGCCTTCGTCCTTTAAGATGCGGGAAATCTCCGCCTTGATCTTCGAGTACGGAACGAAAACCTCAGCCTTTTGCGCACGCGTGCCGTTGCGGACACGCGCCAGAAAATCAGCAATAGGATCAGTAACAGTACTCATGAAAATCAGGCGGGTTGCGCGGCGGGCTTCCTCGCCCGGTCGCTGAACGGCACTCCCATTTCGCTCAAGAGCGATTTGGCTTCCTCGTCCGTCCGTGCCGTGGTGACAATTGTAACATCAAATCCAATGTTGCGCTTGATTTTATCGAGTTCGACTTCGGGAAAGATCGACTGATCCGAAATTCCCAGCGTGTAGTTGCCATGCTTATCAAAACAGCGCGGCGACACACCGCGAAAATCGCGAATGCGGGGGATCGCTGCTTTGATGAAGCGCTCGAGAAACTCGTACATACGTTCGCCACGCAAGGTCACCTTCGCGCCAATTGCCTGCGACTTTCGCAACTTGAAGTTGGAAATGCTTCTCTTCGCCAACGTTTCCACCGGGCGCTGTCCCGTGATCAAGGCAAGTTCCGCCTTTGCCTCCTCCAGCGCCTGCTTCACGTCCGATTGCGAGCCAACCGAAGTGTTAATCACGACTTTGTCGACCTTCGGAATCTGGTGGACGTTTTTGTAGCCATGCAGCTCTTTCAGGGCCGGCATTACGCGTTCTTTGTAATGTCGATAAAATTCGTTTTCCATTTTTCAACAGGCTGTCATCTAACTTTTCCTTTTGTCCTTTTTCGCCTTCGATTCCGCGGTTTTCACAGGCTTTCCGTCGCGCTCGATCAATTTCACATTAGAAATATGAATCGGGCCCTCCCGCTCCGCGATTTTGCCACTCGGATTGTCCTGCGATTTCCGGAGGTGCTTCTTGATAATGCGTACGCCTTCGACCAAAACACGCTGCTTTTGTGGAAATACCGCCAGAATTTTTCCTGAAGAGCCCCGGAAATTCCCCGAGATGACCTCGACATGGTCCCCTTTTCTCACGTGACACTTAAGCCGGTTCATAAAACCTCCGGAGCCAGCGAGACAATTTTCATGAAATTGCGTTCGCGCAATTCGCGGGCCACCGGCCCAAAAATGCGCGTGCCGCGCGGATTCAAATCTTTGTCGATAATCACAATCGCATTGTTGTCGAAGCGCAGCAGAGAACCATCATCGCGCCGAATCGGTTGTTTCGTGCGAACGAGAACCGCACGCACGACTTCGCCCTTCTTTACTGTCCCAGTCGCACTAGCTTCCTTCACGTTCGCTGTGATCACATCGCCGATTCCGGCGTAACGCGTGGACTTGCCGATCACGCCGATCATGGTCGCCATGCGCGCGCCGCTGTTGTCCGCCACATCAAGTCTGGATCGAAGTTGCACCATAAGATCGACAATTTACTCGCAAGTCATCTCCAAGTTACTTTTGGATAACCTCTACCAAGCGCCAGCGCTTCAGCTTACTCAGTGGCCGCGTCTCCATGATCCGAACTCTGTCGCCGGCTTTCGCTTCGTTCTGCTCGTCGTGCGCGTAAAATTTCTTCATCTGTTTAACAATTTTGCCGAACTTAGGATGCGGCACGCGCGTGACCGTCCGCACGACAATCGTCTTGTTCATGCTGCTCGAAATCACTTCGCCGGTGCGCGTTTTGCGCGCACCGCGGGTGAAGGGCGCGGGCTGCAGAGGCGCTGGAGGAGGCGATTGTTGTCGCTGATCAGCCATAAATTTACTTTTTCTCGGTCTGTGCCGCGCGCTGCGAGAGCACTGTCTCAATCCGGGCAACATCGCGCCGCAGCAAACGCAACCTGCTTGGCTGCTCGAGCTGGCCGCTCTGCTGTTGCAAACGCAGATGCAGGCTTTCCTGCCGCAAGTCGCGTCTCTTGGTTAGCAACTCGTCCGTGCTCATCTCGATAATTTCTTTCGTTTTCATGCTCTGCTAAGCGGCAGCCACGTGGTGCCGGCTTAAAAATTTCGTGCGCACGGGCAATTTATCCGCTGCTAGCCGCAGAGACTCGCGCGCGACCGATTCAGGTACACCATCCAGTTCAAACAAAATGTTGCCCGGCCGCACGGTTGCAACCCAGAACTCCGGCTGGCCTTTGCCTTTGCCCATGCGCGTTTCCGGCGGTCGCGAAGTGACTGATTTATCGGGGAAGATGCGGATCCACAGTTTGCCTTTGCGCTTCATATTCCGCGTAAGGGCCACACGCGCCGCTTCAAGCTGCGTGTTAGTGATCCAGGCGCGCTCAAGCGTCTGCAAACCAAACTCGCCAAAGTCAATTCTGAGGTTGCGCGAAGCCGTTCCCTTGCGACTTCCTCGCTGGGACTTTCGATACTTCACCCGTTTTGGCATCAATGGCATAAGAAAAGTGCTTCTATACTAAAATTGCGCCGCTTGTTGTAGCCGCTTCGCTGTGCGAAGCGTGCGCGCGTCCCACAGGGGCGCGGCTACAGAATTCGTGAGCATCAATGGCATAAGGACTCCTCCTTAAACTCCCTCAGGAACCGGCAACGGTGGTGGGGGTGGCGGTGGCGCAGCTTGCTGAGGTGCCGGTTCTTCCTTCTTACAGATCCAACATTTTACGCCAATCTTGCCGTAAACCGTATTGGCTTCGGCGAATCCATAATCGACTGCCGTCCGCAACGTGTGCAGAGGAACTTTGCCTTCCCGGTACCATTCCGACCGCGAGATCTCCGCGCCGTTGAGACGCCCCGAACAACGCAGACGAATACCATCCGCACCAAAATCCATCGCAGTCTGCACCGTTTTTTTCATCGCACGGCGATAAGCGATTCGCCGCTCAATTTGCAGCGCGACGTTCTCTGCGACCAGTTGCGCATCCAGCTCCGGAGTCTTGATCTCCTGGATGTCGATCTTGACTTGCTTGCCTTGCGCCATTTTCGAGATCTCTTCCGTCATCTTTTCGATCTCCGCGCCTTTGCGCCCAATCACAATCCCGGGACGCGCGGTGAAAATTGTCACTCGAATACTGTTCCACGCCCGCTCAATCACAATTTTCGAGACGGCAGCGAACTGCAGTTTTTTCTTCACATACTTGCGAATCGCCAGATCGCTGTGCAAGAATGCCGGAAGTTCCTGCGGCGAGGCGTACCAACGCGAACGCCAGTCGCGATTGACGCCGAGGCGAAACCCAATTGGATTAACTTTTTGTCCCATAAATTACCTTTTCGGTTTCTTTCCGGCCTTCTTTATCTTGGGCCTCTTTTCCGCCGCTGAGGTTGTCGGTGCTTCGGCCGCCTGACCGGCTGTTGCTTGCTTCTTTAATTCTTTCTTTCCCTGTTCTCGTTTCGCTTTTTGCGTCTCGCGCGTCTCAATTGGAATTTCGTCCGATAGCACAATGCGGATGTGGCTCGTGCGCTTCAAAATCCGGCTGGCGCTTCCCCGCGCGCGCGCCATGATCCGCTTGAGCGTCGGGCCTTCGCCGACAATCGCCTCCTTCACGACCAATCCATCCGGTTTCAAGTTCGCGTTGTTCTCCGCATTGGCGATTGCGCTCTTGAGCGTTTTGCCGATCAGAAATGCGGCTTTTTTTGGAGTGAACGCGAGAAGATCGAGTGCGGCCGAAACCGGCAGACCCTGGATCTCACGCGTGACTTCGCGCACCTTGAACGGCGAAATCCGCGCATATTTATATATTGATCTCACTTCCATGTGACTTCGTCATGACGTCAAAAGGGTCAAAAAGGTTACAACGTCAACGTCCTCCCGTTTTAGCGATGCAACCCTTATAACTCTTTTAACCTTCTTAACTTCCCATTATTTCAAGCTCACATTCGACTGCGCATCCACCTGGAGGCGATCCCCTATTCTTATCTTTTCCTTCTCCGAATCCATTTCTTGAATCACGGCGCCGCAAATTTTCTGCCGCACGTCGACCACTCGCAGCGTCGCAACCTTCCGATCGTTGCGCATTACGCGCATCGGCATGCCGATTTTTACACCCTGTTTTTCGCCAAGGTTGCCGACCACGAACGACCACTCGTCCTTCACACTAATGACGCTCCCATCCAGCAAACTCGGTTCTGCCGAATCCGGCGCGCTGGCCGATCTCGTCACGAGATTATTCGTGCTGCGCAATTGCGTTTCTACGTCCATGCGCGCTTGCGCGTCACCACCCTGCGACGTTTTCAGATAACGCAACATCGCCTCGTTCAGCCGCAACATCTGATCGCGATACTCATCGCGTTCCTTCTGTGCGAGTTGAAGATCACTCACGGCCGCCAGCAGGCGTTGCTCGAGCTTCGCGCGATCCTTGTTCGCTGAAGCCAGACCCAACGCTTCCATCCGCAATTCCAAATCGGAATACTTGCGGCGAAACAATTCCGCTTCCGCGTTGGATTCCGCCAGGCTGCTCGTCAACGCCTTGAGCGATTCCTGCTCAATGGACAACTGCCTGCGCAGCTCTTCGTTTTGCACGAGCAACGCCGCCGCCGTCACTGCATGTTCCGGGTTTTCAACTTTGGATTCTGACAAAGAACTATTTCCCTCTGCCGCCAGCCTCCCGACAGGCAACAGGCCCACAAACATGATCATCGATCCCCGACTCATTGCCCATTTTGGCAACCGAAAATCGAAAATTCACATTACTTCGCCACCTTCGCCGTGTGCGAACCATGTTTCTTAAACACACGCGTCGGTGAAAATTCACCGAGCTTATGACCGACCATGTTCTCAGTGATGAAAACGGAGTTAAAGGTCTTTCCGTTGTGCACCAAAAACGTGTGGCCGACAAAATCCGGTGTCACCATCGAACGCCGCGACCAGGTTTTGATAGGTTTCTTTGCGCCCGCACTGTTCATCTTGTCGATCTTCTCCAGAAGATGCGACTCGACGAAGGGTCCTTTCTTCAACGATCTAGCCATAAATTGCAAGTGATTTGTAATTCGTGAATCGGCCTAGCACCTTGCGCAGAGCTCTATTCACGATTCTCACCTCACGCTTTCTTCTTCGACCTTCTCCTTTCTAAAATGAAACGATCGCTCGGTTTGTGTTTGCTACGCGTTTTAAATCCTTTGGCGAGCTGCCCCCATGGACTGACGGGATGATGCCGGCCGCCGCCGCCTTTTGATTTCCCCTGACCGCCGCCCATCGGATGATCGATCGGGTTCATCGCCATCCCGCGCACATGCGGGCGCCGTCCCTGCCAGCGCGTCCGCCCCGCTTTGCCACTCGATACATTTATGTGATCGACGTTGCCCACCTGGCCGATCGTCGCGAAACAATTTTCGTGAATGCGTCGGATCTCGCCCGAGGGCATTTTCACCAGCGCGTAACCGCCTTCGAGGTTATTTAACGTTGCCTGCTGCCCGGCACTCCGCGCAACCTGACCGCCGCGGCCCGGACTCAGTTCAATATTGTGAATGTTGGTGCCGAGCGGAATCGCGCGAAGCGGCAGCGCGTTTCCCAAATCCGGCGCGACATCGTTACCGGCGGCGACCGTCGATCCGACTCGAAGTCCACTCGGCGCAAGAATGTAATTCAGCTCGCCATCCGCATATTTAATGAGAGCAATGCGCGCGGAACGGTTCGGATCGTACTCGATCGCGATCACTTCGGCGGCAACACCGCGTTTGCGCCGCTTGAAATCGACCTTGCGATATTTCTGTTTGTGACCGCCGCCGATGTGCCGCGATGTCAGCCGCCCGTAATTATTACGGCCGCCGGTTTTTTTCTTCGGCTCAACGAGGCTTTTGGCCGGCCGCCACTTGGTGATTTCATCGAAGCCCGGCAGCGACTTAAAGCGCAGCGTCGGAGTAAGCGGGCGATAATTTTTTAGTGCCATGATAAGAATGGAGTGATGGAGAGCTTGCTCATACTAGGTCGATCTTTTCTCCTTCCGCAAGCGTCACGATGGCCTTCTTCCAGTGCGGGCGTCGTCCCAAAGGCCCGCGCACGCGTTTCTCTTTGCCGGCGTAATTGCACGTGTTCACATCAACCACTTTCTTTTGAAACAACCGTTCAATTGCGTTCTTGATCTGAATTTTGTTCGCGCGCGGGCTGACGCGAAAGACGTACTTATTTTGCTTTTCGCCCAGCAACGTCGACTTTTCCGTTAACGAAGCAGTTTGAATAATCTCGTGCGGCTCGTTCACTTGGCCCTTTCCGCGAGGCGTTCGAGCGCCTTGTGCGTAACGAGAATTTTCTCGAACGCAAGCAATTGCTCTGTGTTTACATCGGAAGCGGTCGCGAGCTTCACAAGTTCGACGTTGCGCGCCGACTTAAATGTCGTTTGATCGAACGCATCAGAGATCACCAAAACCTTCCGGGCGTCCGTTTGTTTCTTCAGCAACTCCAGAAACGACTTCGTCTTCAGTTCTGGCACAACGAATTTGTCGATTGTCAAAACATCCCCGGCGTTGATCCGCTCGCTCAGTGCCTTTCGAAAAGCGAGACGTCGCACGGATTTTGAGATCTTTTTGGAATAATCACGCGGCTTTGGCCCGAAAACGACGCCACCACCCCGCCAAATCGGCGACGATTTGTAACCTGCCCGGGCGCGGCCGGTTCCTTTTTGTCGCCAGGGTTTCGCACCGGACAGATTCACTTCGGCTTTTGTTTTCGTATTGGCCGAACCGGAACGGCGTGCCGCGCGCATGGCGACGACCGTGTCATGGACGACTTGCGTACCGCGTCCGTCTTCGATGATCTCGATCTTTGCCTCTTTCGCAGCAGCTTTGGTCAAAACTTTCGCGCTCATTTCCTGGCTGCCTCCATCTCCTTCGTTGCCTCTGGTGTCTTTACGGCTTCTGGTTTCTTAGCCGCTTCTGGCTTTGCTGCCGTCGGTTTCTTGATGGCCGGACGGATGACAACAAAACTACCGTTTGGTCCGGGCACCGCACCGCTAATCAAAATCACTTTTTCAGTCTCGCGCACTTGCATGACCTGAAGATTCTGCACGGTCACACGCTCATCCCCAAGATGCCCCGGCATCCCCATATTTTTCCAAATGCGTCCCGGCGTAGATCGATTGCCCACAGCGCCGATGCGCCGGTGTGTCTTCGACCCGTGCGCCGCGCCTTGTCCGTGAAAGTTGTGTTTCTTCATCACGCCTTGAAACCCTTTGCCTTTCGAGCGGCCAATCACATCGACATAGTCGCCTGCCTGAAATTGCGTGACGCTTAAATTGATCTCGCCTTCGGGAAGATCGTTTGTCAGGCGAAACTCGCGCACAAATCTTTGCGGCTCGACGCCGGTCTTCTTGAATTCGCCAAGCAATGGTTTGGTGACACGCGATTCCTTTTGCGAGTCGAACCCAACCTGCACGGCCGAATAGCCCTCGTTTTCCTCGGTCAAGCGACGCAGTAAGACATTATCGCCCGCCGCGATCACGGTCACGGGACACAATCGGCCCCTGGCGTCGTAGACGCTGGTCATACCGATTTTTTGTCCGAGAAGCCCGATGCTCATGATCGTGGGTTTGCAAATCTTTCAGACGCGCCTCCGCTTAAATCTTAATCGTAATATCAACGCCCGCAGGCAAATTTAATTTCTTCAGTTCATCCACCGTTTTCGCAGTCGGTTCAATGATGTCGAGCAACCGCTTGTGGGTGCGAATTTCAAATTGCTCCATCGACTTTTTATCGACATGCGGCGAGCGATTCACCGTGAATTTCTCGATCAACGTCGGCAGCGGAATCGGCCCGGCTACTCGTGCACCGGTGCGCTTGGCGGTTTCGACAATCTCGACTGCGGATTGGTCGAGCATGCGATGGTCGAACGCCTTCAAGCGAATTCGAATGCGTTGCCCATTGCTCATTTGGTCTCCTTCTGGTCGAGAATCGCGGGGACCAGGTTCGCGGGCACTGGTTCGAAATGCGACGGCTCCATCGAATAACTGGAACGGCCTTTCGAGAGTGAACGAATTGCGGTCGCGTAACCAAACAGTTCGGCGAGCGGAACCTCCGCGTGGATGATTGTCAGATTACCGCGCGTCTCGATGCTGCTAATGCTGCCGCGCCGCCGGCTCAAATCTCCGCAAATGTCGCCCTGAAATTCTTCTGGGGTGATGTTTTCCACCTTCATGATCGGCTCAAGCAGAATCGGCTTGCCTTGCTTGAAGCCGTCTTTCATGGCGAAAATCGCTGCCAGCTTAAACGCGAGTTCGTTAGAATCGACTTCGTGAAAACTTCCGTAAACAATGTCCACCTCAACATCGACAACCGGGTACCCCCCCAGCACGCCGTTGAGCACCGCTTCGTCGATGCCTTTCTTGACTGCGGGAATGTATTCGCGCGGGATGATACCGCCGACGATTTTGTTTTCAACAACCAAGCCGCTGCTTCGCGAGCCGGGACGCACATCTACTTCGACGTGGCCGTATTGACCGCGACCACCGGATTGTTTGATCAACTTGCCAACGCCGTGCGCATTCGTGGTAATAGTCTCGCGATACGCGATCTGAGGTTTGCCCGCGTTTGCATCTACCTTGAACTCGCGGAACATCCGATCGCGAATGATTTCCAGATGTAATTCGCCCATCCCGGCAATAATCGTCTGGCCGGTGTCTTCATGTGTATAAACGCGGAACGTCGGATCTTCTTCGGCAAGACGTTGCAGCGCGATGCCCATTTTTTCCTGATCCAATTTCGTCTTTGGCTCGATGGCCATTGAAATGACGGGATCAGGAAACGTCGGCGGCTCGAGCAGGATCGGATGATCTTCGTCGCACAGAGTGTCCCCCGTGGTGATATTCTTAATGCCGACGATTGCGGCAATATCGCCCGAGTAGCATGTCTCAATGTCCTCGCGTTTATCCGCCTGGATTTGGATTAGGCGCGAAATGCGCTCGCGCTTGTTCGTGCGCGGATTGTAAACCGTGTCGCCTTTCGAAAGTGTGCCGGAATAAACACGGAAGAAGACAAGCTTGCCAACAAACGGATCGCTCCAAAGCTTGAAGGCGAGCGAACAAAAATTGCCGTTGTCATCTGTCGGCGCTTCCATGGGCTCGTGCGTGTCAGGCTCCATGCCTTTCGCTGGCGGAATATCGAGTGGACTCGGCAGATAATCGACCACTGCATCGACCAGGTATTGCACACCTTTATTCTTGAGCGCCGAACCGGCAACGACCGGCACGAACTTGTTCGCGATTGTTTGGCGCCGAATGCCAGCTTTCAGTAACTCGGGTGTGACCGGTTTTTCCTCTAAGACAGCCTCCGCGACTTCATCGTCGAGATTTGAAATTTGTTCGACGAGGTCGGCGTAGGCCTTCTCGACAACGTCGACATACTCCTTTGGAAGATCGGCAAGGTCATATGTGGACCCGAGCTGATCGCTGTCCGAATAAATGACCGCTTTCTTATTAATAACGTCGATCTGGCCTTTGAACTGATCTTCTTTGCCGAGCGGCAGCAACACCGGCCAGGCATTCGCGCCGAGTTTCTGGCGCATGCTGTCGATCGACATCTTAAAGTCAGCCCCGACGCGGTCCATTTTGTTGATGAACGCGATGCACGGAACATTGTATTTTGTCGCCTGCCGCCAGACCGTTTCTGATTGCGGTTGCACGCCGGCAACGGCATCGAACACCGCAATCGCGCCATCGAGCACACGAAGCGAGCGTTCTACCTCGGCGGTGAAATCGACATGGCCAGGCGTATCAATGATGTTGATGCGCTGCTTGATCCCCTCGAAAATTTTGTAAACACCGGGTTCCTGCCGCTGCGTCCACGCGCAGGTCGTCGCTGCTGACGTGATCGTGATCCCGCGCTCGCGCTCCTGTTCCATCCAATCGGTCACGGTCGTGCCTTCGTGCACTTCCCCGATCTTGTGGATCATGCCGGTGTAAAACAGAACGCGCTCGGTAAGCGTCGTTTTGCCGGCATCGATGTGCGCGGCGATCCCGATGTTTCGCGTTCGCTCGAGCGGGAACTTGCGATTGGGCGAATTCAGATTTTTCGCCGGGGCCTGTTTTTGTTCGAGCGTCGCCGGCATAATCGTCACCAACGGAAATGCGCAAACGCGCGGTTCGCTTGCGCCATTTTGTGTGTGTCTTCGCGTTTCTTGATCGCATTGCCCTGGCCAGCAGCGGCGTCTTTGATTTCCTGCGCCAGTGCGTCTGCCATTCGCATTCCCTTACGATTGTCCGCGTATTGGACGATCCAGCGCGTCGCCAGGGAAATTTGGCGCGCGGGCGTGACTTCTAGCGGTACCTGGTAAGTTGCGCCACCGACACGACGCGATTTTACTTCCAGCCGCGGGCGAACGTTTTCGATCGCCTTGTTTACAACTTCCAGCGGATCGACAGAATCAGAACCTTCGCGCGATTTGTCGATCGCAGTGTACACGATCCGTTCCGCGAGCGATTTCTTGCCCCGTTTCATGACCGTAGTAATGAGACGCGCCACGGCCGGACTCCCGTAGCGGGAATCGACGCGCTCCTCCTTTTTGTAAACTTTCCTCCGTCGCGACATTGTCGATCTTTCTATCCAAAATTATTTCTTTTCGGGCGCGCCTTCCTTCGCTGCCGCTTTCGGTCGTTTCGCTCCATATTTGGAGCGGCTGCGGCGACGTCCATCCACGCCAAGGCTGTCGAGCGTTCCGCGCACAATATGATAACGTACGCCTGGTAAATCCTTCACGCGTCCCCCGCGCACGAGCACGATGGAGTGCTCCTGCAGATTGTGCCCCTCGCCTGGAATGTAGGCAATCACTTCCTGGCCATTCGTCAAGCGCACCTTGGCCACTTTGCGCAAGGCAGAGTTCGGCTTCTTCGGCGTCCGCGTCATCACCTGAACGCACACACCGCGCCGCTGCGGACAATCAGTCAGTGCCGGTGATTTTGATTTCACCGACACCTTCCGACGTCCTTTTCGAATAAGCTGATTAATCGTGGGCATTTCCGTTCAATAAAAACCGCCGCGCAGTTTGAATGCGAGCGACAAAAAAACCCGCTCAGTGCGTGACCTCTCACACATCTGATGCGGAGAACGCTGACTATAAAAGAGAAACGGGAAGCCGCAAC
>WNEZ01004469.1_pt1 | contig 13480 bp, 13 predicted proteins | sample 5400521 | NCBI WGS metagenome assembly WNEZ01 (sample SAMN13153339, study PRJNA577476) | soil metagenome | isolation source: 120 cm saprolite under Douglas fir tree site 2 hole 1 replicate 1 | place: USA:California | collected 2015-04-18 | reverse complement strand
GGTCGTCGAAGTCGACCGCCCCCATGGTGCGCAGCCCCAGCTCGTAGCGGGGCAGAAGCTCGGCGGCGATCAGCTCGTACTCGTCGTCCGGGTGGCCCGGCTCGCCGGAGGTGCGCAGCCGGGACAGGATCGAGAGGACCCTTCCCAGGTCGAAGCGCCGGTCGTCCACCTTCACCTCGCGGAGCAGGCGCTTGACCAGGGCGCCTTGGTCGCCGGCGTCGAAGATGGCGAATCGCTCGGGCAGCCCCAACCGCGCGCCCTGGTCGCGCAGGACGCGGACGCCGAAGGCATGGAAGGTGGACACCGTCAGTCCCCGGCAGCGCTGGCGGTCGCCGGCCAGCCGCGCGATGCGCTCGCGCATCTCCGCCGCCGCCTTGTTGGTGAACGTGACCGCCAGGATGGCGCGCGCCGGCACGCCCCGGTCGAGCAGGTGGACCACGCGGTGGGCGATGACGCGCGTCTTGCCGGATCCCGCGCCGGCCAGGACCAGCACCGGACCCTCGGTCTGGAGCACCGCCGCGCGCTGCTGGGGGTTCAGCCGGGAGAGGTCGAGCATCACTCGCCGCCATATTCGGCGGCGGTGTTCTTTTCACCGCGCGGATCGTGCGCCATGCTCACTACTCGCCGTCCCGCTTCTTGCGGAGCGCTTCCAGGCGCTCCTTGATGCGCGCCTCCTCGCCGGAGTCGCTCGGCTCGTAGAAGCGGCTCCCCTGCAGCTCGTCGGGGAGGTACTGCTCGGGGACGTAGTGCCCCTCGAAGTTGTGCGGGTAGCGGTAGCCGCCCGCGTACCCCATCGACTTCATCAGGGGCGTGGGCGCGTTGCGCAGCTTGAGCGGCACCGGCAGCGGACCCCGCTCCAGCACGGCTGAACGGGCCTTGGCGTACGCCGCGATCACGGAGTTGCTCTTCGGGCAGGTGGCGAGGAACGTCGCGGCCTGCGTCATCGGCAGCACGCCTTCGGGAAGGCCGACCAGCTCGAAGGCGCGCAGCGCGTCGACCGCGACCTGCAGCGCGCGCGGGTCGGCGTTGCCCACGTCCTCGCTGGCGAAGATCACCATCCGGCGAAGCAGGAAGCGGGGCTCCTCGCCGCTCTCCAGCATGCGCACCAGGTAGTAGACGGCCGCGTCCGGATCCGAGCCGCGCAGCGACTTGATGAAGGCGCTGATCGTGTCGTAGTGCGCGTCGCCGGACTTGTCGTAGAGCAGGGTCTTCTGCTGCAGCGCTTCCTCGGCGTCCTTCTCGGTCAGCTCGGTGCGCTTCTCGGCTTGCGCGCGCGCGGCCGCCACCTCCAGCGCGTTGAGGCAGCTCGCGCAGCTCGTGCTCCTCGAGCGGCCGCAGCGCGAACACGCGGCAGCGCGAGAGCAGCGCGGAGATCACCTCGAAGCTCGGGTTCTCGGTGGTCGCGCCGATCAGCGTGACGGTGCCCTTCTCGACGTGCGGGAGGAGCGCGTCCTGCTGGGCCTTGTTGAAGCGGTGGATCTCGTCGATGAACAGCAGGGTCCGGCGGTGCTGCTCGCCCAGGAGCAGCTCCGCGCCGCGCACGGTCTCGCGGATGTCCTTGATGCCGCTCTCGACGGCGCTGATCGCGACCAGCTCCGCGCGCGTGGCGGAGGCGATCACGCGCGCCAGCGTCGTCTTCCCCGTGCCGGGCGGGCCCCAGAGGATGAGGGAAGGGACCTGGTCGGTCTCGATCGCCTCCCGGAGCAGCGTGTTGGGCCCCAGGATGTGGCGCTGCCCGACCACCTCCTCCAGCGTGCGCGGCCGCATCCTCTCGGCGAGGGGCACCACCCGCGGGTCGCGGGCCGCGGAGCGGAACAGGTCGCCCGGCTGGCCGCGCCCTGAGCGGCCGCGAGGCATGTACGTGGGAGGCATCCCCGACATTGTAACGTGGCGCGATGCCCCGGAGATCACCGCGCAGTCGCCGAGCCGGCTGACGGTGAAATGGAGGCGGCCAGCGCGATGAACGCTCCCGCCGCCCAACCTGCCAGGACGTCGGTGATCCAGTGGACGCCCAGATAGACCCGTGAAAGACCGATCAGCAACACGAGGATGCAAGCCCCGAGCAGGATCGCGCGCCGCCGCGCGGGGTACGCCCTGGCGAGGACGGCCGCCACCGAGCCGTAGACGGCGGCGGAGGCCATCGCGTGCCCGCTGGGAAAGCTGTAGCTCTGCAGGGTGGCGATCTCGTGGAACAGCGACGGCCGCGGGCGCTGGAAGGCCTCCTTGAGGGCGTGGTTGAGGAGCTCCGTCACCGCGGCGACCAGGACCAGCGTGACGGCGCTCCTCCGGTCGCGCGAGCGCACCAGCCAGATCGCCGCCGCGACCACCACCGCGGCCACGGCCGGGAACGAGCCGAGGAAGGTGAGGCCGCGCATGACGGCGTCCACGAGCGGCGAACCCAGCCGGTGGAACGCCAGGCTCGCCGCGCGGTCGACCGCGGTCGTCTCGCGCTCCTGGACTTCCCTCGCGATCTTGGCGAACACGCCGAGCGCTCCGAGTCCGGCGGCCGGGACCAGCAGCCAGCGGACACGATCGAGCCACCTGGGGCGGTCAGCTTGCGCCGGCAAATCGCGCGCTCCGTTGCATCCGCCGGGCAATATAAGCTCATAGCGGGAGGTGGAGATCGTGCGGCCGGGCAGGCCTGATACAGTTCAGGCCGTGCGCACCGTCGGCATCGTTCCCCGCCTGCACAGCGAGCCCGCGGCCCAACTGGCGCGCGAGATGGTCGCCCGGCTCGCCGAGCGGGGCGTCCAGGCCGTCGTGGAGGCCGAGGCAGGAGTCTCCGGCGTCCCGGCGGCGCCGGGGCGGGAGCTCGGGGCGACCGCGGATCTGATCGTCGTGCTCGGCGGGGACGGCACTCTCATCCACGCCGCCGGCCTGTGCGCGGGGCGCGAGGTCCCGATCCTCGGCGTCAACATGGGCACGCTCGGCTTCCTCACCGAGTTCCCCCGCGACCGCCTCTGGGAGGCGCTCGACGCGGCGCTCTCGGGAAAGCTGCAGGCCTCGCGCCGCCTGATGCTCTCGGCCGAGCTGCGGCGCGACGGGAAGGTGCTGCTTTCCGGAGCGGTGCTCAACGACGTGGTCGTCTCGCGGGACGCGCTCAGCCGCCTGGCGCGCCTGGAGGTGTCGGTGGACGACAGCGAGGCCGCCACCTACGAGGCGGACGGGCTGATCATCGCCACGCCCACCGGCTCCACCGCGTACTCGCTGAGCGCGGGCGGGCCCATCGTGTACCCGACGCTCGACGCGATCCTGCTCACGCCCATCTGCCCGCACGCGCTCACGCAGCGGCCGGTGGTCCTGCCGGCGGACCTGCCCATCCGGGTCAAGCTCGTCTCGCGCGGCGAGATGTTCGTCACGCTGGACGGCGCGCACGGCCGCCACCTGCAGGCGGGCGACGAAGTGCAGATCCGCACCGCCCCGCACCGCACGGTCCTCTTGAAGAACCCCGACCTGGACCCGTTCGCGATCCTCCGCCAGAAGCTGCGCTGGGGAGCCCGGTAGCCGCGGGAGCGCACCGCCCCTCTAACGCGCGGCGAGAGCTACCGCGTCGTGCACCACCTTCACGGGGGCAGCATCCCGCCCGGCGTGAGCAGGGCGCGCACGGCGATGGCCTCGAGCAGCTCGCGGTCGCTCTGTACCGCGTCGGTGAAGACCGCGCCGATCTCACCCTCGCGCACCCAGGCCACCTGCGCCTTGACGAAGAGCGGCACCTTCCGCTGCGCGACCTGGATGGAGAGGGCGAGCGGCGTGCCCACCGGAAGCGGCGCCGGCATGGCCATGGACAGGCCGCCCGCGCCGATGGTGCTGGTGACGAGGCCGCGGAGGTCGTCCGGCTCGAGCACGTGGACGTCGAGGCCGGCCGCCGCCCGGAGGTGCTTGCGCCGGCCCTCGTGCGACTGGGTGCGCCCGAGGAGCTGCGCGACCAGCTCCCGCCAGCGCCCGCGCTGGGCGTCGCGCAGGCCGTCCGCCAGGGCGTGCTCGGTCAGCTCACGCAACTCGGCAAGGCTGGCGTCAGCCATCGAGCAAAGCGTACCACGGCTCGTCCAGCCGCGATTCAGGCACAGCGCCGCCCTATCGGCGGCGGCTGTCGGCGGCCACTGTCGGGGTGCTCTGCTAAGGTGCGGCCATGCTGGAGCTGCTCCGCGTCCGGGCCTTCGCCATCATCGACGAGTTGGAGGCGCACTTCGCGCCCGGGTTCAACGTGCTGACGGGCGAGACCGGGGCGGGGAAGAGCATCCTGGTCGACGCGCTGCACCTCGTCCTGGGCGGGCGCGCGCAGGCAGACGCGGTCAGGACGGGCGCGGACGAGGCGGAGGTCCAGGCGCTGTTCCGCCCCCGCGATCCGGCCGCCACCGACGCGCGGCTGTCCGGGCTGGGACTCCCTGCGGCGGGCTCGGAGCTGGTGGTGCGCCGCACCGTTCAGCGCGAGGGGCGCAGCCGCGCCTGGGTCAATGGAGCGCTGGCCACCGCCGCCCAGCTCGCGCAGGCCACGCGGGGGCTCCTCGACATCTCCGGCCAGCACGAGCACGTGGGCCTGCTCGACGCGCAGACGCACCTGGCGATGCTGGACGGATACGCCGGCCTCTCGCGCGGCGAGTACGAGGCCGCCTTCGCGGCGCTCTCCGAGGCGGAGCGGGAGCGGGCGCGCCTCGATTCGGACGAGAGCGCCCGGGCCGAGCGGGCGAGCTTCCTCCGCTACCAGCTCGAGGAGCTGGAGAAGGCCGACGCGCAGGCCGGCGAGGACGAGGCGCTCGCGCAGGAGCGGAGGGTGCTGGCCGCGGCCGAGAAGCTGCGCGCCGGGGCCGAGGAGGCGGAGGCGCTGCTCCGCTCGGGCGATGAAGCGGCGGTGGTTGCGGCCTCGCGCGCCTGCAAGCGCCTCGACGAGCTGGCGGGGATCGATCCGTCGCTTGCGCCGGTGGCGGCGGCGGTGCGCGGGGCCGCGGCCGAGCTGGACGAAGCCGGGCGCACGCTGGCGCGGTACGCAGGGCGCGCCGGCGGCGACCCGCAGCGCCTGGAGGCCATCGACGAGCGGCTGGAGCTGCTGCGGCGGCTCTCGCGCAAGCACGGCGGCAGCCTGGCGGCGGCGCTGCAGCGGCGCGAGACGATGAAGACCGAGCTGGAATCGCTCGAGCATCACGACGAGGCGCTGGCCGCCGCCGAGGCCCGCGTCCGCGAGCTCGCGGGGCAGGCCCTGCGGCTGGGCCGCGCGTTGTCCGAGAAGCGGCGCGCGGGGGCGGCCGGGTTCTCGCGCGCCGTGGCCGCGGAGCTGTCCGCCCTGGGCATGGCGCGGACGGAGATCTCGGTCCGATTCGGTCCGGTCGGCGAAGGAGGGATCCCCGCGGAAGGGGAGGTGCTGGGCCCTTATGGGCTCGAGTCCGCCGAGCTGCTCCTCTCGCCCAACCCTGGCGAGGAGCTGCGCCCGCTGGCCCGCATCGCCTCGGGCGGTGAGCTGTCGCGCGTGCTCCTGGCGGTGAAGCGCGTCCTCGCCGACGCCGACGACGTCGACACGTACCTGTTCGATGAGGTCGATGCCGGCATCGGCGGCGCCACGGCCGACGCGGTCGGGCGCGCTCTCGCCGCCGTCGCGCGGGGCCGGCAGGTGATCTGCATCACGCACCTGCCGCAGATCGCCGTGTTCGCCGAGCGCCACCAGGTCGCCGAAAAAGAGGTGCGGCGCGGGCGCACGCACAGCCGGGTCGCGCCGGTGGAGGGGGAAGCGCGGGTGCAGGAGCTGGCGCGACTCCTCTCCGGCCAGGCGACGCAGGTGGCGCTCCAGCACGCGCGCGAGCTGCTGGAGAAGGCGCGGACGCGGCGCGCGGCGCCCGCGCGGAAAGCGGGGTGAGGTGTAGACTCGGCGACGGCACTGGAAGGAGAGCCTGCCCTGAACGCGTTCCGCAGCGCGGCCCGGACCGACACCGGGATGAAGCGCGAGCACAACGAGGACAGCTGGCTCATCAACGAGGACCTAGGGCTCCATGTCGTCTGCGACGGCATGGGGGGGCACGCCGGAGGCGAGACGGCCAGCCGCCTCGCCGTGCAGACCATCGAGCGCGAGCTGCTCGGCGCGCGGATGCGGCCTGACGATCCGTTCGCGTCCGCCGCCCTGGTGGCCGACGCGCCCCTCGCGAGCGCCCTGCGGGAGGCGATCGAGGGCGCTTGCGCCGCCGTGTACCGCACCTCCAAGGCCAATCCCGAGCTGCAGGGCATGGGCACCACCTGCATCGCTCTGCTGCTCCAGGGCGAGATCGCCATCCTGGGCCACGTCGGCGACAGCCGCGCGTACGCCGTGCGCGAGGGCGAGGTGGTGCAGCTCACCGAGGACCACTCGCTCGTGAACGAGCAGGTCCGCGCCGGCCTGCTCACGCCCGACGAGGCGCGGCACAGCCGGCTGAAGAACATCATCACGCGCTCGGTGGGCTTCGAGGAGGACGTGCTGGTCGATCTGATCGGGTTCGAGACGAAGCCGGGAGACCGGTACCTGCTCTGCTCCGACGGCCTCTCCAACCTGGTCGACAACGACGAGATCGGCGCGCAGCTCCTGCGTCACGACGACCCCGATCGCGCCTGCCGCGCGCTGGTCGACCTCGCCAACGAGCGTGGCGGCGACGACAACATCACCGTGATCGTGATCCACCGCGCCAGCTGAACGGCGCAGTCAGACGCGGTATCGATCGACCAGCTTCGAGACCCTGTGCGAGACTTCCTCGACCGCGCCGGCGGCGGCGCCGGTGGCGTCGAGCCGCTTCACCGTCTCGCCCGTCGTCTCCGAGAGCTCGGAAACCGCGGTGAAGATCTGCCGGATGCCCGCGTCCTGCTGCCTGACCACCTCGGCGATCTGGTAGGCGGCAGCCGAGCTGTCCTTCACGATGTCCGAAAGCGCCCGCAGGTTGTCGCCCGACGCCTTGACCTCCGACAGGCCCTTCTCCACCCGCTCTTCGCCCGCCTTGCTGATCTTCACGGCAGTGCCGATCGCCCGCGAAACGTCCTCGAGCGCCTCGCGCACCCGGCGCGTGGCTTCGATCGATTCATCCGCCAGGCTGCGGATCTGGCGCGCCACCACGGCGAAGCCCTTGCCGTGCTCACCCGAGCGCACCGCCTCGATGGCGGCGTTCAGCGCCAGCATGTTGGACTGATCGGCCAGGTCCTTGACCGTGTCGGTGATCCGCCCGATCTGGCCGGCGCGGTCCGAGAGCAGCCCGATGGTCTGCACCACCTGCGCCACCTGGGCGCGCATGTCGTTCATCGCCGCCATGGTCTGCTCCACGGCCACCTCGCCCGAGCGGGTGATCGCCTCCGCGTTGCGGGCCACCTGCAACACGCCGTCCGCCTTCTGCGCGGCGGCCACCGAGGTCTGCCGGATCTCCTGCGCGGTCGCGTGCGCCTGCTGGAGCGCCGCCGCGTGGCGCGAGACGATCTGCTCCTGCTCCTTGGCCGAGCTGCCCAGCTCTCTCGCCGAGGTCGCCAGGATGCCGACCGATTCGCGGAGGTCGCCGTTGATCGCCCGCAGTCCCTCCACCATCCGGGCGAACGCGCGCGCCAGATCGCCGATCTCATCTCTCGACCGCACCTCGATGGGGATGGTCAGATCGCCGTTCGCCGCGATCTCGCTGGTCACCTTGGTGAGGTGCCGGATTGGCCGGATGAACACGTACGCGGCGAGCACCAGCCCGAGCAACACGCCGCCGGCGCCAATCCCGAGGCCGGCGCCGAGCAGCTCCCGTCGCAGGGCGCCAACGTCGCGCGAAATGGCGGCGCGATTCATCCCCACGTGGACGACCCCGAGCGATCCGCCGGCGATGGGGACCGCGACGTCCATCGCCCACACCGTGCCGTGCGGTGTCTGGAACTGGACCGAGTCCGCGACTTTGACCCGCTGGCCGGGATCCAGCGCGCCGCCGGCGATCCAGTTGTTCTCGGTGAACTCGGCCGGAAACTGCTCGAAGGTGTGGGCCAGGATGCTCGCTTCCCAGTCCTGGATGTAGATGTACCGCACGCCGGAGATGCTCTTGCTGTCGTTGATCAGGTCGCGCACCGTTCCGACGCTCTTCACCAGCGTCTGCCGCGTGTTGGACGAGAGCGAAAAAGCCAGCGCGAGGGCGATCGCCTCGCCCTTCGAGCGGTACTGCGCGGTCAGGGAATCGACCTGCTTGCGGGTGGCGATGCTGGAGAGGGAAACGGTCACCGAAACCGCGACCAGCAGCATTGCGCCGCTGAGCTTGGGCAAGAGCCGCACGGCTGCAGTCACCGGTACCGGCCGTACTGCTCGCCATTCTTGTTGAGGTGGGGTCCCGCCGCGCCCCGCGCCTTGAGCGAGAAGTCCGACCGAGTCGTCTCGCCGGCGCGCACGCGGACCTCGCGGCGCACGGGCTCGTGCACGGCCGACCAGGCCACGATGACGTAGTCTCCTGGGGGCAACCCCGAAAGCGAGTAGCGGCCGTCCGCCGCGACCTGCGCGGACCGGTCGTCCGGCACCACCAGCAGCTTGGCCTTCATGTTCGGGTGGATGTTGCAGTACACGTCGATCTCGCCCGCCCGGGTCAGCTCCAGCGACTTGGCGACCCCGCCCCTGTACAGGCCCAGATCGAACTCGTTGCCGGGCGTGGGCGAGAAGACGTTGTGGTAGAAGTTGTCGAGATTGGTGAACTGCACCGTATCGCCGGCGCGCACCCATGTTGCGCGCGGCTGGAACTCGGTGTCCTTCTGCTCCAGGTCCTTTCGGACCGGCGCGGCGCGCGGGGCGGCTTCCGGGCCCTTCTCCACGTACACCACCGTGAGTTGGCCGCTTCCGCCTACCGGCGTGACCGTGCCGGAGATGCTTCCCGGGGCGGCGGCCGCGGGAAGGGCCGCCGCAACCGCGATCGCGAGCATGAACCATCGATTGCGCATGCCGTCTCCTGTTGCTGACCTAGAACTTGAAGATGACGGAGCTGGTGAACACGTCGTCGGCGAGCTCCGGGCCGGTGACCTCGACGAGGTGCAGGTATTCGAGCTTGGCGATCACGTTCCAGCTGATGTCGAACCGCACGCCGCCGGTGACGCGCAGCAGGTCGGTCAGGTACAGGTTGGGGAAGGCGAGCAGGTTCGCCTTGCGGCGGTCGACGCGCCCGAGTAGCCCGAGCCAGGGAAGGAGCTGGTACTGCAGCTCCCCGTACCACCCCGTCACCCGCAGGCGTGCCGCCTGGTCGATGCCTCCTCCGTCGGCGTGCCCGCGCAGGATCTCGGCCTTGAGGGTCGCGTTGCCCGCGCTCAGGCGCAAGTCCGCCCCAGCGAGCCACTGCACGGTGGTGTCGGAGGGCTGCTCGTCCTGCGCGCCGATCTCGCCGGACGCGCCGATCTCGGCGGTGAAGGGCAGCGGCAGGACCACCGACACCCGGCCGGAGAGCGTCTTGCCGCCGTTCATGTCCACCTCGTTGAAGAAGTGGGCGAACTTCTCGGTGAAAGTGCCGCCGTTGGTCACGGCGAGATTCACCGTGACGCGCTGGTCGAAGAACCCGCCTCGGACCTTGAGGCCGGTCACCGTCCCCACCGTGTAGCGGGAGATGAGCGAAGGGGTGACGCCGAAGCGGTCCGGCGCCTTGCGCGTGCGGTACTCGATCCCGAAGGTCGACTCGAACTTGCCGGCGAACACGTGCAGGTCGACCGCCTTGAACGGCACCCATTCCAGGTAGGCGAGGTCCACGTCGAACTGGTCTCCGGAGGAGCCGAGCCGTCCCTGCCGCGGCTCGAAGCCGATGCTCGTCTCGAAGAAGAACGACTCGCCGATGCTGGCCGCGAGACCCAGGTCGACCATGTTGACGAGGAACGAGGGGTGGCCGGCGGACTGGATGGGGTCGAAGCGCGGCACGTTGGTGCGGTCGAGCCCCAGGTCGGCGGAATCGCCCTGCGCGTTGACGGGATTGCCCCACGGATCGCCGAGGAAGACCCAGGGAACCACGCCCTGGTACTCGGGGTGCAGGAGCTTGCCCGCGTCGCGCACGTAGGCGGTGCCGTCTCCCTGGGTGGCGAAGAAGCCCGCGTCGACGTAGCCGGTGAGTCGCAGGCGGACGCCGTCCATCAGCGAGAGATGAGCGAGTCCCCGTCCCCCCTCGCCGGCGCGCACCGGGGCGTCCTCCGCGCGCAGGGACGGCGCGAGCAGGGCCGAAGCGAGGAGCGCGAGGGCCGCGTTTCTCATGGCAGCACCGGAGCGGTGACCAGCGCCGCCGGCAATGGTGCGCCGCCGAGCGACTCGAGGAATGCCACCAGGTCGTCGACGTCGCGGTCGGAGAGAAGGAGCGGCTGCATGGCGACGTCCTTCGTTCCAGAGAAGCCGGACGCCCCGCCGCCGTCGCGGTAGAAGACGACCACCTCGCGGAGGCTCGCGAACGCGCCGGTGTGCATGTACGGAGCCGTGCGGGCCACCCCGCGCAGCCCCGGCGTTTTGAACGCGCCGCGCGCCGCTTCGGGGTCGGCCGCCAACGCGGCCGCGGCCGCTTGCAGGCGGGCGCCGTCGGGCGCGTCGCTGTAGAGTCCCGCGGCGTTGAACTCCACCGCCATGACCTTCGACACTGCGCTGAGGCGCCCGTCGTCGAGCGCCGGCACGGTCGCGCCGGTCTGCGGAACGCCGGTGTTGTGGAACCGCCCGTCGCTGAAAGTCGGGCCGAAATGACACTCGTTGCAGGAGGCGCGCCCGACGAAGAGCCGGGCTCCGCGGACCGCGGCGGGCGCGAGCGCGGTGGTCTCCCCGGCCATGTACCGGTCGAAGGGCGAGTCGCGATCGATCAGCTTGCGCTCGTAGGCCGCGATCGCCTTGCCGAAGTTGCTGAAGATGCGGTCGATCACCGCCTGGTCGGCGGGCGCCATCTGGTCCCAGCTCGCGTTGCCCGGCCTGCCGCTGGGCGGGAAGCGCCCGCTGTCGGAGAGGTCCGGCATGGCGCCGAACACCCCGCCGTACGGCCCGCTGTACAGCTGTGCGATCAGGTGCGCGACCTGCAGCCGCGAAAAGTTGTGCTCGGCGGGGCTTTCCACCGGGCCGAGCGCTTGCGACCAGAGCGAGTCTCGCCGGCCATCCCAGAACTGCCAGGGAGAATAGGCCGCGTTGTACACGGTCGGCGCGTTGCGGCCGGTCCACGACGCGCCCAGGCTGGTATTTCCGGGCCGGGAGCGGACGTCGGCGCCGCCCTGCGCCGGGTTGTGGCAGGAAGCGCAGGCCACGGTGCCGCTCGCGCCCGCCGGGCCGGTGGCGCCGTTGGCTCCGTTGTCGCCGACCACCAGCGGACCGGAGAACCGCGCGTCGAAGAAGAGCTGCTGCCCGAGCGCCGCCGCAGCAGGGTCGTCGGCGACCGCGTTGGTGGGGTCGGGCGGCAACGCGCCGAGCGCGTACCCACCCAGCAGCGAGCGCTCCGCGTCCGTCAAATCGGGCGAAGCCTTGCAGGCCGCGCATGCGAGCAACACACCCGTGACAAGTTTGCGCATCCCTCCTGACCCCCTGCAGCCATCTAGCGGGAGATCGGTGCGGCTCGTCAATAATCGGGCGCTGCTATATGAAATGCAGAATCCTGCGTTTCGGTAACCATTTGTTTACCAAAGCGCGTGCGCCACCCACAGGCACTCACCTCGCCGCTCGCGAAAAGGTAGCTCCGAAGCGTCGAGATCGGGCACGGCACCCGATCCGGGCTGCGGGTGGGTGCATGGACTCCCTGCACGCACCCCGCCCCTGAGTGCTCACTGGACGACGCGGAGAAGGGTCGCTCCGGACGCGCCCGTTGTTGACGGCGCGCCGGAGAATCCGATACTGGACGCAAGCTTGCGGCCGGTCGGCCGCGCGCCCACCTTGCTGGCCGGTCCGGGGCCTCGAATCCGCGGGAAGCGGACGCGCCGGCGGAAGGTTGGTGGGAAGACGGCCGGGCCGCGCGCGGGCAAAGGCGCGCCGCCGCCGGCGAGGGGAGCAGGAGGAGGTCCTTGGACAAGTCGTACACGATCCTGGTCGTCCCGGATCGCGACGCCAAGGTGAAGAAGATCCGCGTCGAGCACCGCGTGCTCGTCCGGGCCGCCCTCTGCCTCGGGTTGGTGCTCGCCGCGCTGGCGGGCGCGATGGCGCACTACTTCAACGTGGTTGGCAAAGTCGCCGAGAACAAGGTGCTGCGCGACGAGAACCTCGAGCTGCAGAACCGCTGGCGCGAGGCCGAGCAGAAGTTCGCCCACATCAACGACGAGCTGGACCGGGTCAAGCGGCTGAACGCGAACCTGCGGCACATCACCCAGCTCAACGACCCGGATCGCAAGCTCAGCATCGCGGCGCCGGAGCCGACGCGCGGCGGCGGCCCGGAGTTCGTCGGCGGCGGGATCGCCACCGAGGCCGCGCAGGCCGGTATGGGCGCGGTGGGGATGTCCAAGGGAGCAGCCGCGGGCGGCGAAGGGCGCATGATCGCCGACGGCGACTCGGCTCCGGGGCCTGCGGACCAGGGCGACCTGCTCAAGCAGCTGGATGAGCTGGGCAAGAAGGTCAAGGCCCAGGAGCAGGAAGCGCGCTCCCTGAAGAGCTACTTCGAGGACCAGCAAGCCTTGCTCGCCTCGGCGCCCTCCATCTGGCCGGTGCGCGGCTGGGTGACCTCCGACTATTCGGTGCGCCTCGACCCGTACACCGGCGAGCGCGTGATGCACGAAGGTCTGGACATCGCGACCGCCATGGGGACGCCGGTGCGCGCTCCCGCCGACGGCACGGTGGTGTTCAGCGGGCTGGAAGGCGGATACGGCCACGTGCTGGTGCTGGACCACGGATATGGCCTGAAGACCCGCTACGGCCACCTCTTGCGCATCGACGTGAAGGTGGGCCAGAAGGTGCGACGCGGCGACGTGGTCGCGGCGGTAGGCAACTCCGGCCGCTCGACGGGCCCGCACGTGCATTACGAGGTGCGCGTGAACGGGGTAGCGGACAACCCGCGCAAGTTCATCCTCGAGGAGTAGGGCGCCGCGATGAACAGCACAGCGCCGCCGAATACGGCGGCGACTGAAGCGCAGCGCCGCCCTATCGGCGGCGACTGACGGCGGCGAGTGGGCCGTTCGCTTGACAAGCGTGCCCCACGGCTTACGCTTTGCCGGGTCCCTGGGAGGATGATGCGCGGAGCGTTCGCAGCGGCATGCGCGGCGGTGTTGATGGGCCTGGCCTCGCCGGGCGCCTTCGCCTGCGCGTCGCTGGCCGCCGCCCGCGGCGCCGCCGAGCAGCAGCACTCCGCGTTCGCGCAGCGCGCCGCCTCCCGGTCCGTGCCTGCCCGCGTCGAGCGGCGGACGGCCGCGAGCCCCACCGGGCCCGAGGCCGCGAGCGCTCCTCCGGCCGGCGAGCGCGCAGCCGCCTGGCGCGCCCCGTCGGGACCGGCGCCGAGCCAGGCTCCTCCCGCCGCGCGCTCGTAGCGCGTCCGCCCGCCACCGCGGGCTCCCCGCCTTTCCGTTCCTTTCCGCTTCGCTTCACGAAGGTTTCCCGATCATGTTCGACTACGTCCTG
>WNEZ01003537.1_pt1 | contig 13482 bp, 14 predicted proteins | sample 5400521 | NCBI WGS metagenome assembly WNEZ01 (sample SAMN13153339, study PRJNA577476) | soil metagenome | isolation source: 120 cm saprolite under Douglas fir tree site 2 hole 1 replicate 1 | place: USA:California | collected 2015-04-18 | reverse complement strand
TGACAACGCTCCTCTCCGGACAGCTGTGTCCAAAGAGGGCCTGATCTCTCATACGTTGGCATGTCCTGATGATACACTTTACATCTGCACAGGTTAAGAAATGCTGTACGTAATCTCAGTCCAGGTGTGGCCACCATCTTTTGTCTTGAGCAAGAAAGAGGTTTCAGAGGTGACAGCACCAATGGCCCAGCCGACGGTATCTGAAACAAAGTCGAGTGCTTGAATATCCTGGTAATTCGTCCTGGGCAAAAGCTTCATCCAATGCGCTCCCCCATCGCTCGTCATGTAGAGACTCGTGGTGGTTGCCGCAGGCGTCCATGCCGTGTCAAGCACCCACCCATGAGTGCTGTCGATGAAATCTAATACACCTCCGAATGCGGCGACGGCGCATATAGAGAAAGGCAAGAGCGAGGTGCTGTTCCAGGTGGTGCCTCCATTGTGCGTCACATAGATGTCAGTGTAGATATCGGCGCCTGCTGAGAAGCAGGTGGGCAGGACGCCATCCTGGCGGTTGAAAAACGTGATCGGTCCGGTGAAGAGGTCACCCTGTCCATGAGCTGGCGATGGGAGCGTCTGATGGTGCCAGGTCGAGCCACCATCGTGGGTGGTATACAGCCAGACAAACTGTGTGACGGGTGAAGAGCCAGTGGCCCAGCCAGTGGACGCATCGAGAAACGTCATCCACTCTGCACCGGGAGGGAGTGCCCCGGGTGACGTGTACGTCGGGCTCGCAGTGGACACCTTGGCCCAGGTCTTTCCGCCGTCGGTGGTGCGGAACACGTCCACGGCCTTGGGACCTGCCGCCGCTTCTATGCCAGCGAGGATCCATCCATCCTGAGCATTGAGGAAAGTGATCTGCCCCACATTGTCGCTTTGGACGAGTGCCATCTGCCACGTCTGCCCCCCATCGGTGGTGCGGAAGACCTGGATGGGTGGAGTGCCATTTGCCGGCGCTATCGCTACCCATGCCAGGGCAGCACTGAGAAACTCCTCGACGACTCCCACTGCTTGTGCAGAGTGGGCGTATGCTGGTGTCACATCCTGCCAGGAAGTTCCCCCATCAGTCGTGCGCAGAATATGGTGATCTGCAGCGACGGCCCAACCTGTGGTCGTGTCCATCATCTGGATGGCCCCGAGCGCCTGGTGTGGTGGAGGCGTCGGTGACGCTGTGGCAGCCCGTGGAAGCAAGGATGCAGTTGCCGGTGTTGATGTCGGCGTCTGTCCTGAGCCACCGGCGCTGCCCGATGACCCGCAACTTGCCAGGATGAGACTCGAGACGACCAGAAGCGCAGTGAGCACCACTGGGACGAGGAAATGAGTGGAGGGTTGCTCAATCCCTGTGTCAGAGGGGTGAGAGCTCTTGCGATCCATGTTCATGCTTGATGCCTCCGTTGTTGCATGAGCCAACTCCCTGATGATACACCTTGAACTTACACGATGTTACGAAATACTGTACGTGATCTCTGTCCAGGTGTGGCCACCGTCCACCGTCTTGAGCAGCAGCGGCTGAGGGCTTTCGCGTCCGCCGATAGCCCACCCTACCTGGCTCGAAATGAAATCCAGCGTGGAAACATTCGAGAAGTCTACATTAGGCGTGATCTGATTCCAATGATATCCCCCATCGCTCGTCACGGCAAGCCCCGATGCATCTGGTACCGGTACCCAGATGTGATTCACATCTAGGGCATCAATATCAATAGGGAGTGAATAGTAGGGGCCGGTGGGTCCGGTACTTTGCCAGGTGACTCCCCCATCATGGGTTACATATAGATCAAGATTACGATACGGCGTACCGTCAAAGACAACAGGAAGCAGACCATCCTTTCCAAAGAAGAGAGGAGGAGCCGTGGTGGCGGCTTCGGAGCCTTCGGGGCCGAACTTCACTCCAGCAGGCAAGGTAAGGGTTTGAGGCTGCCAGGTGACTCCTCCATCATGGGTCACATACAACCAGATGTATGGCGCTTCTCCTCCCGTGGCCCATCCCGTTTGAGCAGTAAGAAAGGCAATGCCGGATTTATCCCAAAACACGGGAAGATGACCAGGAGCGCTGCCGGTCTCGAAGGTGGTACTTGAGACCTTTCCCCATGTCTTGCCTCCATCCGTCGTGCGATAGATATCTACCGCCTCATTCTGTGTGGCTGCTGCGGTTCTCACTTCGAGCCATCCATCGGATGGGTTGATGAAGTTTGGGCTGCCTATAAAGACCCCGTAGCTCTCGGGAAGGGAAATGCTATCCCAGTGATTTCCCCCATCAGTGGTCCGAAGGACAAGAAGCGGTCCGCTCCCACCCATGTCTGCTGCCACCCATGCAGTAGAAGTAGTAAGGAAGGTTCCTTGAAGTCCACTGAGATGATGGACGTTGGCAGGGGAGACAACTTTCCAATGCATCCCTCCATCATTGGTGCGCAAGATGGAGGTAGAGGTCAATGCCCATCCCTGATGCTGATCAAGCATATCTATGGCTGTCAGTGGCTCTACTGCTTTCGTCGTTGGTACTGTCGGCACTGTGGCCTTCGTTGTTGGTGCTGTCGGCACCGCCAGGTTCGTCTGATGGTGCCCGGCCACGTGGGTCACTAGAGCCCAACTTCCCACAAGCGCCCCGACGATGATGACGGCGGCCAACGAGTTCAGGATGCGCACGATGGTCGATCTCTTCCGCTGTTCCGCATTCCTCTGTAGGAAGCCGCTTCCGTCCCGCTGGCCTTGCAGCGTGTTCTCGTGATCCAGCGTCTTCTCGCTCGTTCGTCCGTCGATGTGGAATCGTTGCGCTTCTTCTCCCTGTGAATTGGCATCTGCGAATGCGCTGTGTTCTGATAGGCGTTCCCAGATACGCTCCAGACTTGCCACGTCTTGCATGTAGAGCGCAGCGAGATCGTGAAGGACGCGCGCATCTGCATGCTGTTGCTGCAGGGGAGCGTTTGGCAGAAGAAGCGCGTCTATTTGTTGATCGATAGCGTCGGGAGTGAACTGCTCGTCGTCGTTATCGCTGTGATGCTGGTTATTCATCCGGTACCTCTCCTCTTTGCTGCCGGTCATACATTGCGCGCAACAAGTTGAGAGAGCGTGAGAGCAGCATGCGAACGGTCCCATCGCGTTTATGAAGCCGCTGCGCAATTTCGGTGCAGCGCAGGCCGAGTGCGAAGCGCAGCCAGAGTATCTCTTGCTGAGCTTCAGGCATGCTCTCCAGGCATACTCGCAGTTCGGCGTATTCCTCAGTGCGCAAGGCGACCTGGTCAGGTGCTTGTGCATCGTCTATAGAGACCGTCGCCACTTCCTCCAGAGGCGCGGCTGTCCGGCGCATACGGTGGCGCGAGTAGTCCGCGACCTTGTTGTATAGCACGCGCCACAGCCACGCCGACTGCTCCCCTTCGCTCCGTAAGAGCAACACATTCGATTCAAGGGCAGCTACAAATACCTCCAGCACGATATCTTCCGCGTCTTCTCGTGTGGCCGTATGTCGGCGCGCATAGGCTAGGAGCCGGTGAGCATGCGCCTGGTAGAGAGCCGCTATCAGCGAGTCGTCTGACGCGGGTTCGGATGGTGGCCGGTACATGCCGCTTCCTCTCATCTTGTCACATGTTGAGATCTCACTGTGTATATCGCTGTAGAGAGAAAAACGTCACACGTGCCGAGCTGTCTCGAGGCCGGCTGTCATATTCTAGATCAGCACAAATGGTGTGTAGCCTGACACCCTGCTCAGCGTATCCAAAGGGTGCTTCATAGACGCCTGGAGGAACGTGTGAGAGGTGAGCGATGACTGGACCACCAGGTGGCCAGTCGGCCCAGACTGGTGAAGCACCAACGACCGGGCCAAGCCCTGGCAAGCTCACATGAGGAGTCGGATTACTTACCGGGCAGTGCTGTGGGACAGGATCCAGCCTCGGCTCAGTTGGGCTTGGTGTCGGGACGACAGTCCCTGCACTCGCTGGAGGTGGAGCCGAAGCCGTGGGGGTACTGGGTGGCGCTGGCGAAGTACACGCCGTGAGAACCAGCACCAGTCCGGTCAGTATCACCATGTGGGAAAGTCGCTTGCTCGTCATTTCTCTCACTCGTCTTCGCGTTCGCGCATTCGACCCTGCTTCTCTTTTTGGGCTCATTCTGCCTCCTTTAACGAAACCCCGCCAAGATCCTGGGGCCCTTCGCCAAATTTGATGAAAGCTGAACAGTTCATAGAACCGTCATCGAGTAGGGATGGAGGATGAGGGTCAACGAGAAATCCCTCGTTTGTCCATATGCCCCTTGAATCATCGGAATTGACGGAGGGCCGACCCTGGTAACAACTACGTGCAGGATTGTTTGCACAAAATGTCGCGACCCTCAACCCCAGCCCTGCACCGGGCATCCGGGAACCATCTACGTGGTGCAGGGCTGAGATCGCGGGAAAAAGCCCCTTTTTACGAGGGGCTGGGTACCAAGCCAGCAGCAAAGGTGAGATGCCAACTCCCGCCTGGCCAAGTGGCTTCCAGGGAGTAACATCCCGCACCTGGTACGGTTAAGCCGCCTGGAAACTGGGTCCATTGGTCATCTCGATTGGCATCCCGACTGACGACGGTTGGGTCGCTGGGGTTTAAGCTCAGAGCCGCTGGTGTACTCGAAGCTTCTGCATACTCCGCATCTGGGTAGACAGGAGTCCCTGTCCGCAGGTTCATCCCGTGGATGGTCACTGCTCCCTGCACCTGCGTGGCAACCACCCACAGCAGCTTATGTCCCCATCCATACTGGTTATGATACTCTAAGGCGTCGTGGGGGGACCAGGCCAGTGCAAGGGGGACCTGTTTGTAGCCGGCGATCCCCACCCCCCATGCTGGTCCCGCTCCTACTGCTGCTGCGAATTGAGGGCTAATGGTTTTGGGCATGCGGATCGCGCTGAGTGGGCACGTTTGTGGAAGTGGCCCAAGCGGAGGCCTTTGCTCCTCCAAACGGTGATGGGGAAGGTTCAGGCCGCGCTGTCGCCATGTGAGTAGGAGTGGAAGCCTTCGTTGTTGGGATAGGTCCTGCTGGAAGCGCGGACGATTCGGTGCATGCCGTGAGCACCACCAGTAGTCCGGAAAGCCAGACCATGCGGGAGAGTTGCCTGATATTCATCGTTATCACTCCTGTGAGCGTTCTCAAGAGACTCTGCTTCTCTTTTTGGAGTCACTCCGCTTCCTTCAGCAAGGGAGGCTGCATCACCAAGACCCGAGCTGTACGTTTCCGGCGGGGACGCGATCCATAGGGAGTGGCCTGGATAATCACAAACCATTCGACCGAGCCTTGCGGCCAGAGTTCTACTTGCGGACTTTGATACGGATGCTCGTAGAGGCGCGGATTGCCAACCCGCAGCAGATGTTTGTCGTCTGGCTGCCACTCCACGGAATATTTCGCCAGGGGATGCTCTCCATATTCCAGAGCCAACGTGTCCTGAAAGATATTGATCAGGGCTTGCTTGCCTGCCAGACTGCGTTCGCCATAGAGCAAGAAATCCCGAAAGCGGGCATACCCCGCCCTGGAAAGCCGCCGTGTCTCGCAAATCGCAGAGAAGGCGCGATACATGTAGTCGGGCTCAAATTGTTTTCCTGTCACCCACCCAAGGACTTTGGCTGGAGAGTGACGACCATCTTCCCGCTTTTCGTGGGCCAGGTGTTTTTGGAAATTGTAATCCAAGACCCATTTTTTGTGCGCCGCCACGAGATCCTCCCAAGACTGAGCCGTTTCAAAATACCAGTCTCCCATGCGTCTTTGCACATTAATTATGTGGAATTGCCACTCGTTGCTCTTAAAAAGATAATAGGAATCGAGCGTCAAGTCTACATAATGCAAGTTATTTGAGAATTTTCCAAATTCCAAATAACATACAACGCCGTTTCTATCAGACTTTGCCAGCTCTGCCGTTTCTCAATCTCTTTCTTCTCAATACCTAAAGCAGTGTAAATTTGCATGGCTCGATGATCGCGAAACACGCCGCCGTGATCACTCACCAGTGCTGACGGACATCCGTGTTTGCGGATCGCTGCATACAGCACCGCAATGTACTCCTCAAAGTTTTGTCGGCGGGTTACCGCGGAGGCCAGGATCGCCCGCGAATAGCCCTCCAGAATGCTGATGCAGTAAATCATCTCTCCACCGAGTTTGTGCATGTCAAGATATCTAATATCCACAAACCAATAGTGATGGCGATAGGCTGATTGAAAGGGCAGTTCCTTCTTCGTGTGCTCACCGCTCCGTGGCATCTGGAGATGATACAGTTGCCGGTTCAGTGCGAGAATGCGACCACAGGTGCGAGGGGACAACTTGATCCCCAGTTGTTCCAACGCTGCGCTGACGCGATATTCTCCGAGCTCAGGATTGATCTGCAATTTCTTCACTTCCTGCATCGCTCTCAGCGTCGTTTTCATCGCAGGCTGGTGAGGCCGACTCGACTTGTCGACAAGCCCGGCGAACTGCTCTTCGATCCATCGTTTGAGGGTCGTATGGACCGTCTGCCGAGACGTACCCAAATAGCCTGCGATTGAGGTGGGTGTCCAGCCCTCGACATGGAGTTTAATGATGGCTAATCTGCACTCTCGCGGATCAGTCATCTCTGAGAAAAGCGGGAAGCGGCGTGTTGTGCGAGAGGGCCTGGGGCCATTGGCAAGGGTCAACTTAATGGTTTGTGCGGAAGGTCTTCGACCAAACTGGGCATAGATGATCCGGGCAATCTCATCGACATGATGTTCTGGATACTCTGCATACAGGTCCACAACGGCCTGGCGCATGGGAGGCGGAAGCGTCCGCTTATCAAGCTTCTCAACTTTCGGCGGTGGCTCTGGAGGCAGGAGACTCGCCATTCCTGCCTGGTCAAAGAGATTGGCCTGGTAGTAAATCGTACTGCGTGGCGCTCCTGTTTCAGTCGCACGCACTTTCACGTCAACGCCCCACAAAATCACGGGCCTGATCAGCTCATATTTGATTTGGGCAGAATCTTTGAGCAGTGGACGAATCTGCGACCATTCATGCGTTGGGATCTTTCGCTCGTATCTGCGTTTGGGCATAGCTCTCCTTTCATATCCAAGGCCAAGCTGACTCCGATGCAGAAACATAAGTCTTTCCTTATGCGCATCTTACCCGGTTTCGGTTGTCCTGACAAGGTTTGAGGGATTTTTAGTCCAACGGATAGGAAAGGTATATGTCAAGCAGGTCGTGGCGAGGTTTCCCCCCTGGTGAGGGCTGAACAATTCTGTAAGGTGATTTTAAGGCCTGTCGCCGCTTGAGGCCTATAAGTGTTTTTCTGACGAAAAGATACGATAGCCAATGGAGATGCTCTCGACAGGCGGCTTTAGCCGGATAGAGGAAGGAGTAGTCTATCTTGGTTCTCTGAGAATAATAGAGACTTCAAGCGCCCTCCACAGGCCTTTTCAGGAAGCCTGTAGTACCTTTTCGTCAGAAAAACACTTATAGGCCAGATATGCTCATCCATTGTAGACTTTTTCAACAGACTCTTCTTTTCTTGCCAATCAGCCGTAGCATTGGCCAAGGCGCGAAAAGGGGGGGCGTTCGAGCGCCCTCCTTCCACTTCACGGGGTTCGGGAGAAGTGAGAAGACAACACAAGTGGCGACACTGGTGTCTCTGATCCTGACGCTCGATTTCCTCTTGGTAGGCCCATCATGCGCGTACGTAGCGCATAAGCGCAACGCCTGATGGCAGTGGCCTGGCTTCGATCAGGCGCAGATTAACGCGTAGCCCCTGGGGAAAAAGCTTCTTGCCACTGCCGAGCACCACCGGGTACACATGCAAGCTCTATTCATCAATCAGATCGTGCTCGGCCAGGGTATGAATCAGCACGCTGCTGCCATCGATGACGATGTTCAGGCCGGGCTCGGCTTTCAAGCTGCGTACTTCCTCGACCACATGGCTGCGAATCAAGGTGGAGTTGCGCCAGGCCGAGGCCGTGGTCAGGGTGGTGGAAACCACGTACTTCGGCATGCTGTTCATGAGATCGCCAAACGGGTCACCGGCTGGCATGGGTTCAAATGCCCCGCCGTGGATCTGCCAGGTTTTGCGCCCCAGCAGCAGCGCGTCACTGTGGCGCATTTCCTCAAAGAAGTGCGCGCCAATGTCATCATGCCAGAACGGTCAGGTCCACCCGCCGTGGGTGAAGCCGCCCTCGGTATCTTCTTCTGCCCCACCAGGCGCTTGCATGACAGTGTCCAACGACACAAACTCTGAGACCACGATCTTGCGCATGATTCCCTCCGTATCGAGCAACAACTCCAGGCTTTCAACCGTAGAACTCACCTGACGTACCAAGCGGGAAGGTTTGGAGGGCTTCGTCTCCCCCCCAACTCCTCTCTGCGTCAGGTGAGTAAGTGAGACACATTGCAGAGTTTCTTTGACTTCAGATGTGAGAGAGCTTGCTTACTCATTTCCTTCCGTGATTTACACGGTATGCCAATGGGGGCATGGAAAGAGGTCTCAGTACTAGCGCGCAGCCCAGGAGCGACGACCGTAGGCGATGGCCAGGCAGATGAGTCCCAGCACCACGGTTGTCACTGCAGCCCCGATCTGACCGCTGATCAGGTTGTAGGCCGTCGCCCCGATCATGTCGAGTACCAGCCCAAGGGCGGCCAGCGGCGTCAGCATCGGTCGAATGCGCAGCAGCCCTGGCAGGATCAGACCGAGTGCACCGGCAACCTCAGCGGTAGCAATGAAGCGGATGAACAGGCCGGGCAGCGGCATCGGCATCTGCGCCTGCAACAGCGCGATCGGCAGGATTAGTTTGATGCCGCCTGCGAAGAGGAAAGGCAGGGCAACCAGCACCTGAAGGCTCCACAGGGCGATGCTCGTGATCAGCTTGCGCTGTTTGGATGGGCAGCTATTTCCACTGGCCAGTTGAACACTCACGGTATTTCTCATGGGGGTTCTCCTTCTTTGTTATTAAGTACTTGCAAATTGCAAGTGACGTTACTCTCTTATTCCGAACGGAGGGAAAAAAACGGTAATGAGAGTGAGGCAAATTTGCCTTTGAGAAGGGAAACAAAAAATCCCTTGATACCACAATTTACAGGATGTCGGCGGAAGAAATCAGATGGGGAGTGGTTTTCCCAGGTGTCTTCCTGAGGTAAGGCTAGGATCCTGACGAAAATAGCTCATAGCATTGTAAAGCCCCTTCTCGAGCGGCTTTATGAAGCAGGAAAAAACGAACGTAACGGGGACAAATGCTACATGAATTACACCAAATATACCATAGCAAGGCCTTTACTTGGACTCAAACGCTCTAAACTAGGCAAATTGTTAGAAAAAAAGTTCGCTATGAGCTATTTACGCCAGGAGTAAGGATAGGTAGGGCCTCACGGCCTTTCCCCCCTTCCAAACGCAGCATGCGACTTTCACCGCACTGCGCTTTCCAGTTCAACCCGGCTATTGGGAGGCTGCAAGCTAATGGATGGGAAACATCCCCTCCGAGGTGCACCAGTCGAAGCACAGCACAACCTGTTGCATGGGGTCCCCCGCTATGCCGGAGAACAAGGCCCCATTCCTTCTTCCGTCATCTGCCTTCCTCGGTTCACTTGTTGATCCTCTGTACGTTTGAGTCTCCCCTGGCGGACCTTCACCCTGTCCATCCCATTACAGGAAGGCATTTGGCTACTACGCCGCCTCCGTCCGCTCTCCCGCCCGCTAGCATTCTCGCGGCTCTTGCGAGCACTGGCGATGTGAGCGTTCCCTGATTTCCTATCGAGAAGTGATAGCAACCCTTAGCATGCCTGCTTTATGCCGGGCGGACAATGAAGTAGCGCTCATTGGACTAAGAAACCCATGAGCCAGCCGCCATGCCATTTTGGCTAGGGGGATTCAGCCATTTCCCCCTTCGGTAGTAACGACACTTACGCAGGTTCCTTCGCGGGGTCATATCTTCCCCATTCGTCAGCATAGGTCGCAGGGGTAGCCCGGATGGTCCATTCGGCTCGGGCCACTGGATACATTGTCAGCGGGCTTCCCACCACCAGTCGTGCCACGACTAGACGCAGGCCGCTCACCCCTCGTACCACTACTCAAGTACGGCTCTGTAAGCAACTCCTCGATAAGCGAACAGGCGCACTCCTAGTCCTACCTCTAACTACCCGAACTCCCCCCCAAAGGAGCAGACCTATTTCTTCTCTCGAAGTCCTCTCGATGGGGAGAGGCAGACGCCGGTTGTGCCAGTGCTCCCGGCGTCTTTTTTGGAGCATGGCATGGGGCAACAGATCGATTGCTTTGTTGCCCCTGATGAGCTATATTACACTTATTATCCACATTGTATCTCCAGTGTATTTTACGGCGAAAGAAAGAGGTCACCCTATGCAAGACCAGCCACAACAGCCACAACAGGAGCAACCGCCTCACCAGTTTACTCAGTATCCGCCGCAACAGCAATCATACCCACCGCAGTATCGGCCTCCAATGCCTCAACCACCGCCACCACCAAAGAAGCCACGCAAGCGTGTATGGGTAGGCATTGCTATCGCGTTCTGTCTGCTTGTCCTGCTTGTCCTGCTTCTTGCCTTCTCCCTTTGGGCGCCCCCTCATCGTCAGGCACTGATACATCAAGTCAGGCCACACAACCTGCTCTGACTCCAACGCAAGCTGCACAGTCAACTACGCAACTGACCGTAGCACCAACGAGGCAACCGCCGACTGCCACTCCAATGCCCGTTCCTAAGTGGACAACCACGCACACCTGGAACGGCAATGGCTCCAAGAAAACGGAAATCTTTACCGTGCCGGGCGATTGGAAAATCCTCTTTATCTGCACCTATCAGAATATTGGTGGCGTTACCGGCGATGGTGCACTGGCTGTCAACGTCTATGGTTCTGATGGCTCGATCATCGATCCTGGCGCCATCAATGCCACCTGCAAGAATGGTATAGCGAAAACCACAGGTGAGACTGAAGAACACCAGGGCGGGCAAGTGTACCTGGACGTGAACGGCACTGGTGATTGGACTGTCCAGGTCCAAGAACTGAAGTGAAAGGGCATACATCATGCGACTCTTGAAAGGCTGCTCCATGGGGTGTCTTGTCTTACTCGTTGTGCTCGCGGCTGGGTTGCTTTTCCTCGCTGAAACAACAACTCCGCTCTCGATCTGGCTCTACCACCACGACTATTATTTCCAGGACCTCGTCACGGCTCTTCATGGTCCTGCGGCGAAATAACAAAGCAGCGCCTCAACTCAACACGTGACTTACCAGTTTTGGTGAGTTGAGGCAGACGCCGGAAGCACTGCCTCAATCGGCGTCTCTTTGGTATGACTTCCATTGTATCATCACTTACTTTTTGTAAGTCGCTTACTTCTCAAAACGTATGACCCTATGTCAAACGGCATACTTTCCCGCCAAATCACGTGCACCATGCCATAGAACAGGTAATACGGGCATTTCTCCCCACCACACTTGCTGCCCCAAATTTTGTAACAGTGTCACTCTCTCTGACCACTGTCCTCTTGGTAAATGACCTACCATGTGAGCAACTTTTGCCCTCAAACATGAGCAGTTGCCCTCAATCTTGAGCAGCACAACCATTGGTAACGGATCAAGCCGCTCCACAAGCGAATGGTTGCCAATCGTTTTTGTAAATGAGGAAGTAGGAAAGAGATCCTTCATTTTTCTGTTACGGTGTAAAAGCTGAGTAGCAAAAACCTTGGAAAAGTGAGACACAAGAGGGTGCAACGAGCTGGAGGGCACCTTCGGCGGTGCATCAGCTCGTTGCTTTCCCGCGCGTGTCACAGCTCGTTTTGGCAGCCGTGTGGGGCAGTGGCGGTAGCCCCGGTGCCAAGGTCGTCGGAGCGTCCGGCGGCAAGCCGGGACCATTGGGCTGTGGGACGTCCGTCCATGCAGAACAGATTGTCGCCAGCGGTTCCCCGCCGTTGCGGCCAGCCCTCGGGCGAGTCTTCCCAGGTCTCCTGCCGACCATACACAGTCATGTCTAACAGTCCGTGCGACGGTGCCATCACTTCATTGCCGCGGCCGGTGGTCCAGTAGGTCTCGAAGACCTGGTCACCGTCTCGGAGATAGCTGACCAGGATGCCGAAGTGCCGGTCTGCGATCAGCGGGTCCACGGAGTCCTGCGGCACCGAGTACCAGGGCATGGTCCAGCCCATGAAGTCGCGATAGCGCGAGCTCTCCTCGTACGGTCCCTCACAGAACGTGGCGTAGGTGACGTCGCGAGAATGGAGATAGGACAGCTCGCTGATGTGGGTGGTGGAGAAGGTGCAGCCCTCGCACTGGCCTTCGGCAGGTTGACCGAAGTGCCACATGTGAAAGTAGGCGATCAGAAGCGATCGCGCCTCAAAGACCTCCAGCAGCGGGACCGGTCCGTGCGCGCCGACAAGCTGGATGGAGGGGTCTACTTCCACCATCGGCAGCCGTCGGCGAGCTGCCGCAATCACATCCCCGGCACGGGTGTGTGCCTTTTCCCGTACCCGCAGCGTGTTCAGTTCGGCCTGCCAGGTGGCTCGGTCTACCACTGTAGGCCGGGCAGAAGTGTCGAGGTCTCTGGCGAAATTGTGCTGATCAGGTGTCTTCATCGGTATCTCCTTCTTGCTTCTCCCTCTTGCATTCAGGATGCCTTCTGGTGAGCAGAGATGCAACGACCATTTGTAAGTATACCTATTCTACCAGCAGAGGAAGAAAAAAACCTCTCCAATCTTGCTCAAGTCCTCGGTCTGCTGCCGAACGCCTGACCTGGGGGTGCGGGATACTCTGTGGACAGAAGTGGTGAAGAAGATGCTCAAAATCGACCGTTTAATGGCACTCACTGTTCAGCTTTTCTCGTGGGGAAGCGCATCGCCTCCGCGAGCATGAGCATCGTGATTTGTTGTTTGACTTAAATCTTTTTGGTTTTTCCTCCGCATATCTTTTCGTCAAATTGTCGTGAAGGAGCCAGAGAAGCCAGGGAAGGGATGAGAGAGGGAAATCGGCTCTGCCGTATAAATTTTCCGCGCTTGTATTGCCCGTTTTCTTGGTCACAAGACAGAAGACGGAAAAGGAAACAGGTCATTTCCAGACGCATATCTTTTCGTTTTTAGCCGAGCATTCGCATCGTGAGTTAGGATTGAATGTCCTTCAGATCACGCCTCTGTGAAATAGAGTGCAAATTACAGGCACAGTGAAGAAAAAGATAGGAGTACCATATTGACAGTATGCTGTCCCCTTGACAGCATACTGTCAATATGGTATGCTACTGCTATGGAGTCAACAGGAAAACCAAACGATCCTCTCGGCAGGTTCGCGTTACGCATTTTTTGGATCAACGGGTTGCTTCTGCGCACAGGCGATAGACTGACGCGATCCATCGGCCAAAGCAGCGCCAGGTGGCAAGTGCTTGGTCGAGTCGGCTATCAGCCGCAGACGGTGGCGCAGATAGCGCGGGACATGGGCCATGCTCGTCAGAGCGTGCAGCGTGTTGCAGACGTTTTGGCAAAAGAAGGTCTGGTTGTCTACCAGGATAACCCGGCAAACCGGCGTGCACCGTTGCTTGAGCTGACGCC
>WNEZ01003536.1_pt1 | contig 13483 bp, 10 predicted proteins | sample 5400521 | NCBI WGS metagenome assembly WNEZ01 (sample SAMN13153339, study PRJNA577476) | soil metagenome | isolation source: 120 cm saprolite under Douglas fir tree site 2 hole 1 replicate 1 | place: USA:California | collected 2015-04-18 | reverse complement strand
TGAACCTTTCGGAATCGATTTCGACCTTGGCCTGGCCGCGGGCAACATCCGGACGCAGTTTGAAATCAGCACGCAGCTCGGTGCCGGTGCCCAAAGGACTCTCCGGGCCCGGTATGTAGGAATGAAATCCGGAGCCATTCCGCTCGATAGGAATTCGGACGCCGCCTTCGCGAAATTTGTCGCTGCTCGCACGGGTGGTGCAAAAGCAGAATGTCCCCTGGCTTCCCTTCAGATCAGGGACACACATACCCGAGAGCAGCACGCCGGGAAACTTTTCCGGAGGAAACGTCACCGGAACCCGAATGACCGAACAGAACACTCCCGCTTTGCCCAGCCAATGCCAGAAGGGCGTTCCCTTGCGCAGGCCCTTGACGTCGGCTTTCCCCAGCGGCAGGGAGTATTTGCCGATGCGCAGGTGGCGCTTGGGCTCGCTGATCTGCGCCGAGGAAAGGTAGGGCAGATAGTTCTTAAGATCGCGGGCCAGGAAATCATAAATATTATGCTTGCCGGGATTTACGCCAGTTTGGAACGTGGACCATGCAACCGGAGAAATTGCGGGGAACGTCGTGCGCAGCGGCCGAAAAGTTCCGCTGTCCCGAAGCTTCGTCAGATTGGGAAGCTTTCCTTCATTCATGAAGCGGGTGGCAAGTTCGGGGTCCATGCCGTCGAATCCTACAATCACAACCCGTTTCACCAGCGCCTTGCCGTAAGCTTTGCGCCGCCGGAAAATTCGCAACAGTTGGCGAATGGGCCAGGTGACCAGCGCGTAAAAGGAGTAAAGAAATGCGACGAAGATGGTCCAGAAAGAAGACAGGACAGCGAATCCCGCGCCCGGCCCCGCGTAGGCCTCGCTCGGCGTGGGAAACAACAGAACCAGTCCGATGATCAACAGCAACGCAAGAAACAAGCCGGACTTCCGCCGCAATGAAGGCAACTTCATACTTGAATTCCCAACACACTCTTGAAAATGAAACCTGCAATCAATGAGACCACAAAAAACAGAACAATCCAGTTCCATTCCATCCAGGCGAAGCCGATGACCCGGGGCGGATACGTTACCGCAATCGATTGAATGGGACTATTATCCGCCAGCGCGGGTTCGCCGGAACTGAGTATGCGCTCCCAAAAACTGTCTCTCAGCCGAACCGGCGAAACCCGAGCCAATCCGGGCGCGACCACAACCTGCTTCGAAACCGTCTGGCCTGCCGCGGCAAGTTGGATTTCATATTTTCCCTCACGCTCGGCGACGACTCGCCACACTACTTCCTTATCTTCCGGAACGTGGACTGCCGGAGCCGAACTGGCCAGCTCCGGAGGCAATTGCAGTGCAACGTCATTGAATGCGGCGGGATCTTGTACTCGCGCTTCCACCAGAAACGTCTGTGCCGGGCGCAGCGGCAGCCAGCCAAAATATCGATCCAACTGCACGATCAGGAACGTGATGGGCAGGATGGCGATCAACAAAGGTGTGAATGCCAGGCGCAGGTAGGTGCCGGTTCCGCGAAGAATGCGGCCGTAGGCTCGCATCACCACCGGTAGCTGGTCCTGAAATAAACGGACCGCCAGCAAGTGCGCCTTCAGTTGGTCCTTCGCGCGCCCAATCGCTTTCTGATCGGAGGTGTAGCGAAACACGATTACCATCAACAGCCCAATCACGATGGAAATCGCCAGCACCAGCAGGAGCGGAGCGTTTGACGCCATGGAGGGAGCGATCATTGATGCTGGTTTCTGGATTGTTCGCCGAGCGCTACGGAGAAAGTTGACGAGTACGTCGGCGGCTGAAGCCGCCTCTCAGGCAGCTTCAAATGCAACGCTCAAGCTCTGCTGCACCCTGAAGCGAAGCTTGACCCTCACACCCTGCTCCGCTCATGCGCCTGCAGGCGACCTACTCGATGTAGCCCAGTCCCTGCAGCCGCTTCGTCACTTTCTCCTTGGATTCGGTACCGCCTCCCTGATCGGGGGCCAGGCGCTTTATTTCTTTTTCAATCGTGTGCAGAACAAACTCATCCACCGAGGCGTACCCCGACGCTTCGGCGCACTGTTTGGCCTTTTCCAGCAACTCACCTTCGATCTTGATCTTCTGAGAGGACATCACGCTGTCTCCATATTAATGTTTCGCTGAAAAAACTGACCCTCCCATCATACCGTCCGGCTTGGCAATTCCAAATTCAGCCAAGATGGTTGGCGCGATGTCAGTTAGCGCGGGATTGGTGGCGTCAACAGCCCGATTGCTCAACAGCACCCCCGGGACCAGCGTGTAGTCCATGCAATGATCGCCGCTCCAGGGGTTGGTGTTGTTCTCAAACACGTCGGCGGGGAAGTTGCCGAGAATGGTTTGCCATCCGGCGCGATAGCCGCGATTGTAGCCCACAAGAAGATCGGGCCCCTGCCGTGCGTACGGACCCTGGTAAACGTCGCTGGCTCGATCTACGCGGGTGATCGCAGCCATGTTGTTCTGCGGATCGCGCACGTCGAGCAACTTGCCTTTAATTTCGTTTAACAGCGAATCTGAGGCCGCGCCCGGTTCAACAATTCCTTCGCGCTCGCGGCCACGCAGATTCAGGTAAAGGCCGTTCAGGCCCAATCCATAGGCGCGGGTGCGGCTCCAGTCCACATTGGCGAAGGCTTCATTCTGATCCGGGTTCGGCTCGCGCTTCAGCGTGATGTAGCCATTGTTCAACAGCCAGGTATTCAGATTGAAGGAGCGGTTGTAAGGGGCGAATCCGTGGTCGGAGAGCACAAGTAGCGTGCTGTGATCGTCGAGGCGCTGCAAAACTTCTCCCAGCACCTGATCGATCTGCTGATAAAACTCCGGTAACGCTGAACCATATTCGGCTGCAAGCGCGGCGTCGTATTCCGGATGTTGCGGGTCAATCAGGCGCCAAAACATGTGCGAATTGAGGTCAAGGCTGGAAAAATAGAAGAAGAACACGCCGGAATGAAAGTTGGGAAACTCGGCGTCGAAAATCCGGCGGTGCTCCGCCAACACGGTGCGGGACTGCTCCAGAAATTCCTTATCGTCGAGGACTCCGGCGGAGCGAGCTTTGGTATCTTCGGAGATGCCCTGGGTGTAGAACTCGCCCACTTCTTCCGAGAGCTGGCGCGAGTAAGTCTTGGGAGTGGAAATCGGTAGTGCCGGGTCAGCCGGATCAATGTTGATGGGCGAAACGTATAACTCAAACCGCGGGTGCGCCTGCTTAAGATAAAAGCGGCAGATGCCCTTGACGTTCCCGATAAATGGAATCAATTGAAACTGTATGTGAACCCAGTCGCTCCATTCGCCCTCGCGCAGTACGAATTTCTCATCCTGGACCGTGAATTTGGCGACTGCCTCGAGCGGATCGATGGAAACTGTGAAAGGTTCGAGCGCCGGCGGAGCACCTTTGCGGAATGTGTTGTCGGGGCCGACCAACTTTGCCGTGACCTGTGATTCTTCCACGCGCACTGGGATAATCTGCCCGCCTTCAACCACGCCCGCGGCGGTCATGGGGTCGTCAGTATAAAAAGAAAAGGTGCCATAGCTGCCGCGCAAATCCGGCGTGCCCATGCCCGACAGGGTGAGACCCTTGGTTTTTACCGGTGGAAAATTTGAGGGCATGCGAAGAATCGTGTTGGGCACGCCATGTTCATCCAGAATTTGCCAGAATGCTTTTCCTTGACGGAGTTGCTCTGCGCTGCCGCCCCCGATAGGAATGACCCAGTTCCCCAGATGAATTCCGTGCTGCGGCGGCTCCACCCGCGATGCCGAAAAATAAGGTTGCAGGGTGTGGGGATCGCGATGAATAAAATCAAAAATACCGTGCCCGCCGGCATTCATTCCCGTAATCAGGTTGGACCATGCTACCGGACTCTGCGGTGGAATGCTGGTGGTAAGTAAACGAAACGACCCCTTCCGGGCCAGCGCCGAGAAATTCGGCATCTTGCCCTCGGCCATGAACTTCTTCAGAAGTTGCGGGTCCATGCCATCAATGCCGAGAATGATCAGCTTCTGATCACCCTGCCATTTTCGCGACTGGCAGGAAAATAACAGCACAGCGGCAAGGCACACCAGCAGGAGGAGGCCAAGCTTCTGGATTCGTATGAAACGCAAGGTAGACCGTGATTCTCGCCCGCAGGACACTTGGTGTCAAGCTATGCCCGTGTGGCCGCGGGCGACTCGCCGGCGTGGGTAACTTCCGACCTGTGCGGTAGACTGACTTCATGCTCCGGCGGCTTCTGCCACTGCTTCTATTCCTCGCTTCTATCGTTTTGCCCCCGCTTTCAATCCATGCGGCCACCAAGCCCAATGTCGTCCTCGTCACCCTGGATTCGACTCGCGCCGACCGCATGGGCTTCCTCGGATCGAAAGCAAGGATTACGCCGAACCTCGACAACCTGGCTCGCCAGAGCATGGTTTTTGAGCACGCTTATTCGCAGGCGCCCCTGACTGTCGTATCTCACGCGACCATACTCTCAGGCACGTATCCACAAACCCATCGGGCGAGCGAATTCGGGAACCGGATCGCGTCCAGTCTTCCGTTTGTGCCGGACTTGCTTCACGCTCGCGGCTATCGCACCGCCGCCTTTGTCGGATCCGTCGCACTCGATCCGAAAAACGGGTTTGCTCCCGGCTTCGACCGCGGGTTCGCGGAGTACGATGCCGGATTTCATCAGTTCGAGCGCGAACAGGAACCCTCAGCTTCCGTCGAGCGGTCGGCTGCGCAGGTTGTAACCCGCGCAACCGCGTGGCTGTCGCGCAACCCTCAGGGACCATTCTTTTTGTGGATACATTTGAACGATCCGCAGGCTGCGCCCGCGGCTTCGTACAATGCAGCGTTGGCCGCCGATGATGCAGCGGTGGGAAAGCTGATGGCGGCGCTTCGAACCAGCAAACTGTTCGACGACGCGCTGATTGTGATCGCGTCCGATCACGGCGAGAGCCTGGGTGAGCATGGAGAAGAGACCCACGGCGTTTTTCTTTACGATGAAACCATCCATGTGCCACTGCTGGTCAAATTGCCGCAGAACCTGAACCTGGGAAAACGCGTGGCCACCCGCGCCAGTCTGGTGGACATTGCTCCGACCATTTTAGAAATCGCTGGCGTAGCCATTCCCTCGCAGATGCAAGGACAATCGCTGCTGCGAATCGCGAAAGCAAACACCGACCAGCCGGTTTATTCGGCGAGTAATTTTCCGCAACGAGCGTTCGCGTGGAGTGCGCTGGAGTCGTGGCGAGCCGGCAAATATTTGTATATCCGAGCGCCCAAGGCGGAGTTGTATGACCTCTCCACCGACCCCGGCGCCACTCATAACTTGGCGCAGACCTCCAAAGCCACGCTGGAGACCATCGCGGGGCAGCTTGACGCTTTTGACCGGCGGTTCAGTGATGCGGGAAAGGCCGCGGGCGGGTCCGAGCTCACTTCCAGCGAGATGCAAAAACTGGCATCTCTGGGATATGTCGGCCTGCAGAAATCAGCATCTCCGGCGGTTACTGCGGCCACCGGGGTCGATCCCAAGGATGCGATCGCAAGTGCCAACAAGATTCTGTCCGCGCTGGCCTTGTTGAATGAAGGAAAGCCAGAGAGGGCGGTCGCGGCCCTGCAGCCCTTACTGGCCGGGGCTTCAAAGATGTATCTCGCGCAATATGTGATGGGGGCGGCGCTGGCGCAGCAGCAGCAGTATTCGCAGGCGATCGAGCGCTTGCGGCAGGCCATTGAATTGCAGCCGGACTCGGCTTGGGCACACTATGAAATGGGGTCCTGCCTGCTGAAAAGCGGTGACTACAAGACTGCCGTCATCCACCTTGAGATCGCTTCCAATCGGCTGCCCGATTTTGCGGACGCACATTTGCTTCTTGCTCAAGCATACGATCACGTGGGCAGATCGGACGACGCCAACCGAGAACGGTCGCGAGCAGCAGCATTGAAGAATTAGTGTTGGCAGGTGGAGGCCGGGCGTCCCCGCCCGGCTTGACGGGCGAGACGCCCGTCCTCCATCGCAATGCAATAATGTCTATCATACTACTAGACTAATATCCTCTCCGTGCGTATACTGCTCTCCATGGGGATCATTCCAACCATGTTCACGTGTTGTACCAACGCGAGCTGTTGCTGCTCGTGTTGCAGTCATCGTGGGCATGAGGACCGAATGTAGCCAAGGCACTCATTCAAGTTCTCAAACGGCCAACGATGATCGGAATCGTTGGCCGTTTACCTTTTCAGCCGAGATGGCCGGCGATTTAAGGAATCCCATGTTCCAGATGTCATTCACACCGAAAAGGGGAAGCCGGTGAAAAAGGCGGTTGTGGTTCTCGGTCTACTGCTGGTCTTGTTCGTATCGATCCATTTCTTCTCGATGCAGGGTGCGGCTCAGCCGAGCCAAGTCTCATTGCTGAATGTCTCGTACGATCCGACGCGGGAGCTGTATCAGGATTTCAACCAGGCTTTTGCGAAATACTGGAAGGCGAAAACCGGCCAGACAGTCACCGTTGAGCAGTCCCACGGAGGATCCAGCAAGCAGGCCCGCGCAGTGATCGACGGTTTGCAGGCGGACCTCGTCACCCTCGCTCTAGCCTATGACATCGACGCCATTGCCCAGAACGCCGGGCTGCTTCCGGCCGACTGGCAAAAGCGCCTGCCGCAGAACAGCACGCCCTACACTTCGACCATTGTGTTTCTGGTGCGAAACGGCAATCCCAAACATATCAAGGACTGGGACGATCTGGTAAAGCCGGGGATTTCGGTGATCACGCCCAATCCCAAGACTTCCGGCGGCGCCCGCTGGAATTACCTGGGCGCGTGGGCCTACGCCCTCAAGCAACCTGGCGGCACCGAAGAAAAGGCGCGAGACTTTGTGAGTCGTCTCTACAAGAACGTTCCCGTACTGGACTCGGGCGCGCGCGGCTCCACCACCACGTTCGCGCAGCGCGGAATCGGCGATGTGCTCATTGCTTGGGAGAACGAGGCCTTCCTCTCCATCAAGGAGTTGGGCTCCGACAAAGTTGAAATCGTCGTCCCCCCGCAGAGCATTCTGGCGGAGCCGCCGGTGTCTATCGTGGACAAGGTTGTGGACAAGAAAGGCACGCGGAATGTAGCCCAGGCCTATCTCGAATACCTTTACACGCCCGAGGGTCAGGAGATCGCCGCGAAAAATTACTACCGGCCGCGCCTGGAGTCCGTAGCGAAAAAATACGCTTCGACTTTTCCCAAAATAAAGCTGGTCACCATCGACGAAGTGTTTGGCGGCTGGCAGAAGGCACAGAAAACGCACTTTGCCGACGGCGGCGTATTTGATCAGATTTATCAGCCGAGTCAATAACCGGATGCCATTTGCTTTCAAAAAACGCAGCAACCTGCCGGGCTTCGGGCTGGCGCTGGGCTACACCGTGCTGTATCTCAGCCTGATTGTCCTGATCCCGCTGGCTGCAACTTTCCTGAAGGCCTCGGCGCTCACCGGGGCTCAGTTCTGGCACATCGTGGCGTCGCCGCGCGCCGTGGCTTCGTATCGCCTGACTTTCGGAGCGTCTCTGATTGGCGCGGTCATCAATCTAATATTTGGAATCCTGGTGGCGTGGGTGCTTGTCCGGTACAGTTTTCCCGGCAAGCGCCTCTTCGACACGCTGGTCGATCTGCCTTTCGCGCTGCCGACCGCGGTTGCCGGCATTGCCTTGACCACGATCTATGCTCCCAATGGCTGGCTTGGCCGGCCCCTTGCTTCCATCGGAATCAAGTCGGCCTACTCGCCGCTGGGAGTGGCCATCGCACTTACGTTCATTGGCCTGCCTTTCGTGGTCCGAAGTGTGCAACCTGTCCTCGAAGACATGGACAAGGAACTCGAGGAAGCTGCGGCCAGTCTCGGAGCCAGCCGCTGGCAGGCTTTTTCGCGGGTCGTCCTGCCGACGATTCTGCCCGCGGCCTGGGCTGGCTTTGCCATGGCCTTCGCGCGCGCGGTTGGCGAGTACGGCTCGGTGGTGTTCATCTCTGGCAATATGCCGATGCGAACCGAGATCACGCCCCTGCTGATTATCACCAAGCTCGACCAGTACGACTACAAAGGTGCAACTGCCATCGCCGTGGTTATGCTGGTGTTCTCGATGCTCTTGTTGCTGCCCATTAATCTTCTGCAGAAGTGGAGCAGCAGCCGCGAAGAGCAGCCCGCCGAGGCAGTTCCGGAGGCGATAAAGACATAAATGGCGACTTCCATTTCATTGCGTCCTGGAAATGTTCCGGCAACCCGGCGCATAGCGACTGCCGCAACCGGCGAGTCGGCCGCCGTACGCTGGATCCTGATCGGCGTGGCTGTCGGTTTTCTGGCGCTCTTCATCGTCTTGCCACTCGCCATTGTTTTTTCGCAAGCCTTCGCTAAAGGGATTGGCGTGTATTGGGCAAGCCTGCGCACGCCGGACGCACTGGCGGCGATCCGCCTAACGCTGCTGGCGGCGGGCATCGCGGTGCCGCTGAACCTGGTCTTTGGAGTCGCTGCAGCCTGGGCCATTGGCAAGTTCGATTTTGTGGGCAAGAGCCTGTTGATCACTCTCATCGATCTGCCCTTCTCGGTTTCGCCGGTAGTATCGGGCCTGATCTACGTGCTGCTCTTCGGATTACAGGGAGTGCTGGGGTCGTGGCTGGCCCGGCACGACCTGCAAATCATCTTCGCGGTGCCGGGAATTGTGCTGGCCACGATCTTCGTGACCTTCCCCTTTGTAGCGCGTGAGCTGATCCCCTTGGTCCAGGCGCAGGGGCAGGAAGAAGAAGAAGCCGCAATCGCACTGGGCGCCAGTGGCTGGCAAACCTTTTTCCGCGTGAGCCTGCCCAATATCAAGTGGGGACTGCTCTACGGCGTGATTCTTTGCAATGCCCGTGCCATGGGCGAGTTCGGCGCCGTTTCCGTCGTGTCCGGCCACATACGCGGACGCACCAACACCATGCCGCTACACATCGAGATTCTGTATAACGAGTATCAATTTTCTGCCGCCTTTGCGGTGGCGTCTCTTCTGGCCTTGCTGGCGCTTGCAACCCTGGTGGTCAAGACGATCGTTGAATGGAGAGCGCGGCGCCAGCTGGCCGAGTCCGCGCGATGGAACGACGGGAACGGAGAACTGGCATGAGTATTGAGGCGCAAAACATCACCAAGAGGTTCGGACAGTTTGCCGCGCTTGACCAGGTGAGTCTGAAGATACCCACCGGCGAACTGGTCGCCCTGCTCGGCCCCTCCGGCTCCGGGAAAACAACTCTGCTGCGCATCATCGCGGGACTGGAGTTCGCCGATTCCGGCACCGTGCTTTTTGACGGCGAGGACACTACCCACCGGACCGCACGCGATCGTCGCGTGGGCTTCGTCTTCCAGCACTACGCCCTATTCCGCCACATGACCGTGTTTGAGAACATCGCTTTCGGACTCAGAGTGCGGCCCCGGGGCGTACGGCCCTCCAAAGAGAAAATCCATGACAAGGTCCACGAACTGCTCAAACTGATCCAGTTGAAGAACCTGGCGAACCGGTATCCTTCCCAACTTTCCGGAGGCCAGCGGCAGCGGGTTGCGCTGGCGCGCGCGCTGGCGGTCGAGCCCAGCGTTCTGCTGCTTGACGAGCCCTTCGGCTCGCTGGACGCGAAAGTCCGGCTGGAACTACGCCGCTGGCTGCGGCAGTTACACGATGAAGTTCACATCACCAGCGTATTCGTGACTCACGATCAGGATGAAGCGCTGGAGGTCGCCGACCGCATCGCCGTGATGAACGAAGGCCGCATCGAACAGGTGGGCACACCCGACGAGGTCTACCATCGTCCGCTCACGCCTTTCGTGTATAACTTCCTGGGCAACGTGAACCTGTTCCACGGCCGGATCGACGAGGAGACTCCCGCGATTCACGACGCCGTGACCGGAGAGTTGGTCTACGTGCGTCCCCACTTGCTCGAGATTCATCGCCAGTCCAATGGCGCAAGCAACTTTCGCGCCACCATCAAGCACATCAACTCAGCCGGCCCGCTGGTTAAGATCGAAGCTCTCACCGAGTGGGGGGCTCCGGTTCACATCGAGCTGTCGCAGGAAAAATTCCGCGAGCTCCAGCTCGCCAAGGACGAAGCGGTATTCATTATTCCCAAAGAGTTGAAGGTGTTTCACAAGAAGGCGGTTTAGCGGGACGTTAAAGACCTCGCCAGCTTGCGCGGGATGGGGGTCGCAGCCGGTGCGACCAAGCCTCACTGCGGCAGGCCCATGCGTTTCACTAGATCGAGATATCGCGGATCGGAGCGGAAAGGGTCCATCACTTTAGAGACCTTGATGTATCCCAGGCTCCCTGCCTTCTCGGAATACGCTTTTTCCAGCCAAGCAAAGGTCTGATCTTTGTCGCCAAGCGCGGCATAATCATAGGCTATGAAACCGAAGTCTACGTACCTGCGGTGTGCTTGTTGCTTACGAAGCTCAATATCGCGCACGACAGCAGCCCGATAGCCGCCCTTGGCATAAGCGTGGGCGGCTTCTTCCGCCAGCGCAAGATCGTCCCGGTCATTGGCTAGGGAGGCTGCCTTCTTCCATTCTTCCAGCCACAAGTCGTACTTTCCCATATCCCAGTATGTTTGCGAGAGGTTCGAGTGTGTCGAAGGGTAATTTGCATCGATTTCGAGGGTCTTTTTGAACTGTTCCAGGGCCTGATCGTATTGCCGCGCATTTTCATACCCGGTGGCGAGATTCGTTTGCGCGGTGAGATTGAGGGGATCCAATTCTATGGCTCGCTTGAAGTGTGCCAGCGCCGCTTCCGTGTGCCCGGTTTCGGACAAGTACAGCCCGTACCACTGGTGAGCAATGACCTGGTTGGGATTTATTTCCAGGGCTCGCTTGAATTCTCGTTCTACACGTTCCCAATCCCACAGGTCCTGAGAAGCCGATCCGATCGCCGCATGAGCATCCGCCAGACTGTCGTCGATGGCGAGCGCCTTTTCAGCTGCAGCGATGGCCTTGGGGGCGGTTTCGGTTCGCCGCAAGGGCTCGTAGTCGGGTGCGGCGACATAATAGCTGGCCAGCCCAACGTAAGCCATGGCGTAGCCGGGGTCTTTCTCAATGGCCTGATTGAAGTAGTCTTTGCCTTTTTCCAATGTCTCCGGCGTACGCTTCTCCCACTGGTAGAGGCCTTTCAGATAAAGCTGGTAGGCCTCGGGATCGCTGGTGCCGCCCTTCGCCTTCCGCTTGCCGGTTTCGCCCGAGAGACGCTCACGCAGCTTGGCCGAGATCGCGCCGGTAATTTCCTGCTGCACTGAAAGCGCGTCAGAGACCTTACGGTCGTACTGGTCGCCCCAGAGGTTGCGGCTGGTGCGAGCGTCGATCATTTCGGAGCTGATGATGAGCTGGTCGCCGTGCTGCACGATCCGGCCGGTGACCAAGGCCTGGACTTTCAATTCCTTTGCGACGGTTTGAGGATCAACGTCGCGGCCCTTGTAACGAAATACCGACGACCGGGCCATAACGACCAGGTTGGGAAGTTGCGACAGATTGTTGATCAGGCTCTCTGTGATGCCGTCACTCAAATACTCGGAGTTGGGATCGTTGCTGGCGTTGACGAACGGCATCACTGCGACCGATGTGATCTGCTCCTGACCGCTGCGGCTTCGCCAGAAAAACGTGGCACCCGCCAGCAGCGCCAGCGCGACCACGCCACCGACTGCCCAGAGCAGCGCCTTGCTTTTCTTGGGCGGAGGTTGCTCGGCGGCAATCTCGACCCTCGCCGAACTGGAATCCCGGCGTAAGCGCTTCAGATCGGCCAACATCTCCGCCGCGCTCTGGTAGCGCAAGGCGCGATCTTTTTCGAGCGCCTTGTTGATGATGCGGTCGAGTTCGGTGGGCATCTCCGGATTCGCCCGCGACGCCGACGCCGGCGCCTTGTGCAGAAGAGAATCGAAGATCACCGCCGAGGTGTTTCCTGTGAATGCCATGCGCCCGGTGGCCATCTCATAGAGGACGGCGCCGAACGAGAACAGGTCGGTGCGAGGGTCAAGGTCCTCGCCACGGGCCTGCTCGGGCGACATGTAGGCCACCGTGCCCACCGCCGTTCCCGGGCTGGTCAGATTCTGCTCGATGGTCGCGCCTTCCGCGGCGACGGACTGGGTCCCGGTTAATTTGGCCAGCCCGAAGTCCAGTATCTTCGCCTGGCCCCTCTTGGTTATGAGGATGTTCGCAGGCTTGATGTCGCGGTGCACAATTTTTTCCGTATGCGCCGCGTCCAGGGCATCGGCCACCTCGATCGCAAGCGACAGCAAGGTCTCAGTTTCCATCGGGTGGCCCGCGATGCGATGCTTCAGCGTCACCCCGTCCAGAAACTCCATGGCGATGAAGGCGCTGCCTTCATGTTCGCCAATGTCGTAGATGGTGCAGATATTAGGATGGTTCAGCGCAGATGCGGCCTGGGCCTCGCGCTGAAAACGAGCCAGGGACTGAGGGTCTCTCGCCACTTCATCCGGCAGGAACTTGAGGGCGACGAAGCGGTGCAACCGGGTGTCTTCGGCCTTGTAAACCACACCCATCCCGCCACCGCCGAGTTTCTCAACAATCCGGTAGTGCGAGATGGTCTGGCCGATCACTGGCCCTGAATGTTACGTGGGTGAAATGGGCAAGTCAACGAAACGCGGGCAGTTGATGGTGTCTTGACTTCCAGCTTGGATGGCCCGCCCCGCCCTTAATGCGTCGCCAGGTAAGTTCCAGTTACATATCCGAGGGTGCCGCCCACCAGGATGTCCGAAGCGAAGTGCTTCTTTCCCGCGACTCGGGCAAGGCTGACGCCTGTGGCCAGGCCGTAAACACCGCACTTGAGCCAAAACTTGTGTGGGTACCGATGAGCAATAACGCTCGCGAATGCGAAGCTGGTAGCCGCATGGCCCGAAGGAAACGATCTGCCGCCCTCCCAAAATTCGCCGTGGGGGTTTGTATTGTAGGCATATTGGCGGTTAGTGGCCACTTTCATCGCCAGGGTCATCAGGTTCGCAGCGCCCACCGCTTCGAGAGCGGTGAAGCCGGTATTTGCCATATAGGAGGAGCGGTGCCCCGCGCAGCCGCTCACGTACATCAGTCCAGCCACGCCTAGTTCGATCCCCAGGCCGACGTTCGATCCCCGAGCCGCCGCCTTCGCGAACGAGGGTGACTGAATGTGGCTGTTGATGTGATCGTCACTGGTTGCGATCAACAGTCCGGTGGCTGCGGCGATGGGCAACTCCCACTTCAGATTGCTGGGCCGGATGGCATTGCGTGGCGCGGTAGCAATTCCGTGACCGAATGTGGAGGCGGTGTGAGGTATTTGGCTGGCGATCTGCCGGCACCCACCATCGTCTATGGCAGTTGGGTCTTTCGCTGCCCAAGTCAGGGCGGTACAGCACGCCAGCATCAGTAGCACATTGGGGACTGCGCGGAATTGCATATGTTTAGGAGGATCGCCGTATTTTCAACATTACGCCTTCGCACGCTTTAGATGGCTCGGAAGCGATTGGCGGCGTCCGCGCTGATCTTTATTTTCAATTTTCAC
>WNEZ01003535.1_pt1 | contig 13483 bp, 11 predicted proteins | sample 5400521 | NCBI WGS metagenome assembly WNEZ01 (sample SAMN13153339, study PRJNA577476) | soil metagenome | isolation source: 120 cm saprolite under Douglas fir tree site 2 hole 1 replicate 1 | place: USA:California | collected 2015-04-18 | reverse complement strand
TTCGCCTCCGCGACGGCATGTTTCACCGCTTCGACCGCCTTCGGCGAAGGCCCGATCGGGTTTTCGTTGGAGGCCAGCTTGATAGCGTGAATCTTGAGCTCACGCTCGACTTCCTCGATGGGCCGGCCGGGAATGTACGCGGGCAGCCCGCGAATATATTCCGGAATCAGATCTGCAATCGTGTGTGCCATCAGCTCTTGGTCTTCTCTGAACTCTGTGTTCTCAGCGCTCTCTGTGGTGAATTCTTAGTTTTGCTTTTGGGCGCCGCCATCAAAGTGCGTCGCAATTGCACGATCTCGCGCTCGCCGAGCGTCTGGTAATGCCCGGGCGGCAAGCCCTCCAATGTTAACGGCCCGAGAGCGATGCGCTTCAATTTCTCGACGGGATGTTGCGCGCCAAACAGCACCCTCCGCAGCGCGTCCCGCTTGGAATCTCTTAGCGCGACTTCGTACCAAAAGTTCGCGACGTGCCCGCGCGCGGCATCCGGCTGCCGCACCGGACGCATGCGGGCGCCCGCTTCCCTGCCAAATTGATCGAGCTGCTCCGGCGTCAGCCGGCCCTTCACTTTGACGTGATAGACCTGCGAGAGGTTCTGCCAGCGCTTCAGCATCGCGGCGGCGAGGTCGCCATCGTTGGTGAGAAAAATCAGCCCGGACGCGGCGTAATCGAGGCGCCCCACCGGGTAGACGCGTTCCGGCAAGCCGCGCAGAAGATTGCGCAGCGTCTTGCGGCCTTCGGGATCGGCCATGGTGGCCACCACTTCCGGAGGCTTGTTGAGCAAGATGTGAACGCGGCGCTCTTCCGCGGTGATCACTCTGCCGGCAGCTTCGATGCGGTCGGCGCCGGCATCGGCTTTCGTGCCCAGCTCGGTAACCACGTGGCCGTTCACGCGCACCTGGCCGCTGGCGATGAGCTGCTCGGCATGGCGCCGCGAAGCGATCCCCGCGCGCGCAATTATTTTTTGTAATCGTTCTTGCATGGCCTTGGTAGCACAGACACTCTTGTCTGTGCTTCATCAATGCTCTCACAGTCGAATTGGATTATCTTGTGTCTGCGTGTTGTCAGAAACCCGCACAGGCAAGAGTGCCTGTGTTACCAAGCTATTCGCCAACTGCGGCGGTCTTATGCGACTGCTCGTCACTGGCGCGCGCATCCCCTTCCGGAGCCAAATCTGCTTCGGGAGCAGAATTTTGCGAGACGGTCGTTTGCTCCGAGGCTCTGCCGTTGGCCGAAGCCGTTCCGCCGCCGGGCGCATCGAGCACGCTTTCGTCGATCGGCTCGCTGGGCGCGACGCCTTCGTCGCTGCCGAGGGCTTCGCGAGCGAGGGCCTCGAACTCTTTGAGGCTGGGCAATTCTTCGAGATCGCTGAGGCCAAAGCGCATCAAAAATTCTTTCGAGGTCTTGTACAGAATTGGCCGGCCGATGACTTCTTTGCGGCCCGCGGTAGTGATGAGCCGCTTGTCGAGCAGCGTCTTCAGCACGCCGGAAGTGTTCACGCTGCGAATTTCGCCGATTTCCGGCGCGGTGACGGGCTGCTTGTAAGCGATTACCGCGAGCGTTTCGAGCGCGGGCATGGTCAGGCGGAGCGGGGGGCGCAGGCTCTTGATGAAGCGGCGCACTACGTCGTGATGCTGCGGCTTGGTGTACATCTTGTAGCCGCCGGCGACGGCGCGCACTTCGATGCCGCGCTCGTCGGCGGCGTAGCTGGCCACGAGTTCGTCGAGCGACGCTTGCACGACGAGCTTCTCCTCGCCGAGCGCAGTAGCGAGCTGCTCGATAGTGGCGGGCTCGTCCGCCGCGTAGATGATCGCTTCCAGTGCAGCTCTGCGTTCTTCGTTGGTCATTTGTCCACAGCCCCTGCGAAACTTGTCATCCTGAGGCTATCCGATGAGGATAGCCGAAGGATCTCAGCGTTGGCTGCAACCGAGGCGTTTCGTCATTTGAGATCCTTCGCTACGCAAAAGGCGCTCCGCTCAGGATGACACGTCATTACGACGGCTCGTTCTCATTACTTGTATTCCTGATCGACTTGTTTGACCGCTCCGCTCTCGTCAAACCCGGTATCGAACATTTTATGCTTTCGCAGCACGATTTCGCCGAACTGTTTTTCCTGGATCATGGCGATGGCTTGCAGCTTCACCATTTCCAGAACGGCGAGAAATGCGACGATCATCGCGTGGCGCGAGGGGCAAGCCTCGAAGAAGCGGATGAGGTTCACGGTGTTGTCGTCGCTGGCCAGGATTTGCGCGCGCAGTTGCGCCATCATCTGCGTCACGGTGAACTGCTCGTGCTGCAGCTCGATGCGCGAGACTTCCTTGCGACGCTCCAGCACTTGCTGGAACACGCGCGCGAGGTCGACCATGGAAACGACTAGCTCGCCTTCGGTGCCTTCGTCGTGGTACAGCGATTTGTCCGGCTTGGACCAGACGTTTTCTTCAATCTGCTGCTTTTGGTACCGGAGCTGCGCGGCGTTCTTGAATTTCTCGTGCTCGACGAGGCGCTGCACAAGGTCGGCGCGCGGGTCTGCGCCTTGCTCTTCCGGCGAGGCCAGCGGGTCAGGGGGCAGCAGCATTTTCGATTTGATGTAAATCAGCGTCGCGGCCATGTAGATGAAATCGGCGGAGACGTCGACGTTCAGTTCTTCCAGCTTGTGCAGGTAATCGAGGTATTGCGACGTGATTTTCGCGATCTGGATGTCGTGAATGTTCATCTCCTGCTTCTTGATGAGGTCAAGCAGCAGGTCCAGCGGCCCTTCATACAGCGGGATATTGATTTTGTACGGCGTTGCCATTTTTGTGACTCAACTCCGATTTGCCATCCTGAGGCTATCCGATGAGAATAGCCGAAGGACCTCAACGAAAGCTTCAACCGAGGTGCCTCGTCGGTTGAGATCCTTCGCTACGCAAAAAACGCTCCGCTCAGGATGACACGCGCCTCCTGGCGCTCAGGCGTTTGCGGCGGTGCCTCCGCCGGAAATCTCTTTGCGCTTCTTCTCCCAGCCGAAGACGGCTTCGCGCACGCGCGTCATTGTTTTCACCGCTTCGACGCGGGCGCGCTTGGAGCCGGTATCGATCAAATCGAGGACGCCTTTCTTGTCATTTGTCCATCTAACGCGGCGCTCGCGGATAGGTGCGATCCAGTTGATCAAATTATCCGCCATGGCCGCTTTGCACTCGATGCAGCCGATGCCTGCGCTGCGGCAGCCTTCCGCCGACCACTTCAGCGTCTCCGGAGGCGAGAACAGTTTATGCCAGTCATAGACCGGACACACGTCCGGATTTCCCGGATCGCTGCGCCGCTTGCGCGCCGGATCCGTGACCATCACCTTGGTCTTGGAGCGAATATCCGCATCGCTCTCGCTCAGCGTGATGGTGTTGCCATAACTCTTCGACATCTTGCGCCCATCGAGCCCCGGCACCCGCGGCGTCTTCGTAAGCAAATGCTCTGGTTCGCTGAGGAGAAACCGCAAAACGCCGATGCGGTTATTGAGGTACGAAGCCTTTTCATTTAGTGGTGCGCTCCTGTAGACCTCCAATAATTCTCGCTTCACTTTGTCAATACGGTTTGCGTAGGCATCGTCCAAGAGAGTCTTTGCAATTCGAGCATTAAAGATTCCGACTTCCGTTATCAAACCGCTCCAGGTTGCATCCTGCAGACTAGGAAGCCGTAATTCTGCGTTCGCCAGATTAAACCGACGTACGATTTCGCGGGTCACTTCGACATGCGAGACTTGGTCTTCACCCACCGGTACAACGAGCTGCACGCCTTCCTCGCTGTAGATGACAATGTCGGCGGCTTGCAGGCACGGGTAACCGAGGAAGCCGTAGGTATGCAAGTCTCTGTCCTTCACATTTTCCAACGCTTCCTTGTAGGTGGGGACGCGCTCGAGCCAGCCTAGCGGGGTGACCATGGAGAGCAGCAGGTGCAGCTCGGCGTGTTCGGGCACTTGCGACTGCTGGAAGATGACGCTCTTCTGCGGATCGAGACCGGCGGCGAGATAATCGATCATGATTTCGAGCGTGTTCTGCGCGACCGCGCTGGTGTCGGCGTAGTCGCTGGTCAGCGCGTGCCAGTCGGCGATGAAGTAGAAGCAGTCGTAGGAAGGATCGTTCTGCAGCTGCACCCAGTTTTGCAGCGCGCCGAAGTAGTGGCCGATATGCAGGCGGCCGGTGGGGCGCATGCCGCTGACGACGCGCTTTTTTTTCGCTTCCGATGCGTTTGGCAATCGCTCTCCCTAGAAACTTTGGAGTGCGGCGGTCTTGCCGCCGCTTTTACCGGGTAAGGTGCGCGTACGAGTTCTCCGTTCGACGCCACGGCTGAGCCTAGACCGTGAACGCGGGAGCAAGGCTCCCGCACTCCAAAGCGGCACAGGCTAAAGCCCGTGCTACTGAAGCAAATCGCGCGCGATGATCATGCGCTGGATCTCGCTGGTGCCTTCGTAGATCGAGACGACGCGGGCGTCGCGGTACATGCGCTCGACGTCGGTCTCGCGCGAATAGCCCACGCTGCCGTGAATCTGCACCGCTTTATAGACTACGCGATTCACCATTTCGCTGGCGTACAGTTTTGCCTTCGACGCCGACGCGCCCATTTTCGCAGGATGCGCATCTTTCAGCCACGCGGCGTATTGCACCAGGCCGCGCGCGGCTTCGATTTCCGTCTGCATGTCGGCCAGCATCCACTGAATGGCTTGAAACTCGGCGATGTTTTTGCCGAAGGCGCGGCGCTGTTTGGCGTACTTCACGGATTCTTCCAGCGCGCCCTGCGCCAGTCCCACGGCGAGCGCGCCGATGCCGATGCGCCCGCCGTCGAGCGCGCTGAGGGCAATCTTCAGCCCTTGCCCTTCTGCGCCGAGGCGATTCTCCAGCGGCACTTCGCAATCGTTCAGCACAATTTCGACGGACGGCGAAGAAAGCTGCCCCATTTTTTCTTCGTGCCGCCCGACGCGAAATCCCTTGAAGCTGGGCTCCACGAGAAACGCTGTAATTCCCTTCCCGCCCGCCTCGGGATTGGTCTTCGCGAAGACAATGAATACGCCGGCGACGCTGCCGTTGGTCACCCAGGTCTTCGTGCCATTCAGGCGATAGCCGCAGTCGCACTTCACCCCGCGCATTTGGATTCCCGCCGCGTCGGAACCGGCTTGCGGCTCGGTCAAGCAAAACGCGCCGAGGATTTCGCCAGTGGCCATGCGGCTCAAATATTTTTTCTTCTGTGCGTCGCTGCCAAAACCGAGCAGCGGCGCCTGCACGGCAGAATTCGTAACGCCCAACGAAGTGGCCATGGCCGCATCGACGCGCGCGACTTCTTCCAGCATCAGTACGTACGAAATTGTGTCGAGCCCCGCGCCGCCCCATTCTTCCGGCGTGGTCATGCCGCAACAGCCGAGCTCGGCAATTTTCTTGATCTCTTCAGTGGGAAAGCGCCCCTCGCGATCGCGCTGGCGCACGCCGGGACGCACTTCGTTCTCCATGAATTGGCGAACGGTGTCGCGAATCAGTTTTTGCTGGTCGCTAAGCGAAAAATCCATCGTGTCCGGTGTACGTTGACCGCTTTGCGGTCACCATTAAAAGAGGTGTACACGCGATGCTAACACAATTGAGAACCGCGCGGAGTGCGCGCACTAAACCTTGAAGAGTTCGCGCAGCCGCTTGGTCTGTGAGCGGCTGACGGGGACTTGCGTGTGTTTTTTGTCGTCCATTTTCAGCATGTAGGTGGACTTGAACCACGGAATCACTTCCTTGATGTGGTGAATGTTCACCAGGTAGGAGCGGTGCGGCCGCCAGAAAACATCGGAAGCCAGCGCTGCCTCCATTTCCTCGAGCGTGCGGTAATTCGAGCCGCCTTCGAGGTCACGCGCAATCACAGTGATCATTCCGCCGTCGATGGATGCAAAAATCATGTCCTCGGCGTTGACCAGCAGTAGCCGCTGCTGCGTGGTTATCAGCACTTTCACCGCCGGCGAAGGTGGAGCCTGCCTGGCGGCGCCGAGCTGGCTGACGAGCTGCTCGAGGCGGTCGGTCGCGGTGGTCTGCGTTTCCATCATTTTGCGCGCCCGCTGAATGGCTTTGGCGATGCGCGATTTGTCGAAGGGCTTCAGCACGTAGTCGACCGCGTTCACGTCAAAGGCTTGTACCGCATACTGATCGAAAGCGGTGGCAAAAACCACGTGCGGCATTTTCATTTTTCGCTCGACTAGCTTTTTCAGAACGCCGAAGCCGTCGAGCCCGGGCATCTGCACATCGAGGAAGACCAGGTCCGGCGAATGCTCCTTGATCAGCGCGAGCGCATCCACGCCGTTCTTTCCCTGGCCAATCAGGTTGACCTCTTGAATGCTCTTGAGCAGGAAGGCCAGCTCGTCGCGCGCGGGCTTTTCGTCGTCGACAATGATGACGTTGATGGGCATTTTGGCGGCACGCTGAGTATAGGCAAGGCCGCGAACGCAGGCAATTGCGCCGGAATGTAAATTCGCCGCAGTAGCCGTAGAGACCGAGGTCGTGTCAACGAAAAGCCTCAGGGCCTGAACGGCGGCCGTGAGCTACAGGATTTGGCGGGGCGTGCGTTATGATGCGAACGGAGAGAGCCACTTCCATGTCGCCACGCAAGGCCACACCGCCTATCGCACAAGTCCTGCGCAGTGAGGAGATTTACAAAGGCCCGGTATTTGGCGTGCGGCGCGACGAAGTGCTGGAGCCGGGAGGCTTGCGCACGATTCGCGAGGTGATCACGCATCCCGGATCGGTCGTGGTGCTTCCGGTGCTGCCCGACGGCCGCATTCTGCTGGTGCGGCAATATCGCCATGCGACGCGGCAGTATCTTTGGGAGCTTGTCGCCGGGCGCATCGACTCCGGCGAGAATGTACGGCACGCGGCGGCGCGCGAGCTCATCGAGGAAACCGGTTATCGCGCGAAACGCTTGCGCGTGTTCCTAGACGTTTTCCCCACTCCTGGATTTCTCGAGGAGCGCATGTACATTTTGCTGGCGGAAAAACTGACGGCCGGCGAAGCGCGGCCCGAAGAAGACGAGAAGATCACCGCAAAAGCGTTCAAGCCCGTCGCGCTCGAGGGCATGATTCGGCAAAACGTGCTGCGCGATGCGAAATCCATTGCCGGATTGCTGTACTATTTTCGCTTTTTGGCAGGGAAGAGGAAAAAGAATTAACACAGAAGGTACAGCAGCCAGCGCACAGAGTACACAGAGGAGAGCCGAGCTTCCTGTCCCCGCTCCCGCTATCGCCGGTCGCTTTGCCACGTCCTATGCTTTGCTTTTGGCATCGACCGTTTTTCTTGGCGCGTTTCTTCTTTTTCTGGTCGAGCCGCTGTTTGCCAAGCTGATTCTTCCGCGCTTCGGAGGCGCGGCCGCGGTGTGGGCCGCGTGCCTGGTGTTCTTCCAATGCGCGCTGCTGCTGGGATATTTGTATGCGGACCTGACTGCAAGGCGGCTGACGCCGGCGCGCCAGGCGCAATTGCACATCGCGCTGTTGCTGTTGAGCCTGCTGTTTCTTCCGATCGCGCCGCGTTTTTCAGAATCGCATCGCGCGGGCAGCGATCCGGCATCGACAATCCTCATCTTGTTAAGCGTCTCCATTGGATTGCCGTTCGTGTTGCTGAGCGCCACCAGCCCCTTGGCGCAGATCTGGTATGTGCGGGGCAGCGCGCAAGGCGAGCCGTATCACCTTTTCGCGCTCTCGAACCTGGCTTCCCTGCTCGCGCTTCTGAGCTATCCATTACTGATCGAGCCGCACGTGGCGGCGCATAAGCAAGCGGCGCTGTGGTCGGCTTTCTTCGCCGCCTTTGCGCTATTGTGTTCGGCGGCGGCGTGGCTCGCGCGGCACGGCACTGTCTCAGCCGCCGCGACCGACTCGGAACAGAGCGAGGCCGTCCAGGCGCCCAGCCTGCGCGAAAAGCTGCTGTGGCTCGGTTTTGCGGCTTGCAGCTCCATGCTGCTTCTTTCCGTCACCAACAAATTGTTGGAGGACGTCGCGCCGGTCCCGCTGCTGTGGGTGCTGCCACTGGCGCTGTATCTCCTGACTTTCGCGCTCGCGTTCAGCAGGCGCATCCTCTATTGGCGCGGGTTACTCGTTCGCTTTCTCGCCGTCGCGCTCGGCAGCCTGGGCTATGCCATCTATGACCCGAAGTACACAGAATCGGTGCAGGTCAGCTTGCCGCTTTTTTGCATCGGGCTCTTCTTGTGCTGCTGGTTTTGTCACGGCGAACTGGCCTTGCGCCGGCCGGCGCCTCGCTTCGCTACGTCTTTCTATCTAATGATTTCTCTCGGCGGAGCAGTGGGAGCGATTTTCGTCGGCCTGGCCGCGCCGCACCTGTTCACTGGAATTTATGAGCTTCCGCTGGCGCTGATTGTCACGGCTTTGCTGGCCGTCGCAGCATTGTGGCCGCAAGGCTGGCTGATTCGCCTCTTCTGGGTCGCTGCTGCCGCGTGTATGGCGTTCGTGCTGGTGCGTAATTTGCGAACGTACGAAAGGAACACAATCGTTCGCGAGCGCAGTTTTTACGGCGCACTGCGCGTTGCGGAATCCACGAACTGGCTCAAGGAGCCGTACCGCACGCTGTACCACGGAAGGATTGAACACGGCGCGCAATACGTCAATCCGCCGTCGAGCCTTTTGCCCACCACGTACTACGGGCCTGATTCAGGCGTGGGGCTGGCGCTCACGCACTGCTGCCCCAATGCGAAACGCGTCGGCGCTATTGGCTTGGGCGCAGGGACGCTGGCGGCGTACGGCAAGACCAGCGACTACTTCCGCTTCTACGAAATCAATCCGCAAGTAATCCAGATTGCCAAAACGTATTTCAGTTACCTGCGCGATTCCCCGGCACGAATCGAGGTGGTGCTCGGCGACGCGCGGCTTTCGCTGCAAAATGAATTGCCGCAAGAGTTTGATGTGCTGGCCGTCGACGCGTTCTCCGGCGACGCCATTCCCGTGCACCTCTTGACGCGCGAGGCTTTTGCGTTGTACCTGCGCCACCTGAAACCGGACGGCATACTCGCGGTGCATACCTCGAACACGTACTTGAATCTACCTCCGGTGGTGCAGCTTCTGGCCGCGGATGCGGGTTGCGAGGCGTGGCTCATCATCAACGACGAAAATCACCGCAAGCTAATCGACTCTTCCGACTGGGTGATGGTCACACGCAACCGGCATTTTCTCGACTCCATGGATACGACGGTGTTGATCGATCCGATTTCCGTGCCGCCCAAGCTGCGCGTGTGGACCGATGACTTCAACAATCTTTTTCAAATTCTGCGTCCGGTCAGTTTCAAACAAGACAACCCACGCTGAGCGGCACGCGACTACGGAACTGGTCCTACTTTGAACCGATTTATATCTACATAATTAGTTGATTTCAAAACGGAATTTCGGCCATTTTCATTGACTGCCGCTCTCGTTCTGCTAGACTCCGCGCAATTTCTGGTCGAGGTCTCCTTAAAGCTGCACCCGGCCGCATCCGGAAAGAAATACATCAGCGTGGGGAGGGCTAGGATTGCGTGGCACAGTAAAATGGTTCAATAACACGAAGGGTTACGGCTTCATCGGGCGCGACGATGGCCCGGATGTTTTCGTTCATTATTCCGCTGTCGTTGGCGACGGTTACCGTACTTTACAGGAAGGAGAGGTGGTCGAGTTCGAAATTGTGCAGGGACCGAAAGGTCCGCAAGCTGCCAATGTGCAAAAACCGGGCGGCTAACCTTCACACCGCCAGGTTTCTTTGCCGGCAAAGACACCCCCTTTGCCGGCTTTTTCTTTTGTCGGCGGGTACTTCACGTCTTGCTTTACCTCCCTGACCTCCTCTATCTTCCGTTTATCGGCTTATAATCTCTGGACTTATGGACAACAAGAGCATCGCCCGCATACTCCGCGACACCGCGCAGCTTCTCGAAATCGATGGCGCGATTATCGGACGCTACCGCAGCTACGAAAAAGCCGCGGAGCTAATTTCCGGAATGCACGAATCGATCGAGGAGCTGGCGAAAGATCCGGACAAGCTGGAGGAGTTGCCGGGAATCGGCGAGCGCATGGCCGAGCATTTGCAAGAGATCCTGAAGACCGGCGACTACGGCTTGCGGAAAAAGCTGCTGAAGAAATATCCGGCGACGCTGCTGGACATTCTGCAGCTGCAATCGCTGGGGCCCAAGAAAGTGGCGTTCTTGTGGTCGAACTTCAAGGCCGCCACGGTCGCGGACGTGGAAAAGCTGGCACGCGAAGGCAAGCTGCGCGATTTGCCGGGCTACGGCGAAAAGAGCGAGCAGAACATTCTCAAGGCGGTGGAGACATTCAAGCGCTCGACCGGCCGCTTTCGCCTGGATGTGGCGGAAGCCGCGGCGGAAGGGGTCATCGCGCACATCGAAAAATTCGGAAAGGGTGTGGCCTCCATCACACCGGCCGGCTCGCTGCGCCGCGGCAAGGAAACTGTCGGCGACCTTGACCTGCTGTTGACGCTGGCCGAGGGATTCACCGCACAGAAACATATCGACGTTATCGCCGAGCACATCCTGAAATATCCGCGCATCGATCAGGTGCTGGCGCACGGTGAAAACAAAGTCAGCTTCACGCTGGACAACGGCATTCAGGTGGACGTGCGCTTGCTCGAAAAGGATTCGTTCGGTGCCGCGCTGCTCTATTTCACCGGCTCGCGAGAACACAACGTTACGCTACGAGGCCGCGCGAACGATCTGGGCTATACGCTGAACGAATACGCACTGGCCACCTTGAAGGGCGAGCGCCGCGTTGCCGGGCGCACGGAAGAAGAAATCTACGGCAAGCTCAAACTGGATTTCATTCCGCCGGAAATCCGCGAAAACACCGGCGAGATCGAGGCCGCCGAGCAACATCGCTTGCCCAACCTGGTACGCCGGGAAGACATCAAAGGCGACCTGCAGATGCACACCACCGCGAGTGACGGCAAGAACTCCATCGAGGAAATGGCGGAAGCCGCGCGCACCCTGGGGCACGAATACATCGCCATCACGGATCACTCCAAGTCGGTGACCATCGCCAACGGCCTGGACGAAAGACGCATGGCCGCGCACATTAAAAAATTACACGCGGCGAACGCGAGCGGCTTGGGGATTCGCGTTCTGGCCGGCGCGGAAGTGGACATCCTCAAGGACGGTGAACTCGATTATTCCAACGAACTTCTCGCGCAATTCGAGGTCGTCGTTTGCTCCATTCATTCCTACATGAACCTGGACCGCGCGGCGATGACCGAGCGCATGCTTGCGGCCATCGAAAATCCCTACACGCAGATTATCGGGCACCCGACCGGAAGGCTGTTGCTGCGGCGCGAGGCGTTCGAGTACGACATGGGCAAGGTGCTGGACGCCGCCGCAAAGCGCGGGGTGGCCATGGAGTGCAACTCCTACCCCGACCGTCTCGATCTGACCGACGTATATTTGCGGATGTGCAAGGAGCGCGGCGTCAAGGTGGTCATTTCGACCGATGCCCATAACACTTTACATCTTCCCTTCATCGGCTACGGCGTGACCATGGCCCGCCGCGGTTGGCTGGAGAAAGCCAACGTAATCAACACTTTGCCGGTCGACAAATTTCTCGCCGCTCTTCGCCCCAAGCCGAGCAGCGCTGGTACCAAGCACGCCGCCGCAAAGCGCTAACGAAGGAGTGGCCTCGGAACATTTTCCGGAGGATTGTCGTATCTTGTCCTAGAAGCAGCGCTTACGGAGGAATCTCATCCATGAATATGGCCACACGCCGCACCGCCGCACGCCTGAGCATTGCCTGCGCCACGATTTTGGGTGTCGCTGCTCTGGCTCCGCTTGCTCGCGCTGAGGAATGGTCCAAGTCCTATACCATCTCCGGCCGCGCGCAGGTCCGCGTCGACACCAACGACGGTTCTGTCCGGATCGCCACGGGAGACTCAAAACAAGTCGAGTTTCGTGTCATTTACGAGGGTTACGAGCTGAACAAGAACTTGCATATCGATTCCCGGCAGGATGGCGACAGCGTGCAGGTCAACGCGCGCGTTACGGGCCACTGGGGCTTTTCCTGGGGGCGCGGGCACCGCGGACCGCGCATCGAGGTTCGCATGCCCAAAGATGCCGACCTGCAAATAGATACGGGAGACGGCTCCGTCGAGACACAGCCGATCAGCGGTCGTGTAAAGATTCACACCGGCGACGGCTCGGTGCGCGTGCAGGCCGTTGACGGCAATGTGGATATCGACACGGGCGACGGCAGCATCACGGTGGAGGGCGCCAAGGGTGATATCCGGCTGCATAGCGGCGACGGACATATCGATGCGCGGAACCTCGACGGCCGCGTCGATGCCAACTCTGGGGATGGGCACATCAAGATCGATGGGCGGCTGGACGCGCTCAATGTGAAGACGGGCGACGGCAGCATTGACGCGCGGGTCGAGCCTGGTTCAAAAATGACTGGCGGCTGGAGCATCCACACCGGGGACGGAAGCGTGGATATGGTCCTGCCAGCCGATTTGCAGGCCAACATCGACGCCAGCACGAATGACGGCCACATCAGCTTGGGAATTCCCGTGACGGTGGAAGGCACCTTCAGCAATTCACAAATCCACGGGAAGATGAACGGCGGGGGACAGTCGTTGACGATTCACACCGGCGACGGGTCCATCCGGCTAAGCAAGTCTTCGTAGTGGAACGCCGCCGCCTTCCAGCCGCCACAACTCTTGATAGTTCTATTACCACTATTACTAAGATACTGTAGCGTGAAAAATTGTATACCAACGGTGACATTTGTCTATTTTCCCACCCAGGCAACGTGCTCGCATTCCTTCTAATCCATTGAAAACAAAGGGACGCTTTTGGTCACTCACGTGCTAACTCAAAAAGAGGGAGCTGTCATGATTATCTTTGCTCTTACTCTCGCGATCTTCTCGCTGCTCGCACTTACCCTCACGGGCTCGATCGCCGAGGGCACCCACCGACGGCAATAGAGCAGTCCGGCCAGGCCTAACGCTCCTGATAAAACGAATGTAACTTCCCGCGAGCCGCGGAATCGAATTCCCATGCCACGGCTTCTAGGGAATTATTGGCGATTTTGAGTAGGGCTACATAGGCAGCGTATGCGGCAGCGAAGATGGCGTGTCAGTCGATTGGTCTGGATTGAACTTTTCGCTCTATCAGGCCTAACGCTTTTCCTTTTGGCGCCTCAATTGGTTCTTCGCGCGGAAGATGGCGCCATACACGGGATGCACGAAGGAATGTCCATGTCCATGCCCATGGAGAGCTCCGTCGATGCCGCCACCCAAGCGGCACTTCTGGCCTGGAAACGCGAGAGTGAGTTTAATCACCATCTAGCGGGGTTTCTTGTCCTGGCCGCCGGGCTTTTGATTCTGGCCGACCGAAGCATTCGGCGGCGTTGGGCTGTTGCTCGCCATGTATGGCCAATCTGTTTTCTCGCTTCGGGCATTTTCCTCCTTATTTTCAGCGACACCGAACTTTGGCCTTTCGGTTCGCAGAGCTGGTACTTCGGACT
>WNEZ01003534.1_pt1 | contig 13485 bp, 9 predicted proteins | sample 5400521 | NCBI WGS metagenome assembly WNEZ01 (sample SAMN13153339, study PRJNA577476) | soil metagenome | isolation source: 120 cm saprolite under Douglas fir tree site 2 hole 1 replicate 1 | place: USA:California | collected 2015-04-18 | reverse complement strand
CCAGCGCGACCTTGTGGCCCTGCGGCACGAAGTTGCGCAGCTCCAGACCGCAGGGAAAGCGGGTCTTTGCGGGCAGTCCCAAATCGTTGACCACGATCGCCACATTGTCGTTGGCGTCGAGCCTGATGTAGCGCGGCTCGAAGGCCTGCGTCGTCGCGTTTCCCTGCATGAAAGCCTTCCCTCTATGGTCGCCGCGCCATGCCATGCTCAGCCTGGATAGGATATAGGCCGTCTTGACGATTGCATAGAATTCGCGAAAGGCGCCGCCTGATGACAGGCTCCGGCGCAATCCGCCGGCGTGCGCGCCTAAAAGCTGTGGCGCGTCATTGCCGGGGGCTGCTTGCTGGCTCCTGCCACGGCGTCCGACGACCAGCTTGCGACCGTCGCTTCGGTACGATAGCGCGGGAGATGATCCTCGAGCGAATAGAAAACGCACAGCGCGAGGCTGGCCCAGACCGCCGCACTGAAATAAAGCGACATCCAGGCAATCTCGTCCTTCCATTCGGCAAGGTCGTGCGTCACGACCCAACGCGTGCTCACGTCACGCAGACCCTCGAGAAGTCTCAGAAGCTTTCTGCCGTCGGCAACATGGGCCCGCCATCGGCTCAAATACATCGGGACGTCGACGGTCATGAGGAACGCCAGATAGCCTGCGATCCCGATGATCGCGATGGCGAGGACCACGCGAACCGGACCGTCGAACTCCGGTAGCAACCGGCAAAGGCCAACCCCGACGACGAAGAAGGCAACCGCCCATATCGAATTTTCGATGGCGTTGCCCAAATAGTGGGTGGTCAGCACCGCATACCATGAGAAGCATTCCGCGATGAGGATCAACGGCACGATCACCCACGCGGCGTTCAAGGTGGTTTCCGCTCCCGTCATCGTGCCCAGCTGGTGCAGGATAATCGCCCACTGCGCCGCGAAGGAGATCTCGGCCACGGTTGCTACCGAACGGCCGACGACGACGCTCGACAGCCACGTGTCGAACAGACAGATCCGCTGAACGTCCGCGCGCGGAAGGAACGACCTGAATGCGCAGCCAAAAACATAGGCCGCACAGAGCAGGAGCATGAGCCCGATGCCGGACGTGCTGCCGAGACTGCCAGTCGGTTGTTCGTGGAGCTCGCGGTACAGCAAGAACCAAACCGCGATATTTGCGCCGCTGACCACGGTCAACAGACCCCACCACCAGGCCAGGGGATTTGACCAGGCCAGGGAATTTGACCGCGCCCGCCATTCCAAACTCATGATTCCAAACCCATGGACTGCTCCGCGTGTAATCGAACTGACATTTGATTATATTAATTCTGTCATAAATCGCGGCCAGTCACGACAAAAATATGTGTGCGGCGGGTACTTGCGGGGGTGATGGCGAGCGCGTCTTTGGTCGGTGCCAGCAGCGTGGGTCGGTCCGGGACAAGCCAAGCCGCGCAACCAACACTCGCCCAACCAAGCCGGCTTGAAGCCGGCTTCACGTGGCGAGCCGCGAGCGGGCTTGGTGCATGGTTCGGGTATGAGCGAAACGCTCCCCTGCCAAGGCCGATACCAAGAGCTGACGCAGGCAGACTCATGATTTCCAGTTTGCGTACGCTCGTTGGCAGCGCGCCGGCGCCTGAGCGTGCGGTCTTGTCGGCGACGATGGCCGCTACTTGCGGATACGGTTGCAAAAGTGGCGCATCGCTTCTTCCTTAAGGTCTGGGTTACCAGGCCGAAGAATTGAAGCTCACTATCATTTGCTGCGCCGGTTCCGCCGGACAAACATCTTATCCCCGGCTTGTCGCTAGCTGGCGGTCTAGTCCCGTGAATCCTTCCGTCCTGTCACGCAATCGGAAAATGGTTGTCATCGTCGCAGAATAACAACGCGCCTGCTGTCGTGACTTTCAGAATCCAACAGGAGGAAGAGCTAATGCATAAAATGGCGCTTGCGCGCAGGCTTGGCCTGCTCGGCGTTTCCCCGGCGGCCCTTGCGCTTTCGCAAGGTGTTCGCGCAGAGGACGGACCTGATCATGCCGCGCAAAACGCGGCCGATCACATCAAGACCGCGTCACCGATCAAGCATGTTCTCATTATCGTCGGCGAAAATCGCAGCTTTGATCACCTGTTCGCCACCTATGGGGCCGGCAATATGCTGCCGGCCCCAAACTATTTCAGGGTTCGGTCGGAAAAACCTTCGGGATTCCAAGCGCCGGTAACTACGGCAAGGAACGATCGCTACTGGCGCAAAGCCGACACCGCGATCGATCCTCGAAAGCCCAAGGGGGTTAGCTAGGGGAGCGCGTCCGGCCAGAGCGATCGTAACCCGTACCGTCGAGATTACTCAGCCGGGTCGACCGATACGGCGCCCACAACAGCAGTAGGAAGAGGGCTCTGTCAGCCTTGTATTTGGCAGCGGGTCGGCGGCGTTCCGAACCCTGCATAACAATCTGCCCTTCGGTCGTGCACACGCACCACCTCCAAGCCCGGCCTCGCTTCTTCAAGATCACTTCAAAAATCGGAAATTGGTCGGGCATTGCAATCGTTTCAATAGGTGAAGCGGAGTTCCATATTTGTGTCTTTCATCTCGTCGCAGGTTCAAATGTTCCCCGCGAGGGAGACAAAAAACTCAACAAAATCGGCAATGCCCGTATAGGATTTATGTCCTCGTCGAGCGCTGTCGCGCATCTAACGTTGGTACGTGAAGCGATGACCGCATCTTCCAAAACTATTTGAAAATTAAAACATTTGAATGTAATCATCCGTGCTTCAAATGTGGGCCGGGTCCTTGGAAATCCTAGAGCCGCCGAAAGACTGGCGAGTGAGCGGAAGCACTGGCTTAAACGCCGCCGCAATCGCAACTTTATTGTCTCTTTCAGTCCAACCAGAGCTTGAAGCGGCAGTCGTCTGCCCCGGTACCTAATTCATTGTTTGGCTAATGGATGTCATCAACCTTCAGCAAGATTGCACTGTTTATCGATGGTCCTAACCTCTACGCGACCGCGAAGACGCTTGGCTTCGACATCGATTACAAGCGCATGCTTAAAGAATTCCAGAGCGGCGGCGAAATGCGCAGTGTCGGCTCGGGCGCCAGTGCTGAGAACATTGGCGGTGCAGTGTTGGCATCAACCAATAACGGTTAGGTCGTAACACCCCATCGCGCCGTTCGCGTCGTCAGAGCAGTCAACAAGGACTTGTGCAAGCGATCGTCGGGCTCGAAATTTCGCGCAAGGGTTTGTGCGAAGGACGAAGATAATGCCACTTATGATCTTACGGTCATCCACTCGTGGAATACCGCGGGATAATGGAAAGTACGGCTTTATTCGGCGCATCTGCGCTTGGGATAACAGCATTAAATCACTCATTGCCGCGCCTCCTTGCACTGCAATTGAATCGATCCCTCGATAAGGCTGCAAGTGGCAAATGCCGCAGGCCCCTATTGGCCCCCAGGCGTCACTTCACAGTGACGACGACTTTGCCCTTCGCACGACCCGTTTCGACATAGGCCAGTGCCTCGTTGGTCCTCTCGAACGGGAAGACCCGGTCCATCACTGGGCGTATGTCACCCGCCTCGATCAGGGAGGTGATCTTTCCGAGTTGCCCGCCGTTCGCTGTCATGAAGAGAAACGAATAGCTGATCCCTCGGCGTTTCGATTTTCTCCTAATGCCAGAGCTTAGCAGGCGCATGACCTGTTGAAGCAGCCAGCCGGAGCCGCTCTCCCTCGCGAAGTCCGGATCGGGCGGACCGGAAATCGAGATCAGCTTCCCGCCCGGCTTCAGCACAGCCGGGGATTTCTCCAGCGTGTCCTTCCCGAGGCTGTTCAGCACGACGTCATAGCCCTGCAGCACTTTCTCGAAGTCATCCTTCTTGTAGTCGACCACGACGTCTGCGCCGAGACTTTTCACAAGAGCGATATTTGCTGTGCTCGTGGTCGTGGCCACATATGCCCCGAGATGCTTGGCAAGCTGGATCGCGATCGTGCCCACGCCGCCCGAGCCGGCATGAATCAGGACCTTCTGCCCCTTCTGCAAGTTGGCCCGCTCGACAAGCACCTGCCATGCCGTCAGGGCGACAAGCGGAACGGATGCGGCCTCTTCCATGGTCAGATTGCTCGGCTTCATCGCTATATCGGCCTCGTCCATGGCGATATACTCTGCAAATGTCCCGATGCGATCCTGGGCCGGACGTGCATAGACCTCGTCACCGGGCTTGAATTGCCGGACATTGGCCCCGATCCGGACCACGACGCCCGCTACATCGTTGCCCAGCACCAGTGGGAGGCGGTAGGGCAGGATGAGCTTGAACTCTCCGTCCCTGATCTTGTTGTCCAGGAGGTTCACGCCGGCGCCATGAATCTCAACCATGACGTCATTGTCCCGCAACTCCGGCTCTGGACTTTCGCCGAGCCGCAGAGCGCCGCCTTTCGTATAGCGATCGATCAGGAATGATTTCATCAGATTAACTTTCGTTTCTGTGGCGAGCAGGCAGGGCCGAGCAATGCGGCGATGCAAGCTCATGCGGGAAGCCTGCTGAATTTCCGAAGGTTCTTGTCGACGAAGGACTCGGGCAGGAAGCGGCGCATGAAGCGGACTTGTCCTGCGGCTTTTCCGGCCGTGTAGCGTCGTTTGGGCGAGGCCGCGCTGGCGGCCCTTACGACGGTTTCGGCGACCACCTCGGGTGCATCGCCCTTCGCGACGATCTCGCGTATCAGCTTCTCCGCGTCGGCGCGAACCGTATCGTAGACGGCAAGCGGCCGGTCCGGTCGCGTGATGTTCTCTTCGAAGGACGTGCGGGTCACGCCGGGCTCGACAAGCACGATGCGGATGCCCTGCGTTCGCACTTCGTGGTCGAGAGATTCCGAATAGCCTTCGATGGCGTGCTTGGTCGATGCGTAGAGTGCGTTATAGGGAGCGGGGATCAGCCCGAGTATGGAACTGAGGTTGACGATCCGGCCTCTACGCTGCCGTCTCATCACTGGCAGGACCGCATTTGTCATTCGTATGATGCCGAACACGTTCACGTCGAATACGGCTTTCGCCTGTGACGTCGTGGATTCCTCAGCGCCGCCCAGCAGTCCGATCCCGGCATTGTTGACGAGAAGATCGATCCGACCTGCTCGGCTTAGAACCTCGTCGACGACGCTCTGCACGGATGCATCGTTGATCACGTCGCAGATCAGCATCGTGATCCCATCGGCGGTGTCGGGCATCGGCTTTCGGCTGGTGCCGAAGACACGGTAGCCATCGCGCCGCAGCGCTTGTGCCGTCACCAGCCCGATGCCGGAGGAAGCACCCGTGACCAGGGCAATGCCGCGTTCTGTCTTGCTCATCGGCTTCTGCTTTCATTTTGTCGTGGAACATCGATGAACAATCAGTTACTATCAAATCAATATCAAGTCACTACTAAAAAGATATGGACATGAAGAATCTTTCGAACCAGCCATGCCTGATCGCCCGGAGCCTGGCGCTTGTGGGGGACGCATGGAGCATGCTGATCATGCGCGACGCCCATGCGGGGCTGACCCGCTTCGATGATTTCCGCAAGAGCCTCGGTATCGCGCCGACGATGCTGACGGGGCGGCTTTCAGCCCTGACTGACGAGGGGCTGCTGGAGAAACGCCGCTATTCCGACCGTCCGCCACGGGACGAATATGTGCTGACGGAAGCCGGCCGCGACTTTTTGCCGGTGCTGTTTGCGATCGGCGCGTGGGGACGCAAGCATCGCGGCGGGGGCAAGGTGACCCGGTTCTTCGACGCAGAGACCGGAACGGAGATCGATCCCGTCACCATCGACCGCGAGACCGGCGCTCCGGTCGGAACACGTCCCATTCGCGTCGCCGCACCCGAATGAGCCGCCCCACGGCAGATGAAGCAGCGCCTGACGACTCCCATTGGAAGCCCGCTTCCGGCGCAAAGTTGCCGGTGGTAGTCCGTTTGTCGAGCGATGCCTCATGGCTGTTGCTGCCAAATGCTGATGCCAGATTAATAGGTCCTGAGCCTAGTTTGTCAGATATGATCACGTTCACATCTGGCCGCGGCAGCGAGCATGCAAGGAATGTCGAGTGCCCGGCTGCCGTGCAGGATCAGGTCATAGGCGGCATCGGAGGGCGTCGTTTCGAAGCTGCGCGCACAGCCGAATTTGTTGAACCGGATCAATCTGATTCCACCAGTCCAGTCCTGTTTGAAAAAATATTTCTGTTTTCACACCCCCCAAATCATCTCTAGAACTTTTCCCATCCCGTCCCACAAGAGGGGCGTATCATGATCGTCACGGACGTTGGGTCGGGATGCGATGGACGCGGCAGCGTTGAGCGTGCGGCGTGATGGCAGGGCGGGTTCTTAAAGAGCCTGTGAGCGATCACAAGCACGCGGACGAGAGATGCTGTCGCGGACGGCAAAATCGTGTGGTCCTGACGCCCCGACGCTGGCGTCAAGTTTCGCGGAGGCGTGTCGGCCCAACCGGGCGCGGACATTCCATATTCGCGGACGACGGTGGCAAAAGAGCCCGGTCACCGGGGAGAGCACGACATAAGCCGTTAAAACCATTGCGCAGGGAATGGCGGGTGTTCCGGGGTACCTGTGGTGACTACCGTGTGCTTACTACCAATGCACACGGGCTGCGGGTGCAGCGGGCACCCGGCGTTCCCTGCGCCCTCTATCGGGCGAAACAATTTATGCACAGCTCGGGCGCATTGCGTCGCGGGGCGCGAACGTATGTTTGGAATTGGCGCATCTGAAATTTGCGAATCTGAATTGTCTTCGGCTGTTTGAAAATTGAATCGGTGGCAATTCATTGAACGCGAACGCGCCACACTCCCAGCCGTCATCACCCGCGAAGGCGGGTGAACCAGTATTCCGCGACGTCAGTGATGGAAGCGGAAGGCTGCGGCGTACTGGATACCCCGCTGGAGCCTGTCATCGGGCTCGCCGAAGGCGAGACCCCGTGGCGGGGTATGACGGTCTTTGTGCGGAAACACTTCGCCTCGCTCACAGCGGCTGCTGCCTTCGCCGCGGCGCTTCGGCTGCCACGACCTCGACATCCTCTGCTTTGGCCTCTTCGCGCCAGCGCAAGATCTCCACCGCCAGCACCGGATGATTAAACCCCTTCAGGTTCAGATCGTCGAGCGGTTTGCCTTCGACCCAGGGCTCGACCATGCCAAAGACGCGCCGGGAGACCACGATCTGGTTGGCCTTGGCCTCGTCGCACAGCCGCGAGGCGAGGTTGGTGACGCTGCCGATCGCGGCGTATTCGAGCCGCTGCTCGAAGCCGATCTGGCCGAGCGTGGCATAGCCGAGCGCGATGCCGACGCCAAATCCCAGACTATGTCCGCGGTTGCGCCACTTCTGGGTCAACAGCCCGATGGTGTCGCGCATCTCCACCGCCATCTTCACCGCGCGCCTGGTGTGATCGGCAAATTCGATCGGCGCGTTGAACAGGATCATCACGCCATCGCCGGCATAGCGGTCGAGCGTGCCCTCGTAGCGGAAAATCAATTCGCCCAAGGCGGCGTGATATTCGCGCAGCACCGCCATCGCCTCTTCCGGCTCGGTGCTCTCGGTGAACGCGGTAAACCCGCGCAGGTCGCAGAACACCACCGTGACTTCGCGGCGGTGGCTATCGAGCAAGGAGTCGTGGCCGTCGGAGGAGGCGATCAGTTGCGCGACCTGCGGCGCCAGAAAACGTTCGAGCTTGCGGATGCGCTCGATTTCGCCGAGCTGCTTTTCGACGCGCTCCTCCAGCGATTTGTTCCAGTTCAGGAGCTGGTCGGCCTGCTGCTGCACGGTCGAATGCGCGGTGGCCAATTCGCGGCCCTTCTGGTCGACCTCGGTGAACAGCCGCGCGTTGCGCATCGCCAGCACCGATTGATGCGCGAAGGTCCGCATCAGCCCGATCAGGTTTTCGGAAAACTCGCCGGCGCTGTTGCGCAGCACCACCAGCGATCCCAAAATGCCCTTCTGGTCGACCAGCGGCACCACCAGCACCGAATGAAATCCGGCCGCGATCGCGACGTCGCGCAACGGATGGTCGGCGGCGTCAGCCAGATCCGGGATCGCAACCGGCTCGCCGGTGGCGGCGGCGTCACCGAGCACGCTGCCGTCGGCGTCGATCGCGAGCCGCGCTCGTTCGGCCGATTTATCGATCCCGATCGCTTCCGTCAGGTTGAACTGATGTTTTGTGGCGTCATAGCCAAAAATCAGCACTGCGTCGGCATGGGTGATTTCCAGGGCGCGGGCCGCGACCGTCGGCAGCACGGCATTGAGGTCGAGCGAGGAGGCGACCGCGCGGCCGACTTCTTCGAGCACCTTCAGTTCATTGACCGACTGCGCGAGGTCGCGGGTGCGCTCTTCGACCTTGGTTTCGAGGCCCGAATACGTCTCGTGCAGTTGGCCCGCCATGGAGTTGAACTGGTCGGCGAGTTCTTCCAGCTCGTCCTTGGTGTGCACGTCGATGCGATGGCTGAAATCGCCGGCGCCGAGCCGTCTTGCGCCGGTGCGCAGCGCGGTGATCGGCACCAGCATCCGCCGCGCCAGCACGGTGCCGGCGAGAATCGCGACCCCAAGCCCGAGCGAGATCAACAGCGCGATCCGCACCAGCTGATCGCGGATCGGCGCCAGCGCCTGCGCGGTCGGCTGCTCGAAGCACACGAACCAGCCGAGTTTTGGAATGGCGTTCGATGCTGTCAGCACCGCATGGCGGTCGACGTCGGTGCCCGATGCCAAAGCCTGGCTGTTCGGTCGGATCAGGGCGGCGACCTGCGGCAACTTCGACAGATCCTTGGCCACGTCGGGGCCTCTGGCGGAACTCGCCAGCACCTGGCCTTTTGGGTCGATCACATAGGCGAAGCCGGTCTTGCCGACCTGGGCGTCGCCCAGAAAATCCGACAGCAGGCCAAGATCGATTTCGGCGACGGTGGCGGCCGCGCTGGGGTCGGAGCCCGAATGCGATACCGCGATCGACATCAGCGGCCGCGAACCTTGAAAAAATGCCGGTGCGTAGCTGACGCCCCCCCGGGCGATGGTCTCGGTAAGGCTGACGTCGCGGGAAAGGTCCGCCTTGCTGCCGACCGCGATCGTGGTGCGCGACAGCCGCAGCTGCCCGCGGCCGTTCTGGTCGAGCAAAGTGAGCTGGCTGACGGCGGGCACCTGGTTCAGGAGCTGCACATAGTCGGCGTGGTGATCCTCCAGCGTCACCGCGCCGGAATAGGTCTTGGCGCTGGCGCGCGTCACCCAGCTGATCTGCCGCTCCAGCTCGGAGATCGACTGCTCGATCCGCCGCGCCGTCGCCTCGGCCTTCTCGCTCATGGCGTCGATCAGCGTGGTCTTGGTGGCGCGGTAGCTGATCCAGGTCTCCGTCGCGCCGTTCACCGCCAGCACGAATACCACGAGGCCCACCAGCGACATGACGTATTTGGCGAACAGGCCTTCGCGGAGGAACCAGATCTTGTCTTTAACCCCGATCATCCAGACCCTCGTGCGCGCCACCCCTGCGAGGCGTTGCGCATCCGTTGCCCTATCGGCGGAACAGCATTGGCCCAGCCGGAGTTCTGTTTAGCACAATTTGAGGGCCTGGACCGGGCCTCTGCCAGCGTGGTCAGCCACGATTTTGGGCAGTTTTCGGGGGTGAGGGTTGCGGCCACCGGCCTATCGCTCCCTCCCCGCCTTGTGGGGCAGGGTCGGGGAGAGGGGCCGCGGGCATGGTGCAGATGAAGGGCGTCCACGTGCCAGATCGCGACGTCATCGCTTGCGGCCACCCCTCTCCCACAAGGGGAGAGGGAGCAACGGAGCGACGGAGTGCGATGTTAGCGATTAAAGAGCTGCTTCAGCACGTCGTTCATGGGTTGGCTGTCCTGGGACACTTCCGGGGCCGGATCGTTTTGCGCCGATGCAGGCGGTGCGTCCGGAGTGGGAGATGCGGGCGCTGCGAGCGTGCGGTTTTGACTGCGACGCTGGCCGAGGCCTTGCTGCAGCAGGTTGCCGAGAGTCGAGCCGATCTGGTCAGACAGCCCATTGCTTCCCGATCCGCTGCCGCTCGATCCGCTTCCTCCGGATCCGCCCAATCCGCCCAAGATACTTCCCAATCCGCCACTGCTGCCGAACAGGCCCTTGCCCATTTCCTTCAGCTTGGCGTAGGCCGCATCGGGATTGTCGAGGATGCCGGCCATATCCGGATAGATCCGCGGCTCGGCCCACGGTCCGTCGATCACCACGGGGATGCCGAGCCCGACCGGATCGGACGTGCGGCCCTGGCCTTCGGTGGTCAGCACGAGTTTCGGTTCGACCCGGAGCGCCAGCGCTTTCGCGGCGAGATCGATGGTGCCGGTCCCGGTCATCTTCACCAGCGGGCCGACCAGATTGAGATCGGCGGTGGTCGCCTGGCCCTTGTCGATGCGGAACGAGGCCGACAACTGCGTGAGGTCGGTGATCTGCTCCTTGCCCTCCTGCCATCCCGCCAGCGTGCCCGAGGTGAGCGAGCGGATCATCGCGGCGACGTTGAGGCCTCTGATCGCGCCATCCTGGAACACGACGAAGACCGTTCCGCTCAGGTTCGACATGACCAGGTGCTGGCTGTTGCCGGCAGAGCGCAACGTCATTTTCGCCTGCATCTTGCCGTCGAGCTTGTCGAAGTCGGCAGCACTCCGCAGCAGCGGCAAGGCGCGGACGCCGACGAGATCGCTGGAGAACGCATAGCCAGGGCTGCCGCTGGTCACATCGACGACGAGCTGGCCAGAAGCCTGGCCGCCATAGACACCGAGATTCGAAAAGCTGGTTTTGAGCACGCCGGCGGCGACCGCCGTGTCGATCGCAACCGGCGCGAAATGCGCTTCGCCGATGTTGAGCTCGGCAGCGGAAACCCGCACTTGCGCGTCGACATAATTCAGGCCGGTGAGGTCGATCGAGGCATTGCTCCAGGGTTGCGAACCCAGCGAAGCGGACGTGGCGCGCTCTCTCGACGTCGCGACATCAAGCCGCTGAAAATCGAGATCGAGCTTTACCAGCGGCTTGCTGGAAAGATCGACCGATGCCCAGCCATTGAAGGCGCCGTCGCCGAGCGTTCCGGTGACGCCGTTGATCATCACGATCGAACCGTTGAGCCGGACCTCGGCCTTGGCCGCAAGCGGGGCCTGCAACAGGCCGGATGCGTCGAGCGTGAGCTCGACCGGAATGTTCTGGCGCTGCAGGGGCGGGGCGGGCGCCGTCGCTGTTATCGCGAATTTGAGCGGCTGCTCGCCGGCGCGCGCGCGGCCGCTGACCTTGATCTTGCGATCTCCGCCGATCAAGGCTTCGGCGTTGATGCCTTCGATGCGATTTTCGACGCGGTCGCGCAGGTTGAACATCACCATCGTGCCGTCGACAATCGTCACCCGATCGATCGCGAGCGCATTCGCATCCGTGCCGTCAGAGGATGCCGCCGGGCTGGTAGCCGGAGCCGGCAGCCGCTCGCGTTCGCGCAGCAACGGGTGGTGCAGCACCGGGCGGGTGATGACGAGTTCGGTGATTTGCGGATGGCCCGACCACACGCTTTTGAGCGTCATGTCGGCCTGAACGCTGCCGACCGTCACGCGGTTAGAGGCGTCGCGGTCTTTCGGTGCCTCGAGCGTGACGTCATTGACCCTCACGTTCAGCGACGGCCACAGCCCGATCTTGGTCGAGCCCGCGATCGTCAGCCGATACCCGGTTTCGCGCTCGACCCGGTCCTGTATCGCCGAGGTCAGGAAACCCGAGGGGATGCCGAGGATAAGCAGCACCGCGACGATGACGATGACGGCCGCGACGGCGGCGCCGGCGATTTTCAGTGCTCTCATGACGATGTTCCAAACCGGGCGGCGTCTGACCTCGCCACGCCATATCAGGGCGTGATGGATTGCCCAAGTCTACGCCTGAAACAAGTCTATCCTGGAACCGGATTGGCCCAAAGCCGCCAAAAATAATCCAGGGTTGTCGCAAAGGTCTGTGACTTATGACACACTTCGAAACGAGATGATTTTTACGAAATAAGATATAACAGCCCATTTTGACGGTTTCGAACTAGCGTGGAAGGCATTGCCATGAGTAAAGCGGCCGAATTTGCGGTCATTCTGAAGATGAATCCGATGTTCGCGGACTTAGGTACCGACGAATTAGCGCGAATATCCGGCCTTTGCCACACCCAGCAACTTGGGCTGGGCGAGGTGCTGTTCCAGAAGGGCGACAGCGGCGACGCGCTGTTCGGGGTTCGCCGCGGCCAGATCCGGATCGAAACCGGCGCCGCCGACGGCAGCCGCCTGACCCTGAATTTCATGGGCCCGGGCGATCTGTTCGGCGAGGTCGCGGTGCTCGACGGCCAGAGCCGCACCGCGGACGCCACCGCCGGCGAGCCGACTGAACTGTTCGTGCTGCGGCGCGAGGATTTTCTCAGCCATCTCGAGCGCGAGCCGCGCGTCGCGATCAAAATCATCCAGCTGTTGTGTCAGCGGATTCGCTGGCAGAGCGAGCGGATGGAGGAATCGGTGCTGCAGCCGCTGCCGGTGCGTCTGGCGCGCCGGCTCTGCGCGCTGGCTACCGATTACGGATCCGAGGTGCACATCTCGCAGGAGCAGCTCGGGGTCTTCGTCGGCGCCGCGCGCGAAAGCGTCAACCGTCAGTTGCAGCTCTGGCGCAAGGACGGCATTCTCGACCTGCAGCGCGGCCGCATTCTGCTGCTGAACATGAACCGGCTCACCGCAGTGGCGCGTAACGAGTAGCAAAGCCGCACCACATCGTTGCCCTGATTTTGCTGCGCTCCGCCTTGCAATTGTGGGCCAACTGCGGCGCGCGAACATCTTTCAGCTCGCAGCGCGCTCGAACATGACCTCAATTGAGCCACCAATATTTTAAATTTGGGACATTAATATTTTTTAACAATCCTCAACACGCAGCCTCGCCATGCAAAACGGGTTGCCGCCGTCGTACGCCGTGCGACGGGGATCGGTTCTGTCTGTCTGCTGCGCGTTATCAGTATGAGTTGGGGTGCCCATGGATCTTGCATTCTCGAATATGGCTGCGCGCTCGAAGATTTCCCCGGCAAGGTGGCGAAGGCCGTTTCTGAGCTGGATGGATGGCATCGAAGCCGGCTGGGCGATTCCGCTTCTGCTGATCGGATTCACCGTGGTCTGGCTGGCGTTTCTGATCATCGCCTATCTCGACGGCGATCTGCATTACGATGTGCTGGAAACATGGACGCTCGGACGCGGCCTCGATTGGAGCTACTCCAAACATCCGCCGCTGATGGGATGGGTGGCGCGCGCGTGGACATCGGTGTTTCCGCTCACCAACTGGTCGTTTCAGTTGCTGGCGCTGATCAATGCGGCATTCGCGTTGTGGACCGTCGATCTGATCTCGCGCCGCTTCGTCAGGGGCGACAAGCGAATGATCGTGCTGCTGCTCCTGATGCTGCTGCCGATCTACCAGTTTCACGCCCAGCGCTTCAACGCCAACGCGGTTCTGCTGGCGGCCTGGCCGCTCGCCACCTATTGCTTCCTGCGCTCGTTC
>WNEZ01003533.1_pt1 | contig 13487 bp, 9 predicted proteins | sample 5400521 | NCBI WGS metagenome assembly WNEZ01 (sample SAMN13153339, study PRJNA577476) | soil metagenome | isolation source: 120 cm saprolite under Douglas fir tree site 2 hole 1 replicate 1 | place: USA:California | collected 2015-04-18 | reverse complement strand
TGCATCGCCGCGGCCTGAAATTTTATTTCCGCGCAGCACCCCACGACGAAATGTACTCGGCCGCGATGTTCGATTTCTTCGATGCCATGAAGAAGAAAGGCACCAAGATCGAGACGCTGGCGCTGTTCCACGAGGACACTATCTTCGGGACCGATTCCGGCAACGCGCAACTGAAACTCGCCAATGAGCGCGGCTACAAAGTCGTCGCCGATATCAAATACCGCTCCAATTCGCCGTCATTGTCGGCGGAGGTGCAGCAGCTCAAGGCAGCCAACGCCGACGTGCTGATGCCCTCGAGCTACACCACCGACAGCATCCTGCTGGTGAAGACCCTGGCGGAGCTCGGCTACAAGCCGAACGCCATTGTCGCGCAGGACGCCGGCTTCTCCGAGAAAGCATTGTACGATGCGGTCGGCGACAAGCTCGAAGGCGTGATCTCGCGCGGCACCTTTTCGCTCGATCTCGCCACCAAGCGGCCGATGGTCGGCAAGATCAACGCCATGTTCAAGGAAAAGTCCGGCAAGGATTTCAACGACCTCACGTCGCGGCAGTTCATGGGCCTGATCGTGATGGCGGATGCGATCAGCCGCGCCAAGTCCACCGACGGCGACAAGATCCGCGAGGCGCTGGTCGCCACCGACATCCCGGGCGAGGCCACCATCATGCCGTGGAAGCGCATCAAGTTCGACGAGATGGGCCAGAACAACGACGCCGATCCGGTGCTGCTGCAATATGTCGGCGGCAAGTTCGTCACCATCTCCCCGCCGCAAGCCGCCGTCGCCGAAGCCACCTGGCCGATGAAGTAAGGGCCGTGACGGCCGAGACCATCATCCAGAGTCTTGCCTCAGGCCTCTTGATGGGGCTGCTCTACGGCCTGATCGCCGTGGGGCTGGCGCTCATCTTCGGCCTGATGGACGTGGTGAACTTCGCCCATGGCGAGTTCCTGATGATCGCGATGTACGCGACGTTCTTTCTGTTCGCGTTCTTTGCGGTCGATCCGCTGCTGGCAGCGCCCTTGGTCGCGGCGGCGCTGTTTGTATTCGGTGCGGTGGTCTATCTCCTGATCGTGCGCTTCGCGGTCCGGGCGAAAGCCAATGCCGGCATGGTGCAGATTTTCTCGACGTTCGGGCTCGCCATCGTCATGCGCGGCCTCGCGCAGTACTTCTTCACCCCGGATTATCGCAGCATCACCCATTCATGGCTCGGCGGCAAAACCGTCTCGGTCGCCGGCATCTTCTTACCCGTGCCGCAATTGGCCGGCGCGCTGGTGTCGATCGCGGCGTTCGGCGCGCTGTATTTCTTCATCAATCTCACCGACTTCGGCCGTGCCCTTGAAGCGACCCGTGAAGACGCGGGCGCGGTCGCCCTGGTCGGCATCGACAAGAACAGGGTGTTTGCGCTGGGCTGGGGCCTGGGTGCTGCGCTGGTGGGGCTCGCCGGCGCCATCATGGCGATGTTCTTCTACATCTATCCCGATGTCGGCGCGTCGTTCGCGCTGATCGCCTATGTCACGGTGGCGCTCGGCGGTTTCGGCAGCGTGTTCGGCGCCTTTGCCGGCGGCATTATCGTGGGGCTCGTCGAAGCGACCACGGCACTGATCCTGCCGCCGTCGCTGAAATCGGTCGGCATCTACGCGGTCTATCTGCTGGTGGTCTTCATCCGGCCGCGCGGCCTGTTCGGATCGCTCTGATGGACAAGACCTTTGCCCAGCGCCGCCGCCGCGATCTGATCGTGGCCGTGTGCCTGGCGGTGATCGCAGCACTGGTGCCGCTGTTCGTGAAAGACGTCTACGTCCAGAACATCATGGTGCTGACGCTGATGTACGCGGCGTTGTCGCAGAGCTGGAATATCCTCGGCGGCTATTGCGGGCAAATCTCGCTCGGCCACGCGCTGTATTTCGGGCTCGGCGCCTACACCACGGCCCTTCTGTTCACCAAATTCGGCGTGCTGCCGTGGTTTGGCATGCTCGGCGGCGGCCTGATCTCGGCAAGCATTGCGATGGCGCTCGGCTATCCCTGTTTCCGCCTGCGCGGGCATTATTTCGTCATCGCCACCATTGTCATTGCCGAGATCGCTTTGCTGTTGTTCCAGAACTGGAATTGGGCCGGCGCGGCACTCGGCATCGATATTCCCGTGCGTGGCGACAGCTGGCTCAAATTCCAATTCACCCGCAGCAAATTGCCATACTTCTATTTCGCGCTGGCGCTGGCCTGCGTCGCCTGGCTCGTGACCTGGTGGCTGGAAGATTCCAAATGGGGTTATTGGTGGCGCGCCGTGAAGGACAATCCGGATGCCGCCGAAAGTCTCGGCGTGGTCGTGTTCAATTCCAAGATGGGGGCGGCGGCGGTCTCGGCCTTCCTCACCGCGGTCGGCGGCAGTTTTTACGCGCAGTTCGTGTCCTACATCGATCCGGAAAGCGTGATGGGTTTCCAGTTCTCGCTATTGATGGCGCTGCCGGCGGTGCTCGGCGGCATCGGCACGCTGTGGGGACCAGTGCTCGGCGCCGTCATCCTGATCCCGCTCACGGAACTGACGCGCTCCTTCATTGGCGGCTCCGGCCGCGGCGTCGATCTGATCGTCTACGGCACGTTGATCGTGCTGATCTCGCTGGCGCGGCCCGAAGGTCTGGTCGGACTGTTTTCGCGGCGGCGCAAGGGAGTGGCCCGATGACGCCCTTGCTGGAAACCCAATCCTTGCTGGAAATTCATGGCGTCTGGCAGCGTTTCGGCGGCCTGATCGCCAACAGCGATATCTCGATTTCGGTCGGCCGCGGCGAGATCGTCGGATTGATCGGGCCCAACGGCGCCGGCAAGTCGACTTTGTTCAATCTGATCGCGGGCGTGCTGCCGCCGACCCAGGGTTCGATTTGGTTCGACGGCGAAGACGTTACCGCGCTGCCGGCGGCGGAGCGCTGCCAGCGCGGCATCGCGCGCACCTTCCAGGTCGTGAAAAGCTTTGAGACCATGACGGTGATCGACAATGTCATCGTCGGCGCACTGGTCCGCACCACCGTCATGCGCGAGGCGCGCCGCAAAGCCTACGAGGTGCTGGAATTTGCCGGTCTTGCCGGCCGCGCCGACGTGTCGGCCGGCGAGTTGATCCCGTCGGAGAAACGTCGCCTCGAGGTCGCCCGCGCGCTCGCCACCGAACCTAAGCTGCTGCTGCTCGATGAAGTGCTGACCGGCCTGACGCCGATCGAGGCGCAGACCGGCGTCGAACTGGTGCGGAAAGTGCGCGCCACCGGCGTCACCGTATTGATGGTCGAGCACGTCATGGAAATCGTGATGCCGCTGGTCGACCGCGCCATCGTGCTTGACCTCGGCAAGGTGCTGGTCGAGGGCAAGCCCGCCGACATCGTTCGCGATCCGAAAGTCATCTCGGCCTATCTTGGGGATCGTCATGCTGTCGGTGCATGAAGTCACCACCGCCTATCAGGGGCTGGTCGCGATTTCGGCGGTCAGCATCGAAGTGGCAAAAGGCGAGATCGTCTGCGTCGCCGGGGCCAATGGCGCCGGCAAATCGACGCTTTTGAAATCCATCGCCGGCGCCGAACGTCCGCGCTCCGGCACCGTCACCTTCGATGGTGCGCGGATCGACGGCATGGCGCAGCATCTGGTCACCGCGCGCGGCATCGCCTATGTGCCGGAAAACCGCCGGCTGTTTCCGCGGCTGTCGGTGCGCGACAATCTGCGGCTCGGCAGTTATCTCTATCGCGGCGAGACGTATCGCGACGCGCCGCTGGATCTGGTGTTCAAGCTGTTTCCCCGATTGTCGGAGCGGCTGGACCAGCGCGCCGAAACGCTTTCCGGCGGCGAGCAGCAGATTTTGGCGATCGGCCGCGCGCTGATGACGCGGCCACGGCTGTTGATGCTGGACGAGCCGTCGCAGGGCATCATGCCGAAACTGGTCGACGAGATCTTTGCCGCCGTGAAGGAAATCCGCGACGCAGGGATGACCGTGCTGATCGTCGAGCAGCGCATGTCGGAATGCCTCGAGATCGCCGACCGCGCCTACATCCTGCAGACCGGCCGCGTGCTGATGCAGGGCGCGGCCAGCGACATCATGGGCAACCCGGACGTGCGCAAGGCGTATCTGGGATTGTGATGATCGTGTCCCGGACGCGGTGCAGCGTTCTTCACGCTGCTCCGCAGAGCCGGGACCCATGACAAGGTGGTGCTTGTAGCGTGGGCCCCGGATCAGCAGCGCACCACGCCGCAAGCGCGGCGCGCTGCGCAGCATCCGGGGAACGCAGCCTTCAATGCTCGTGCCCATGCTCCGGCAGCGTCAGCCCGAACGTCTTCGACAAATCGGCCACCTGCGCTGGCGTCAGATAACGCGGATTGAGCCCGCGCAGCAGCAGATAGAGTTTTGCGGTTTCTTCCAGCTCCTCGATGGCGAAGACCGCGGCTTCCAGCGTTTCGCCCGCCACCACCGGGCCGTGATTGGCGAGCAGCACGGAAGCATATTTTCCCGCAAAACCCTTGATCGCGTCGGCCACCGCCGGATCGCCGGGCCGATAATACGGCACCAGCGCGGTGGCCCCGCATTTCATCAGATAATAGGCCGTCATCGGCGGCAGCGCGGCGCGCGGGTCGATCTCGGGCAGCATCGACAGCGCCACCGAATGGGTCGAATGCAGGTGCACCACCGCGCGCGCGGTGCGGCGCGTCTGGTACAATGCGGTATGCAGCGGCACTTCCTTGGTCGGGGCATCGCCGGAGAGGAGGCGGCCATCAGCGCCGAGGCGCGACAGCCGCGCCGGGTCCAATGAGCCGAGCGACGCATTGGTCGGCGTCACCAGCCAGCCGCCGTCATCAAGTCCGACGCTGATATTGCCCGAGGAACCCGGCGTCAGCCCGCGCTCGAACAGCGAGCGGCCGAGGCGGCAGATTTCCTCACGGATTTTGCTTTCGCTCATGGCAGTATCCCGGCGGCATACCTGTTTCCCGCCTTGTCTCATGCTTTGGCAGCGCGGCCAAGCCGTGATACCCAGAGGCCAAGCCGTTGTTGAATTCGGCCGTGAGGAAACCTGAGGTAATGCCTTATGCCTGAATCCATTTCCGCAAAACCGCGCGTCGCCGTCATCGGGCTGGGCTCGATGGGGTTTGGCATGGCGACCTCGCTGCGGCGCGCGGGTTTTGACGTGACCGGCTGCGACGTCTCGGCCGATGCCGTGGCGCGGTTCGTCGCTGACGGCGGAGGGGGTGCAAACACACCGGCCGAGGCCGCGAAGGCAGCCGACATCGTCGTCAGCGTGGTCGTCAACGCCGCGCAGACCGAAGCCGTTCTGTTCGGCAAGGACGGCGCTGCCGAAACCCTGGCCGGGGATGCCGTGTTCGTGTCCTCCGCCACGATGGACCCGGATGTCGCGCGGCGGCTGGCAAGGCAGCTCGAGGCCAGCGGCCGGCATTATCTTGACGCACCGATCTCTGGCGGCGCCCAGCGTGCGGCGCAGGGCGAACTGACCATTCTCGCATCGGGAAGCGCTGCCGCGTTTGCCAAGGCGCGTCCCGCGCTCGACGCGATGGCGGCCAAGCTCTACGAACTCGGCGATGCCGCAGGGCAGGGCGCTGCCTTCAAGATGATCAACCAGTTGCTGGCCGGCGTTCATATTGCCGCCGCATCGGAAGCGATAACATTTGCCGCCAAACAGGGCCTCGATATCCGCAAGGTCTACGAGGTCATCACCGCGTCCGCCGGCAATTCCTGGATGTTCGAGAACCGCATGCCGCATGTGCTCGACGGCGATTACACCCCGCGAAGTGCTGTGGAGATCTTTGTCAAGGACCTCGGCATCATCCAGGACATGGCGCGCACGGCGAGATTTCCGGTGCCGGTGGCAGCGGCCGCGCTGCAGATGTTTCTGATGACGGCGGCCTCCGGCATGGGCCGCGACGACGACGCCTCGGTGGCGCGGATATATGCCCGCGTCACCGGCACGCATCTGCCGGGTGATCCGGAATAAGAGTGATCCTAAATAAGAGCGAGCCGAATAGCAGCGAGCCGAAATAACCGTGAACCCGCAAGAGGACCGTCGATGCCGCGTTTTGCCGCCAATCTCAGCATGATGTTCACTGAAGTTCCGTTCCTCGACCGTTTCGAGGCGGCGGCAAGAGCGGGCTTCACGGCCGTGGAATTCCTGTTTCCCTATGACCATCCGGCGGAGGCCGTCGGCGAGCGGCTGCATCGCAACGGCCTGACCCAGGCGTTGTTCAACCTGCCGCCCGGCAACTGGGAAGCCGGCGAAAAAGGCTTTGCCGCGTTGCCGGGTCGGTTTTCCGATCTGCAAGAGAGCGTTCAGACGGCGCTGCCCTATGCGCAGGCGACCGGCGTCAAGCGCCTGCACCTGATGGCGGGGATTGCCGACAGAGGCAATCGGCAGGCGGTCGAGGCGTTCACCAAATCGGTGGTATGGGCCGCCGAATTTCTTAAGCCCCATGGCCTCGACGTCGTGATCGAGCCGATCAATCCGCGCAACGTGCCCGGCTACTTCCTCAACGATTTTTCATTCGCCCGCGACCTGATCGTGGAGCTGAAAATCCCCAACCTGAAACTGCAGTTCGACATCTATCATTGCCAGATCATCCACGGTGACGTGACCATGCGGCTGCGCGAGATGATGCCGATCATCGGCCACATCCAGATCGCCAGCATTCCCTCGCGTCACGAGCCCGACGACGAAGAATTGAACTATCCGTTCCTGTTCGAGGAACTGGACCGGCTCGACTATGGCGGTTTTGTCGGCTGCGAATATAACCCGCGGGGCAGGACCATCGACGGCCTCGGCTGGTTCAAGTCCTATGCCGGAGTAAAACCGTGACGCTTAAGCTGGGCTGCATCGCCGACGACTACACCGGCGCGTCCGATCTCGCCAATACGCTGACCCGCTGCGGCCTGCGCACGGTGCAGACCATCGGCGTGCCCTTAAGCGATCTCGCGCTGCCTGAAGTCGATGCCGTGGTGGTGTCGCTGAAAAGCCGGTCGATCGACGCCGGCCTCGCCGTGACCGCTTCGCGCGCCGCGGAAAAATGGCTGCGCGGGCGGGGTGCGCCGCATGTGCTGTTCAAGATCTGCTCGACCTTCGATTCCACCGACGCCGGCAATATCGGCCCGGTGATGGATGCGCTGCGCGCCGATTGCGGCGAGACAATCGTGCTGGTGACGCCGGCGTTTCCCGAAACCGGCCGCACCGTCTATCAGGGCAATCTGTTCGTCGGCTCGGTGCCGCTCAACGAGAGCCCCCTAAAGGATCATCCGCTCAATCCGATGCATGATTCCAATCTGCTGCGGGTGCTGGCGCGGCAGAGCAAGACCAAAGTCGGCCTCGTCGACCTCGCGGTCATCGCGCGCGGGCCCGATGCGGTCCGCGCGCATCTGGCTGATCTTTCCACCAGGGGTTTTGGTGCAGCGATTGCGGACGCGGTATTTGCCCGCGATCTCGAAACCATCGGCGTCGTGGCGCTCGATCATCGGCTCTCCGTGGGCGCATCCGGTATCGGGCTTGGTCTTGCCCGCGCGCTGGTGGCCTCAAGCCGGGTCAAATCGAATGCGCCTGACGCGATGGCCGACGCTGCGGTCGGCGGACCGGCGGCGTGCCTGGCCGGCAGTTGTTCGCAGGCGACGCTGCAGCAGATCGCAAACGCCGAGCGGGTCATGCCGGTGTTTCATCTTGATTCCGAACAGGCGGTCGCGGGCAAAGCCGAGGTGCAGCGCGCACTTGGCTGGGCCAATGAACATCTCGGTAAAGGTCCGGTCCTGATCGCCAGCAGTGCGACGCCGGACCCGGTCGCGGCGCTGCAGGCGCGCCACGGCCGCGAGGCCGCGGGCCACGCGATCGAGCAGGCAATGGCCGATATCGCGCAAGGCCTGGTGCAGTCCGGCGTCCGGCGGCTGGTGGTTGCCGGCGGTGAAACCTCCGGTGCGGTGGTGGATCGCCTGACCATTCCCGGCTTTCTGGTGGGCGCGGAAATCGCCGCCGGCGTGCCGGTGCTGCGTGCCGTCGGCGCGAAGGAAGGCGCGATGCTGCTGGCGCTGAAATCGGGCAATTTCGGCGGCCCGGAATTCTTCTCCGATGCCCTGAAGCTGATGCCCTGAGCTCGCGCCCGGCTTCATCTGTCGGCGCCCGTCGGTCTCCGTAGTCCTACGGAAAATTATTAACGGAAGCGCGATACGCTCCGGCTCGATTCCGGCAGGCATGGCCTCCGCTCCTGCCGAATCCCGTGGTTCACGACCGAAGCGCCAACAGGCTCAAAGCCGAGAGATTCCGTTCATGCTCGCCAAATACTCCATTCGCACCAAGATTACGGCTGTCGTCGCTTTTCTGCTCGTCGCCATGTCGTTAATGGGAGCGCTGAACATCCGGCAGATGTATGCGATCAATTCCTCCACCATCGACATCACGACCAGTTGGCTGCCGAGCGTGCGCGTCCTCGGTGAATTGCGGGCCGCGACCATCACCTATCGGGCGATCGTCCGCTCCCATCTGCTGGCTACCGAAGAGGCCACGAGGCAGGTTCAGGAGGATCTGCTCGCCAAGTGGATCAACAACACCGACAAGGCCCGCAAAGCCTATGAACCTTTGATCACCTCGGCCGAGGAACGCGTATTGTACGACGAGTTCAGCACATCCTGGGCCGAATATCTCGCCGGCGTAAAGGAGGTCCTGGCGCTGTCCCGCAAGAATGAGGACAAGGAGGCGAGGCTACTCCATGCCAAGGCGTCGCTTGCCGGCGTCCATGCCGACGAGACGCTGCAAAAGGACGTCCTGCTGAACAACAAGGGCGCGGATGCGGCAGGCAGCCAGGCCGAGCAAAGCTCCGACGAGGCCATCAAGATGGTGCTGGCGTCGCTGCTACTGGCAATTATCCTGGGAATAGGCGCTGCGATCCTGCTGGTTCGCGACGTCTCCACTGGAATCAGGTCCATTGTTGCGCCGATGCAGGCGCTGGGCAGCGGCGACCTGACCGCGCAGGTGCCGCATCAGGGTGAGACGACCGAGATCGGCTCCATGGCGGACACGTTGCAGGTGTTCAAGGACGCGCTGGTCGCCAAAAAGGCCTCCGACGAGGCTGCGGCGATTGACGCCGGCGCTAAAATCCGGCGGGGCCAGCGTGTCGACAACATTACGCGGGAATTCGAAACGCTGATCGGCGAACTGGTCGGCTCACTGTCTACGGCCTCGACCCAACTTGAGGCCTCCGCCGGCAATCTCACCTCGACCGCGGAGCGCGCGCAAAAACTCACCACCGTGGTTGCGGCGGCGTCCGAGGAGGCCTCCACCAACGTACGGTCGGTGGCCTCCGCAACCGAGGAGATGGCCTCATCGATCAACGAGATCGGCCGTCAGGTCCAGGAATCGGCGCGGATGGCCACCGACGCCGTCGATCAGGCGCGCAAGACCAATGACCGCGTCAGCGAATTGTCGAAGGCGGCAGCCCGCATCGGCGACGTCGTCGAACTCATCAATACCATCGCCGGACAGACCAATCTATTGGCCCTGAACGCCACCATCGAAGCGGCACGGGCCGGCGATGCCGGTCGCGGCTTCGCGGTCGTCGCATCCGAGGTCAAGGCGCTGGCCGAGCAGACCGCGAAAGCCACCGGCGAGATCGGTCTGCAGATCACCGGCATCCAGGCGGCGACGGAGGAGTCGGTCAACGCTATCAAGGAAATCAGCGGCACCATTGAAAAATTGTCCGAGATTTCTTCGACGATCGCTTCCGCGGTGGAAGAGCAGGGGGCTGCGACGCAGGAAATCTCCCGCAACGTGCTGCAGGCGGCTCACGGCACCCAGCAGGTCTCATCCAACGTCACCGACGTGCAACGCGGCGCCGGCGAAACCGGAGCGGCTTCGTCGCAGGTTCTCTCCGCGGCAAAATCGCTGTCCGGCGACAGTAATCGCCTCAAGCTCGAGGTTGGCAAATTCCTTAACGCGGTAAGGGCCGCCTGACGACGAGGAGCCCGGCCCAAGCGCGGCCGGAGCTCCACCCTTCGATCATGAGGTTTTTGAAAGCTCGTGCCCGATAAAGCGGCGACGATGGACGATCCGTCACGTGCGCCGCCTCACCATGAAGAGCCTGCAAAACCTCGTAACTCTACTGACAGGCAATTAACACGAATCGAGCGCGCGCGACTTATGATTCCGCGCAGCGGCGCCACTTCGCACAAGGTCGAGTGGCGATCGCCGATGCATTCGCGGTGCTCTTTGGGCCGAATGGCATCATGCTCTCTTGGAGATTCGAAAATGTCGTCGGATTCGCCGATTCTCGCCGGGACGTCCCGGACCCCTCGTCGCGGTATCGCTTTCGGGCTCGCGCCACGGATCATGGCCCTGTCGGTTTCCGGCATCGTTCTGTTGGGCGTCTGCGTGACGGGCGTCGCCTGGTATCTTCTGGAACGCGCGGCGATCAAAGCGGCCACCGAGCGGGTGGAAACCAACATGCGGGTTGCGTGGGACGTTCTCCGCGCTCACGGCAAGAGTTTCAGCATGGTGGACGGCAAGCTGCTGGCGAGCGATCATGTCTTGAACGGTGACGCGGAATTGGTCGACAAGGTCAAGAGCCTCGTCGGCGGCACCTGCACCGTGTTCATGAAGGACCTGAGAGTCACGACCAATGTCATGAAGCCTGATGGCACGCGGGCAGTAGGGACACGCTTGGCGCCGGGCGGTGCATATGATGCGATCTTCGATCGCAAGGCTCCGTTTCGCGGCGAGATCCAGATCCTCGGCGAACCCTATATAACTGCCTATGATCCGATCCTCGATCCGAATGGGGAGGTGCTCGGCATTCTCTATGTCGGAGTGAAGAAGGTGGAATTTCTGGAGTCTGCCCGCAGCACGTTCTGGACGATCATTTATTCGACTTTGGCGATCAGCGCACTCGCAATGCTGGTGAGTTACCTTGTGGTACGTAGCGCGATCGTGCGTCGCTTGAAGGCCAGCGTCGCGGTGATGAATCGGCTGGCGCGGGGCGATCTTTCGGCGGACACGCCTGAGCCGCGACGCAGCGATGAGATCGGCGAGATCATGATGGCGTTGGTCGCATTCAAGGCGACCGGGCTTGAGGTCGAGCGGATGCGCGCCGACCGGCTGGTGACAGATCAGCACGCCGCCGAGCAACGCAAGGCGGACATGAACCGGCTCGCGGACGAATTCGAGGGTGCGGTCGGCCAGATCGTCGAGACCGTGTCGTCGGCTTCAACCGAACTTGAAACCTCCGCCGGTACGTTGACGTCAACCGCGGAGCGGGCGCAGGAAATCACCACCATGGTCGCCGCGGCGTCCGAGGAAGCCTCCACCAATGTGCAGTCGGTAGCCTCCGCGACCGAGGAAATGGCGTCGTCGGTCAACGAGATCAGCCGCCAGGTCCAGGAATCGGCCCGGATGGCCGGCGAGGCGGTCGATCAGGCCCGCACCACCAACGATCGGGTCAGCGAATTGTCGAAGGCGGCCGCGCGCATCGGCGATGTGGTCGAGTTGATCAGCACCATCGCCGGACAAACCAATCTGCTCGCCTTGAACGCCACCATTGAGGCGGCCCGCGCCGGCGAATCCGGCCGTGGCTTTGCGGTCGTGGCTTCCGAGGTGAAGGCGCTGGCCGAGCAGACCGCGAAAGCCACCGGCGAGATCGGTCAGCAGATCAGCGGCATCCAGGCGGCAACCCAGGAGTCGGTCAACGCCATCAAGGAGATCAGCGGCACCATCGAAAAATTGTCCGAAATATCGTCGGCCATCGCGGCGGCGGTGGAGGAGCAGGGTGCGGCGACCCAGGAAATTTCCCGCAATGTGCAGCAGGCGGCCCACGGCACCCAGCAGGTCTCCTCCAACATCACCGACGTGCAGCGCAGCGCCAGCGAGACCGGATCGGCCTCGTCGCTGGTTCACTCCGCGGCGCGGTCGCTATCCGGCGAAAGCAACCGCCTCAAGCTCGAAGTCGGCAAGTTCCTCAATTCGGTAAGGGCGGCCTGACGATCTTCGAACGCACGAACCGCAGCAGAAGGAAATGGCCAAGTGAATCTTAGAATCCGCACGATTCTGCCGTTGATCATCTCCGCCCTGGCCTCGCTGCTGGTAGTTTCCGCCGGGCTCACCGCTTATGACGCGATCGGTAGGCGGCAAGACACCCAAGCCTTCCTCAAGGTCAATCAAATCTCGCAATTGCTGTTGCTTAGCGCAGGTCAATGGGCAATTGAGCGCGGGATGACAAACGCGTCGCTCAAATCGGCCGATGTGCTGTCGCCGGAGCGTCGTGCCGAGATTGTAAAGTTGCGAGCTTCTGCCGACCAGGCCTTCCGCGACGCGGTGCAGCGCCTGGGCGCCATTCCGGCGATGAAAGCCGGCGAGAAGGACATCACCGACGCCGAACGTATTTTTCGCGAGTTCGAGGCGTTCCGCGCCAAGGTCGATGAAAACCTCGCCAGGCCCGGTGCCGAACGGACACCTGAAATCGTGCAGGGCTTTTTCCCCGCCCTGACCAATCTGATTTTGGTTGCCGGAAACAGGCTGCGATTAACGCTTGAGACGCTGAATAGCCCGCCTTCGGTCACGCTTGCGCAACTCGTCGGTCTTCGTCACCTGACCGCGCAAATGGCAGAGAATGCCGGCAGGGAACGTGGGTTCCTCGGCGGCATCATAGGCGCACGCAGCAAGCTCGCCACCGAGGGGGCACGGACCGTTGCCGGTTTCCGCGGCCAGGTCGAGCTTGCCTGGGAAACGATCGTGCCAGTCCGCCGGCGCGCCGATACCCCGGCAAAGATCGTCGCCGCGATCGCGGGCGTCGAGAGCGAGTATTTTGGGAAGTATGGCGAAATCCGCGACGCAGTTTTCGCAGCCGGCAACACCGGAGAATATAAGGTCACCGGCAGCGAGTACGTCGCCCGCGCAACGACCGCTATCAATTCGATCCTCCATCTCGCTAACGAGATAGGCAATGCGTCAAATGATGAGGCGAATGACGAGGCGTCGAGAAGCACATCGAGCCTCACGCTCAACGCGGCGATGCTGTTCGCCGGCATAGTACTCGCAGTCATCAGCTTCTGGGTTGCGTTCCGCCGTATTCTCGGACCGTTGAACGCCATGACGGGTGCGATGACAAGACTAGCCGGCGGCGACAAGACGATAGATATCCCGGGAATGAACAACCAGGACGAAATCGGCGAAATGGGTGCCACCGTTCAGGTATTCAAGGACAACATGATCGAAACCGATCGGCTGCGCGCCGAGCAATCGGACGTCGAGCAACGGCAATTGCAGCAGCGCAAGGCGGAAATGCACCAGCTTGCCGCTGCATTCGAAGGCGCGGTGAGCGAGATCGTCGAAAACGTGTCCTCGGCTGCGACGGAGCTTGAAGCTTCTGCCAGTACGCTGACCTCGACTGCCGAACGGGCACAAGAGCTCGCAACCGCGGTTGCGGCAGCGTCCGAAGAAGCCTCTACCAATGTGCAGTCGGTGGCCTCCGCGAGCGAGGAGATGACCTCGTCGGTCAACG
>WNEZ01009993.1_pt1 | contig 13491 bp, 9 predicted proteins | sample 5400521 | NCBI WGS metagenome assembly WNEZ01 (sample SAMN13153339, study PRJNA577476) | soil metagenome | isolation source: 120 cm saprolite under Douglas fir tree site 2 hole 1 replicate 1 | place: USA:California | collected 2015-04-18 | reverse complement strand
TGGACGGCGAGCTGGGATCGATCGAGCCGGGCAAGCTCGCCGACCTGGTCCTCGTCGACGGCGACCCCGCGCAGGAGATCTCGGCCGTGCGGAACACCGTGCTGGTGATGAAGGACGGCATCCTGTACCGGCCGGCCGAGCTGTACGCGGAGCTCGGCGTGGCCCCGCCTTAGGACTGCCGGGCGTCACTTCACGCGCACGCACCGATCGTCGGGGGCGTTGTCGGGCCTGTACTCGTACTCGCCGATCCAGCCCTGGGCCTCGTTCTTCACCGTGCACGCTGCGCAGGCGACGCGCTGCTCGGCGGGGACCCGGTCGCACTCCCCGATCTGGCGGATCGAGGTGTGCGCGCACGACCAGGCGACGCCGAGCAGCAGCATCGCCGCGGCGCGCCGCGCCGCGCGCCAGAGGTGAGCCCCGAGAGTCCCGGTCGGTTGCATCCCCGCCTCCTCCGCCTATTCCTTGTCGGTCGCGCAGAACCGTTCCACGACGCCGAGCAAGGTCTCGAGCGCGACCGGCTTGGTGAGGTATCCGGCGGCCGCCATCTTCGCCGCCGCCTCGCCGGCGTCCGAGTGCGCGCTCAGGACCACGACGGGGATGTCCTTCACCGCGGGGTCGCGCTGCTGCTCGGCGCGGAACTGCCAGCCGTCCATGGTCGGCATCATCACGTCCAGCAGGATGACGCAGGGCCTGACCGGCGCGGAGCGCAACCGCTGCAAGGCCTCGGCGCCGTTGGCGGCGTGCAGGGCCACGTATCGGCTGTCGGCCAGCACCTCGGCGATGGCCTCGCGAACGTCGCGGTCGTCCTCCACCACCAGGACCGTCCTGTTGCAGCTCGCTACCGTCATGCCCTGGCCTGCCGCGGGCCCTGCCCCGGAGAGGTGGCGAGCGCGGCCACCAGGGGCAGGTCGATGACGAAGGTGGATCCTTGCCCGGGCCGGCTGGAGACCTCGATGTGGCCACCGTGCGCGTCCACGATGTACCTGCTGATGTAGAGCCCGAGCCCCAGGCCCCCGTAGTTGCGCACCGGCGCGGCGCGCTCGAACCGGGTGAAGATGCGCCCCAGGTCCTCCGGGGCGATGCCGATGCCCTCGTCCACCACCGAGATCCGGATCCGTTCGCCGGCCGACTCCAGCCGCACCGAGACGGGCCGGCCCGCGCCGTACTTCACCGCGTTGGAGAGCAGGTTGACCAGCACCTGCTCCATGCGCAGCCGATCCCAGCAACCTTCCACCCGCTGCGCGCCGTGGAGCCGCAACTCCGTGCCGGTCTCGGCGGCGGGCTCGCGGAAGTCCTCCGCCACCTGGCGTACCAGCTCCGCCAGGTCGAAGCGCTCCGGAGCCAGCTCCAGCCGGCCGGCGGCGATGCGCGACACGTCGAGGAGCCGCTCGATGAGACGCGAGAGCCGCTCCGTCTGCCGGAGCGCGCCCTCGAGCCGGTCGCCGACCTTGCTCCCCGCGCTCTTCTCGGGCGCTGCCACCTTGAGCCCGCGCTCGAGGCCTTGCAGCTTCAGCTGCAGCGCGGTCAGCGGCGTGCGCAGCTCGTGCGCCGCCACGGAGATGAACTCGTCCCGCTCGCGGAGCGCCTCCTGGATCTGCGCCGTGCGGACGCGCTCCTCCTGCGTCTTTCGCTCGGCCGCCCGCACCTGCTCCTCCATCCGGCGCCGCTCGATGGTCGCGGCGATGACGTTGGCGACGGACCGGAGGAAGTTCACGTCGTCGCCGGTGAACGCGCGCCGGACGGCGGCATGGGCGCCGAGCATGCCGTAGACCCCGCGCGGCCGGGCGGACGCGCGGATGACCGACGTGATCCCGCTCGGGAAGCCTTGCTCGTCGAGGAGGGCCCCCGGCCGGGACCCCTGCGGGTCGAGCTGCACGGGCTCCAGGCTGAGCAACGGCGATTCGCGGTCCACCGCGACGGCCAAGCGTCCCACCCTGGCCGGATCGACGCCGCAGCCGGCCCGGAGGGTCAGCGAGTTGCCGTCGTCGGACAGCTCGAGCACCTGGACCCGCTCGGTGCCGAGCGTGTCGCGCACGGTCTCGATCGCGCGGTGGATCACGGCGTCGAAGTCCGGCTGCTCCACGGCGAAGACGCCCAGCCGCGCCACCGCCCCCTGCTGCCGCGTCCGCTCTACCATCGCCTCCTCGGAGCGCTTGCGGTCGGACATGTCGCGCGTGACCTTGGTGAAGCCGACCAGCGTTCCGCGCTCGTCCCGGACCGCGCTCAGGACCACGCTCGCCCAGAAGCGGGAGCCGTCCTTCCGCACCCGCCAGCCCTCCTCCTCGAAGCGGCCCTCCCGCTGGGCGATCTCCAGCTCCCGCTCGGGCTTGCCGGCGCGGACCTCCGGCTCGGGATAGAACCTGGCGAAGCTCTGGCCGACGATCTCGCGGGCCGTGTACCCCTTCAGGCGCTCGGCCCCCGAGTTCCAGCTGGCCACCCGCCCGGCGGGATCGAGCATGAAGATCGCGTACTCCTCCACGCGGTCGATCATCAGCCGCATCCGCTCTTCGCCTTGCCGGAGCGCTTCCTCCCCCTGCTTGCGCTCGGTGAGATCGCGCGTGATCTTCACGAATCCGCGCAGCGCTCCGTCCGCCCCGCTGATCGCGGTGATCACCACGTCGGCCCAGAAGCGGGAGCCGTCCTTGCGGACGCGCCACCCTTCGTCCTCGACGCGGCCCTCCCGGGCGGCGCGGGCGAGAAGCTGCGCGTGCCTGCCCGCCAGCAGGTCCTCGCGCGTGTAGAACCGGGAGGAGCTCTGGCCCACGATCTCCGGCGCCGAGTAGCCCTTGATCGCCCGCGCGCCTTCGTTCCAGGAGGCCACCGTGCCATCCGGCTCGAGGAGGAAGATGGCGTAGTCGCGGATGCCGTCGATCGCGTGCTGGGCCTCGCCGAAGGGTGCGAGCGGCGCTCTCGAGTCGGTCACCGGGCCTCCACTGCGCGTGATTCTCGTACCATCGGGATGGCAGCGCATACAGAATGCCCCGCACCCGGCGCAACCGTTTTCGCTCTCGAACTGTCGGGCGCGCTCATCTGTCGTCTAGTGGACGACAAGCTGGTGCGGGAAACGATCACCGGGCGTGGGAGCACCGGTGCGGCTGGCAGGCGGCGTGCCTTGCGCCTGGTGGAGGGCGGCTACGCCGGGACGGCCGGCGCGACCCCGGCCTTCTGCCGCCGGCGCTGGGAGAGGCGGTCCAGCGCCAGGTACACGACGGGCGTGGTGAAGAGCGTGAGGAGCTGCGAGATGAGCAGCCCGCCGACGATGGCGATGCCCAGCGGGCGCCGCAGCTCGCTTCCCACTCCGTGTCCGAGCGCGAGCGGCAGGCCGCCGAGCATGGCCGCCAGCGTGGTCATGAGGATGGGCCTGAAGCGCAACAGGCATGCCTGGTAGATCGCGTCGCGCGTTCCGAGCCCCTGGTCGCGCTCGGCCTCGATGGCAAAGTCGATCATCATGATCGCGTTCTTCTTCACGATGCCGATGAGGAGGATGATCCCGATCAGAGCGATGATGCTCAGCTCCGTCTTGAACAGCATCAGCGCGAGCAGCGCCCCCACCCCCGCCGACGGCAGCGTGGAGAGGATGGTCACCGGGTGGATCAGGCTCTCGTACAGGACCCCGAGCACGATGTAGACGGCGAGCAGCGCCGTGAGCACCAGGAGGGGCTCGCTCGCCAGCGAGTCCTGGAACGCCTGCGCGGTGCCCTGGAAGCTCGCGTGCAGCCCCGGTGGCATCCGGATCTCCTGCTCGGCGCGGTGGATGGAGGTCACCGCCTGCCCGAGCGACACGTCCGGGGCCAGGTTGAAGGACAAGGTCACCGCGGGGAACTGGCCCTGGTGGTTCACCGACAGCGAAGTGGCGCGCGGCTCGAAGCGCGCGAAGGCGGTGAGTGGGACGGGGTCCGGGTCCTGGCCGCGCACGTAGATGGAGCGCAGCGATTCGGGATAGGCGGCCAGCTCCGGCTTCATCTCCAGGACCACGCGGTACTGGTTCACCTGCGTGTACATAGTGGTCACCTGGCGCTGGCCGAACGCGTCGTAGAGCGTGGAGTCGACCACCGAGGGCGTGATGCCCATCCGGGAAGCGGTGTCCCGATCCATCTTCACGAACAGCTGCAGCCCCGCGGTCTGCTGATCCGTGTTCACGTCGCGCAGCTGGGGCAGCGTGCGCAGCTTTTCCAGGACGCGCGGCGACCACTGCAGCAACTCTTCCAGGTTCAGGTCCTGCAGCGTGTACTGGTACTGGGTGCGCGAGGTGCGGCCGCCGATGCGCACGTCCTGCACCGACTGTAGATAAAGGGTGATTCCCTCCACCCGCGCGAGCTTGGGACGCAAGTCCGCGATGACCTCGTCCGCCGTCCGCTTGCGCTGCCCGAGCGGCTTGAGCTGCACGAACATGAAGCCGTTGTTCAGCGGGCCGTTCCCCCCGATGAAGGAGACCATGTGATCCACCGCCCGGTCGGAGAGGACGACCGCGTTCACCGCCTCCTGCCGCTGCTTCATGGTCGGGAAGGAGACGTCCTGCGGCGCCTCCGAGAAGCCGGCCAGCGCGCCGGTGTCCTGCTGCGGGAACAGTCCCTTGGGAATGACCACGTACAGCCAGAACGAGATGGCGAGGGTGACCACGGTGACGCCGAGCATGAGCCAGTGGTGCCTGAGCACCCATTGCAGCGAACGGTCGTATCCTCCCAGCAGGCGCTCGAAGGCGCGCTCCGCCGCGCGCGCGACGCGACCCTGCTCGCGATCTTGCGGCAGCTTGAGCAGCCGCGAGGCCATCGACGGCGTCAGGGTGAGCGAGACGACGCAGCTGATCGCGATGGCCACCGAGAGCGTCACCGCGAACTCCCGGAAGAGGCGTCCGACGATGCCGCCCATCAGGAGGATGGGGATGAACACCGCGAGCAGCGAGCAGGTGATGGAGATGATGGTGAAGCCGATCTGCTTGGCGCCCTTGAGCGCAGCCTGGCGCGGCGGCATCCCCTGCTCGACATACCGGGCGATGTTCTCAGTCACCACGATTGCGTCGTCACGAGAGCAGGTACATGGCGCCGAAGGTGCCGACCAGCGAGAGCGGCACCGCCACGCTGGGGACGACGGTCGCCCGGATGCTGCGGAGGAAGGCGAACACCACCAGCACCACCAGGCAGACGCTGATCACCAGGGTGAATTGCACGTCGGCCACCGAGGCGCGGATGGTCTGGCTGCGGTCTTGCGCGACCTGGACGTCGATGGCCGGCGAGATCGAGCCCGAGAGCTGCGGGAGCAACGCCTTGACCCGCTCGATGACGTCGATGATGTTCGCCCCGGGCTGCCGGCGGATGATGATGAGAACGGCGCGCTGCGAGTCGGCCCAGGCGGCGACGCGCTCGTTCTCCACGCTGTCGATCACCCGCGCGACGTCCGAGAGCCGCACCGCCGCCCCGTTCCGGTAAGCGATCACCAGCGGCGCGAAGTCCTTCGCCTTGAGCAGCTGGTCGTTGGCGGCCAGCGTGCGCATCTGCGCGGGGCCGTTGACCGCTCCCTTGGGCTGGTTCACGGTGGAGTTGGCCAGCACCGCGCGCACGTCTTCCAGCGACAACGACAGCCCGGCGAGCGCCTGCGGGTCGGCCTGCACCCGCACCGCGGGCTGCTGGCCGCCGCCGACGAAGACCTGCCCCACGCCGGGCACCTGGGAGATCTTCTGCGCCAGCACCGTGTTCGCCTGGTCGAACACCTGCCCGAGCGGGATGGTGGCCGAAGTCAGCGAGAGGATGAGGATGGGCGCGTCGGCGGGGTTCACCTTGCGGTAGTTCGGGCGCGTGGGAAGGTTCGCCGGCAGATCGCCGCCCGCCGCGTTGATGGCGGCCTGCACGTCGCGCGCGGCGGCGTCCACGTCGCGGTCCAGCTCGAACTGCAGCGTGATGCTGGTCGAGCCGAGGTAGCTGACGGAAGTGACCTCGCGCAGCCCGGCGATGCGCCCGAAGCGGCGCTCGAGCGGCGCGGCCACCGTGGAGGCCATCGTCTCGGGGCTCGCTCCCGGCAGCGCGGCGTTCACCGAGATGGTGGGGAAGTCGACTCGCGGGAGAGGCGCGACCGGGAGCTGGGTATAGGCAGCCGCGCCGGCGAGCAGGATCGCCGCCGCGAGCAGCGAGGTGGCGACGGGCCGCCGGATGAAGGGCGCGGAGACGTTCATGGCGAGAGCTGCGGCTCGGGTTCCGCCTTCTTCCGCCCGCGCAGCAGGCGCCCGAGACGGCCCATGTAGAGGTAGATGACCGGCGTGGTGTAGAGCGTCAGCACCTGCGAGACGAGCAGGCCGCCCACGATGCTGATGCCGAGCGGCCGGCGCAGCTCGGAGCCGGTCCCCTGCCCCAGCGCCAGCGGCAGGCCGCCCAGGAGCGCCGCCATGGTCGTCATCATGATGGGCCGGAACCGCAGCAGGCACGCCTGGGTGATGGCCTCGGTGGGCGAGAGGCCCTGGTCGCGCTCGGCCTCCAGCGCGAAGTCGATCATCATGATGGCGTTCTTCTTCACGATGCCGATGAGCAGGATGATGCCGATGAGCGCGATGACGCTGAACTCGGTCCGGCAGATCATCAGCGCCAGGAGCGCCCCCACCCCCGCGGAGGGCAGCGTCGAGAGGATGGTGACCGGATGGATGTAGCTCTCGTAGAGCACCCCCAGCACGATGTAGACCGTCAGGAGCGCGGCCACGATCAGCGCGGGCTCGCTGGCGAGCGACTCCCGGAAGGCCTGGGCCGTGCCGGCGAAATCGGAGCGCACGCCGGGCGGCAGGCCCAGCTCCGTCCGGAGCGCGTTGATCGCGTCCACCGCTTCTCCCAGCGCGGCGCCCTTCGCCAGGTTGAAGGAGATGGTCACCGCCGGGAACTGGCCCTGGTGGTTGATGGCCAGTGGGGCGAGCGTCTCGGCCGCCTGCGCGAACCCCGAGAACGGCACCTGGTCGCCGCTCTGCGTGCGCACGTAGAGCCGGTCGAGCGCTTCGGGGTGCTGCGCCTCCTCCGGCTCCAGCTCCAGGATCACCCGGTACTGGTTCAGCTGGGTGAAGATGGTGGTGACCTGCCTCTGGCCGAACGCATCGTAGAGCGTGTCGTCGACCGCCTGCGGGGAGATCCCCATCCGCGAGGCGGTGTCCCGGTCGATGGTGATCTTGAGCTGCAACCCGTCCGATTCCTCGTCGCTGGCGACGTCGGCGAGCTGCGGAAGCTGGCGCATCCTCTCCAGCACGCGCGGGGCCCATTCTTGGAGCTCGCCGGGGTCGGCGTCCTCCAGCGTGTACTGGAACTGGGTGCGGCTTGTACGCGTCTCGATGGTCAGGTCCTGCACCGGCTGCAGGTAGAGGGTGATCCCCGGCACCTCGGCCAGCCTCGGCTGCAGGCGGGCGATGATCTCGCTCACGTCGGCTTTCCGCTGCGAGCGCGGCTTGAGCGTGATGGAGACGCGGCCGCTGTTGCTCGTGGGGTTGACGCCGTCGGCGCCGATCGACGAGGCCACCGAGGCGACGTCCGGGTCGGAGAGGATCACCTCGTCGGCGGCGCGCTGGAGGTTCGTCATGCGCGCGAAGGACGAGTCGGGCGGCGCGACCGAGACGCCCACGATGAGCCCGGTGTCCTGCAAGGGAAAGAAGCCCTTCGGGACGACCACCGCGAGCAGGGCGGTCAGGAGCAGCGTTCCAAGCGTGACCAGGAGCGTCTCGGGCTGGTGCGCGAGGACCCATCTCAGGCTGCGCTCGTAGCGGCCCAGCATCCAGGCGAAACCTTTCTCGAAGGTGCGGGCCAGCCGCCCTTCCCGCTCCTCGGCGCGGGGCTTGAGCAGGTGCGCGCACATCATCGCGGTCAGCGTCAGCGAGAGCACCGCCGAGACGCAGATGGCGATGGCCAGCGTGATCGCGAACTCGCGGAAGAGCCGCCCGATGATCCCGCCCATGAACAAGAGCGGGATCAGCACTGCCACCAGCGAGACGGTGAGCGAGACGATGGTGAATCCGATCTGCTTTGCGCCCTTGAGGGCCGCCTCGAAGGGCCGGTCGCCGTGCTCGATGAACCGGGCGATGTTCTCGATCATCACGATCGCGTCGTCCACCACGAATCCGGTCGAGATGGTGAGCGCCATGAGCGACAGGTTGTTGAGGCTGTACCCGCACAGGTACATGACCGCGAAGGTGCCGATCAGGGAGAGCGGCACCGCGATGCCCGGGATGATCGTCGCCCGCACGGAGCGCAGGAAGACGTAGATCACCGCCACCACCAAAAGCACGGTGAGGATGAGCGTGAACTGCACGTCGTCTACCGACGCGCGGACCGTCTCGGTGCGGTCGCTGAGGATGGTCACGTCGAGGCCTTGCGGCAGGCTCGCTTGGAGTTGCGGGAGCAGGCCCTTGACGCGGTCGGCGACCTGGATCACGTTCGCGCCCGGCTGGCGCTGCACGTTGACGATGATCGCGCGCTTGCCGTTCGCCCAGCCCGCGAGCTGCGCATTCTCCACGCCGTCCACCACCTGCGCCACCTCGCGCAGCCGGATCGGCGCGCCGTTCCGGTAGGCGACGATCAGCGGCCGGTACGACGCGGCGTCGGAGAGCTGGTCGTTGGTGGCCAGCGCGAAATCCTGGCGCGGGCCGTCCAGGTTCCCCTTCGGCTGGTTGACGTTGGCCGCCACCAGCGCCGTGCGCACGTCCTCGAGGGTCAGCCCGGTCCCCGCCAGAGCGGACGGATCCGCCTGCACCCGCACGGCGGGCTTCTGCCCGCCGCCGATGGTGACCAGCCCCACTCCCGACACCTGCGAAATCTTCTGCGCCAGGATCGAGTCGGCGGCGTCGTCCACCTGCGAGACCGGCATGGTGTCCGAGCTGACCGCCAGCGTGAGGACTGGCGTGTCCGCCGGGTTGCTCTTGCTGTAGGTGGGGGGCGCCGGCAACGTGCGCGGCAGCAGGTTCGAGGCGGCGTTGATCGCTGCCTGCACGTCCTGCTCGGCCGCGTCGATGATGCGCGAGAGCTCGAACTGCAGCGTGATCTGCGAGCTGCCGAAGCCGGACACCGAGGTCATCTGCGTGAGTCCAGGCATCTGCCCGAACTGCCGCTCGAGCGGAGTGGTCACCGCAGAGGCCATCGTGTCGGCGCTCGCGCCCGGCAGCAGGGTGGAGACCAGGATGGTCGGGTAATCCACCTGGGGCAGCGCGGCGACCGGCAGCTGCTTGTAGCCGATGAAGCCGGCGAGGAGCAGCCCCGCGGTGAGCAACGAGGTGGCGACCGGCCGCCGGATGAATGGCTCGGAGATGCTCACCGGTCGGCTCCGATCGCGCGGCCGCTGGGCGGCTGCGCGGGACGCGGCGCCGCCGGGCGCGGCGCGACCTTCGCGCCCGGCCGGAGCGCGGCGGCGCCGTCCGCGACCACCACCTCGCCCGGCGACAGGCCGCGGGCGATGGCCGCCACGTCTCCCTGGGTCATCTCCACCTCGATGGGGCGCGGCTGGACCGTCTGGTCCGGTCCGACCAGGTACGCGAAGGTTCCCTCCGGCCCGCGCTGCACGGCGGTGGTGGGCACCACGATCGCTCCCTTGCGGACGGTGAGCAGGAGGCGGGCCTTGACGAACTGGTTGGGCCACAGAATCCGCTGGGGATTTGCGAAGGTGGCCTTCAGCCGCATGGTCGCGGTGTTCTGGTTGATCTGGTTGTCGATGACGAGGAGCTCGCCGCTGCCGAGCTTGACGTTGCCGTCGCGGCTGAACGCGTCGACGGTCAAGGTGCCCATCTCCATCTGCTGCGAGACCTGCGGCAGGTAGTCCTGCGGCAGCGTGAACAGCACCGCGACGGGATCGAGCTGGGTGATCACCACGATGCCGTTCGCGTCGCTCGCCCGGACCAGGTTGCCGGGATCGATCAGCCGCACTCCGCTGACGCCGTCGATGGGCGAGGTGATGCGCGCGTAATCGAGGTTCAGGCGGGCGCTGTCGATCTGCGCCTGGTCGATCCGCACCGCCCCCTCGAACTGGCCGACCGCAGCTTCCTGGTTGTCCACGTCCTGCTGTGACACCAGCTTGTCGCGAAGGAGCTCCAGGTTGCGCGCGAGCGCCAGCCGGGCGGTGCGGAGCTGCGCGGCGTCGCGCCTCAGCGCCCCGCGGGCCTGCTCGAGTTGCACCTGGAACGGCCGCGGATCGATCTGCGCGAGCACCTCCCCGCGGCGGACCACCTGTCCTTCGCGGAACCTCACCGACTCCAGCCGGCCGTCGACCTGAGGCCGCACGGTGATGGTCTTCGCGGCGATCACCGTACCGAGGCCATCGAGGTAGATGGGCAGGTCGCGCTGCTGAACCTGCGCGGTCACCACCGGGACCGGCCGCTGCTGCGCCTGGGCCGCCGCGGCGGGCGGCGGCTGCTGCCGGCCGGGCCGACGCACGAACCAGATCGTCCCCGCGACGAGGAGGACGCCGAGCGCCGCCAGGATCCACCGCCTCATCGTCGCCTCCCTCTCACACCGGCAGCTCGAGCAGCAGGCCGCGCGCGATCGAACGCTTCCAATCGGGCCACCTGCGCTCCCTCGAGGTTCCGGATCACCTTGCGCAGCGAGGCGCGCAGCGCCGCCTCCTCGGCCGCGTCCATGCCCGAGACCACCCGCGCGCGAAGGTCGCCGGCGATCGGCCGCAGCTTGCGGACCAGCTCCGACCCGCGGCGGGTGAGGCTCAGGCGCGAGCGGCGACGGTCGCGAGGATCCAGCTCGAAGCGCACCAGACCGCGCCGGACCAGCGCGGCGACGACCCGGGAGGCGGCGGGAGGATCGATGCGCTGGCGGCGCGCGAGCTCTCCGAGCGACGAGCCGGACATCTCCGCGACGGCGAGCAGCGTCCAGAACTGCGGGGGGTTGAGGCGCAGCGGAGCGACGCGTTCCTGCACGGCCCGCCGCAAGGACCTGCGTGCGGCCGCGATCAGCAAGCCAACGTACTCTTGCGAATACAACATTTGCGAGTTGCAACTAGTCCCCGGCAGGTCAGCGGTCAAGCGCGCCGGGGGGGCCGGCGTGTTTCGGATTGTTGCGGTACGGCGGCGATTAGTGGCTGGACATCCAGCGGCTCACGCGATCGAAGAACCCGATCACGCCACCGTGGTGCTCGGTGCAGTCGGGGGGGGCCGTGCCGGGCAGGAACAGCTCGCGCGCGACCCGATCGGAGGGGCACCCCGCGATGGCCAACCCGCCCGAGGCCACGTCGACGTCGCGCTCCTCGAGGTCTCCGGGCCGGTCCGACGGCGCCGGCGCGGGCCGCTTGCGGTAGTACTCGCGCAGGATGCGCCCGAACACCGGCGCGGCGAGCCGCCCTCCCGACGCCGACGGCCCGAGCGAGCGCGGACGGTCGTACCCCAGCCACACGGCGCCGGAGAGCTCCGGCGTGCCGCCGACGAACCAGACGTCCTGCGCGTCGTTGGTGGTGCCCGTCTTTCCGGCGAGCGGCACGCCGGGGGGGCCTTCCGCGCGGGCGGCGGCGCCGGTGCCGCGCTCCACCACGTCGGTCAGGACGCTGGTCATCAGATAAGCCACGCCGGGCTGCACGGCGGTCTTCATCTCCACCGAAGGGACCCACAGCACGTCGCCCGCCGGACCTTCGACCGCGGTGACGAATCGCGGCGTGATGCGCATCCCGCCGTTCGCGAAGGCGGCGTACGCGGCCGCCAGCTCGATCGGCGCCACCTCGCCGGCCCCGAGCAGCGTCGAGGGGAATTCGGGGATCGGCGTGCTGATGCCGAGCGCATGGGCCTGCTCGATGACGCGCGGCACGCCGACCCGGGTGCCAAGCGCGACCGCCGCGCGGTTGGACGAGACTCGCAGCGCCTCGCGCAGGTTGAGCGGTCCGACCGGCAGCGTGATGCGGTCGGCCGGCTGGTAGTCGCCGCCGTCCTGGGCCAGGAGCGTCGTCAGCGGGATGCCGGAGTCGAGCGCCGCCGCCCAGACGATCGGCTTGAACGCCGACCCCGGCTGGCGGCGCGCCTGCGTGGCGCGATCGAACTCCGACATGGCGTAGTCGCGCCCGCCGACCAGCGCCCGGACGTCTCCGGTCAATGGATCGAGCGCGACGAACAGCCCCTCCAGGCAATCGGCGTGATCGTCGTTGCACGCCTTCTTCCGGTGGTGCTCCAGGGCGGCGATCTGGCGCAGCAGCTCGCGCTCGCCGGCGCGCTGCAACCCCGCGTCCAACCCGGTGCGCACGCGCAGCCCCATCGTGTCCGCCTCGGCGCCGAACCGATCGTGCAGCTCGCGCCGCACCGCCGCCACGTACCACGGCGCCCCGGCGGTCTCCTCGGGCGGCGAGAGGCGCAGCTTGTCGCGCAGCTCCTTGCGCAGCTCCTCGGGCGAGATCACGCCCGCCCCGGCCATCAGCCGCAGCACCAGGTCGCGGCGGCGCCGGGCCGCGTCCGGGTAGCGGCGCGGGTCGTAAGTCGTGGGCGCCTTCGGCAACGCCGCGAGCATCGCCGCCTGCGCCGAGCTCAGCTCGCTCACCGGCTTGCCGAAGTACCCGCGCGCCGCCGCCTCGACTCCGTAGAGCCCGTTCCCCAGGTAGATCTGGTTCAGGTACAGCTCGAGGATGCGGTCCTTGGGCAGCTTCTGCTCGATCTCGCGGGCGAGCACCAGCTCCCACAGCTTGCGCCGCAGCGTGCGCGCCGGCCCGATCTTCTGCGGGAACATGTTGCGCGCGAGCTGCATGGTGATGGTGCTCGACCCCTCGCGGAGGCTCAAGGTGCGCACGTCGCGCCAGAGCGCTCCGAGCATCCGGTGGAAGTCGATGCCGCGGTGCTGGTAGAAGCGCCGGTCCTCGACGGCGACGAAGGCGCCCGTGACGCGCGGTGGGATGGCGTTGATCGGCACGAAGATCCGCTGCTCCGGGGCGAGGCGCGCCACGAGGCGGCCGTCGCGGTCCAGGACCTCGCTCGCCTGCGGCGGGCGGTACGTCTCCAGCGCCTGCACCGAGGGGCAGGCGCCGCCCTGGCAACGCGGCCACAGCAGCGCGAGCGCGATCAGGAGGCACGCGGCCGTGGCCAGCGCGCCGATCCACGCCCCGTGCAGAATCCGCCGGCGAAGCTCCGCGCGTTCCATCCACTCCTCAACCGTCGGGCGGCCCCGGATTCGTCCAGCCCTGCGAGCGACCGCCGGACCTCGGAGGCGCTCACGCCGCAGGATACGCCCTGCCGGGCTCCGCCATTTCCTCCGCCGCCCCTACCCGCTCCGACATGTATGCCGCGGTACAGTCTGCACATGGAGACCTGCCCGCGCTGCGGCGCTCCCCGGCCGGCGGCGCTCGTCGAGTGCCCGCGGTGCGGAGTGATCTACGCCAAGGCGGGGGTGCGCGCCGCCGCTCTCGAGCCTTCTAGACCCGCCGCGGCGGAGGGAGTCCCGGAGTTCGAAGGCGGTCCAGCCCTCGAGGTCCGGATCCGCGCCTGGGCCATCCCGGTGGCGCTGCTCTGCGCGTGGGTCCTGGTCTCCACCGGACCCGGGCGCGCGGTGGTCCGCATCTTCTTCAGCA
>WNEZ01017269.1_pt1 | contig 13492 bp, 12 predicted proteins | sample 5400521 | NCBI WGS metagenome assembly WNEZ01 (sample SAMN13153339, study PRJNA577476) | soil metagenome | isolation source: 120 cm saprolite under Douglas fir tree site 2 hole 1 replicate 1 | place: USA:California | collected 2015-04-18 | reverse complement strand
CACTTGGTCGGGCCGTAGGCCGTATGTGTGCAGCCCCAGTACGTCCGCATACCATTTCTGCGAACGTTCCGCGTTTCGCACGAAAATGTTCACATGCCCCAGGTATTCCGGTTTATAGCTCACTTGCTCTCCTCCGTCGTTTGTCGAAGTCGAACACGCGCCCTCTAAGATTGGCCGCCCACCACATTACGGGTTCAGCCTACGGATCCTCTTCGGACGTTATCGTACATCGTTTGGCAGTTTTTTGCTCGACCGCCAAGGAAGCCGCCCTTGACTGTCATTCTACGCGCGAAACGCGCGTAGAATCCCGGTTCACCAGGCGCGTTTCCGCTCACTTGATAATCCCGGCGCACGCGACGCAAGATGGGGGTGTAAGCTGATGCCTCGCACGCTCATGTTCATCGACAGCCCCGAACTTTACGACGCGATCTTTCATTTCAAGAACTACGCTCGCGAATGCGACCGTCTCCGCAGCCTGATCGATAAGGTCGTGCCTCGTGCGCGCACGATACTCGATGTTGCATGCGGCACCGGCGAGCACGCAAAATTTCTCAAACACCACTATGCAGTCGACGGCATCGACATCAACGAGAGGTATCTGCGCGCCGCGCGGCTGAAGAATTCAGAAGGCGATTATACTCGCGCCGACATGACGGCCTTCGATCTTGGGCGCACATACGATGTCGTTACCTGTCTGTTCAGTGCGATTGGCGCCGTCAGGACCTACGAACGGCTCGAGCGCGCGATCACCTGCATGGCGCGTCACGTAAGACCGGGCGGTGCGCTGATCGTCGAGCCATGGTTCACCCCCGAGAATTGGCATCCCGGCAGCGCGTACATCCTCGACGGCGAGGTCGGAGTCGACAAGGTGTACCGCATGAGCGTCAGCGTCAAGGAAGGGCAGCCGGCATCGAGCACTATAGCGAACGTATCGAACTGGGTTTATTCACGCGCGACGAGATGACCTGGGCATTCGAATTTGCCGGTATGGACGCGCAGCACGACTCCGAAGGCCTGATGGGCCGTGGCCTCTATGTGGGCAAGCACACCTCGATAGATCGCTCACTATGCACTGACTCCCGCTTCATAGGTTATCGTCGCAACGCTTGAAGGCCAGGGTATCGCACAGCCTGTCCTTGACAGGTTCAAATCCAGCGATCTACCGTGGCCACGTCTTTCGGCAGCTTAGTCGCGATGCGGCAAGTGTCGTGGGCGAGGTTTCCTTCAAGATTACACAGCATCGGCGCGAGGCAATAACATGGCGGATGGCAAAGCAAAAAAGATGTGGGCTCTTCCGGGCGCGCAATTGACCGCGCCGGCATCGCTGTTGATGCACGGCGGCGGCGATACTTTGCTCGACTTGCCCTGCCCTTCTTTTCTCATCGAGCACCCCAAGGGCCTGGTCCTGTTCGACACGGGATGCAATCCAAAAGTCATCGACGACGCGGTTGGATATTGGGGCGAGGTCGCCAAGGCCCTGCCAATCAAATGGAGCAAGGCCGACACGCTCGACAAGCAAATCCAGGGCGTCGGTTATAAGCCTTCCGACGTAAAGTACGTCATCCTGTCGCATTCGCATCTCGACCATTCCGGCGGACTGACGTATTTTCCGAAAGCCAAGTTCCTGGTCGGCGCCAAAGAATTGCAGTATGCCTATTGGCCCGATCCCGATCGGCGGTGGGTGTTCATCCTCGATGATTTCGTGCCGACGCGCGGCTACGACTGGCTCGAACTCGACCGCGATTTCGATCTCTTTGGAGATGGCGCGCTGCAATTCCTCTACACGCCCGGGCATACGCCCGGCGAGTGCTCGCTGCTGGTCAATTTTCCGAATCGCAAGTATCTGCTCACCGGCGATACGGTCCATCTGCGCGCGGCCATCGATCAGGAAGCCACGATGCCGCTCGACACCGACCCGATCGCGTCGGTCAAATCGATCAAGATAATCAAGGCTATCCGCGATATGCAGGGGGCGACCGTATGGATTACCCACGATCCTGAAGATTGGAAGGAGCACCCGCATCGCGTCGAATAGCGCCGGAGCAATCGGATGCCGCTATACGAATGCCGTTGTGAACGATGCGACCTGACATTCGAGGTCCTCGCGCCCTTGAGCACGCGAATGAAGGCGCGACCGTGCCCGGAATGCGGATGTTCGTCGCGGCGCGTGATTTCGGCAGCCATTCTGGGACGAGGCGGGACTAGCCGGGACGGTGCGGCTGAATCTGCGAAACTACCCCGCGACGACGTTACAAAACTGACGCTGCCGCCGCACCACCGGTTATGCTGGATGGATGATCGGTCCGCCTCGCGGCTTGCGGCCTACCGCAGTGGTCGCGGGGCGGAATATGACGACGTGACCGCGGCGCGCGAGGAGTTGCAAAAGAAGCGAGCCGAACCACCCGCAAAGGCCGGCCACGAGAATCATTCGCATTCGCCGCTGGCGGATCCCGCGGTATTTGCGCGCCGGCGTGAGGCTGCGGCGCGCAAGGTCAAGGTTGCCGAGTCAAAACAAATCAAGCCCCCGCATTCAGGCCCGACGCCGAACGCCTGAACTATTCTGACGGCAGAGCCATAGAGGCGATGCCTATGCTCTCTCGCGCCGGTTCCCGAAGCCTAATCCGCTGACCAGGCCATGATGCCGGTGCCGGTCAACCATGATTTCAGCGGCTCGTAGGCGAGGACGTGCGGGCGAAGCCGCGGCGGCATCGCCCCGGCGACTGCCAGCCAGTCGCGAATCTCGTGGCCGCCGTTTCCCGCCACTGCTTCGAGGTCTTCGTACTTCGCATAGCGGGTCGTGACTTCGGAAATCTCGCCGCGCTCGAGGCGCTCGAGGAACCAGCGGTCGAACTCCTCGTTGACCCTGCCGGTCTGCGGAGGCCCGACCCAATGCGAGAGGCCGCCGGTACCGAGAAAGGCGACGCGCTTGTTGTCCGGCCATCGCTCGACGCACTTGCCGATGAACGCGCCAACGTCGAAGCATCGCTTGGGAGTCGGCATCGGGGGCGCGAACGCGTTCACCACGATGGGGATCATCGGGATGTCCCAGCGCGGAGTCAGATGAATCATCGGGGCGATTTCGGCATGGTCCAGTTTGAGCTCTTCGGAAAAGGCGAAGTCTACGCCGCCCTCGAGTCCCTCACGAACGATATAGCGGGCGAGATCACTGGCGATGGGCACACGCACTTTCGGTATGTCGAAACCCGCAACCGCCGGCCCGACGGCCTCTTCGCCTACGCCGACGAGGAATGCCGGCAGATTGTCGAAGAAGCAGCGGTCGAAATGGTCGTCGGCAAACGTGATGAGAATGTCGGGACGCGAATCTTCGAGGATCTGACGCGCGCGGTCGAAGCCCGCTCGCAGACTGGTCCGCTCGCCGTCGGCAAGGTGCTCCCAATTTTTCGGCGACGCCATCATCGGAACATGCGAACATGCGATGCCTGCAACAACCTGTGCCATGGTCGTTCTCCCTGTCTAATTTTGGGGTTCAACTTTTCGGGATTCAACTTTTCGGGTTCAACTTTTTGGATTCATCATCGCGGCGTAATCCTGCATGCGCTTGCCCGTGGCGCCATTCGCGAGCAGAAGCAGCAGCGGATTGACGCCGCGGTCATACATTTTGCGAATGTCCCAGGTTCGCGCTCCGCGGCGTCGAGCTTATAGCGATCGAGCACAGACTCGATGTCGCTGCGAAAATGCGCGGCCATTCCCTCGTCGCGCCGAAGATCGCGCAGCAACTTGTCGACTTCATAGCGGCTCATGTTCGCGTCCTCCTCTAAGTAACCTGCTTACGCAATCCGCTTGGTCTGAAACATCTCGTCGGGATTAGGACGCACGCCGGTGAGCTTCCACTGGCGTACGGCCTTTCCGACGCCACGGTCGATTCCAACCGGCCATCGGCGTTTTTGAGGATCTTCGACCTTGACCGACATCCGACCGATACGGTCGATTTCGATCGCCCCGGTTTCACCATCCTGCATCGGACCGAGTCCCTGATGATTGGTGCCGCAGGCAAACACGTCGCCGACTTCGAGAGTCGCAACCTTCGACGCCCATGCGACGATCTCTTGAATCGGATGCTCCATGTCCTCGGTATTGTAGTCCTGGCGCAACTCTTCGTTCTCCCAGAACTTTACGCTGAGCTTCTGCGGGTCGGGAATTTCATCGCGGGTGACGATCCACGGCCCCATCGGACAGAACGTATCGGGCGACTTGTCGATGAAGAGTACTCCACCGCCCAATCCGCGCGCCGACACATCCACTACGCACGTATAGCCGAAGACGTGGTTGAGAGCCTCGGCCTCGGGAATGTCCTTGCCGCGTTTCCCGATGACAAAGCCGAGTTCCGCCTCGTGATGGAATATGACGGCGTCAACTGCCGGCAGCTTCACCGTTCCGCCCGGATCGAGAATCGACGAGGGGGACTTTAGAAACAGGCCGAGCGGCGCCAGCGCGCCATTGACATTTTCGCGATAGTTGCCGAGACCGAAGAGCATCTTGCTGGGCCGCGGCACTGGCGCCCTGAGTCTTATGCCGGAGAGGGGAACGCCCTGGCCAGTGGAGGCGTCGGCAATTTTGCCGCGTAGGCGATCGAAGTCAGCGATGAGCGCCAGCATGCGATCGGCAGGCGGCAAGCCCATGATCGCCTGCCCGAGGATTCCGCTAAGGTCGACGATGCGGTCGCCGTTCACGACTCCGGGAATGTAGTCATTGAATAGAGCGAGCTTCATGTTTGCCTCATCGGTTGTCGTCCCAGGTGATTAACTGCGCATGGCATAGAAGCTATCAAGAAAACCTAAATTTTGCGACGGAACGATTTTCACCTTAGGGCCCGTGATGCTCATACGAGACCGGTCACCCCTCGCACCAGTAAGACTGCGAGAATTCACGCCCATGCTAAGTAGCTGACATTCTCCGGGTTCCGCCGCAGAAAGGTCGCTTCACCGACTTAAAATTAAAATGGCGCCAATTCTGGAGCTGATAGATAGGTTCGAAGCAGCTGTTGATAAATGTCCTCGATTAGGAGATAGAAACCGCATCTAAACACGCAAATCTCATTGAGGGCGACGAGCCATCATGCAAAACTTGAGCGGCCGGGAACCGCGAGCGGGCACTTGGGCTGACCCAACAGGAATTCGGAACCCAAATGGGAGACTATCCGCAGTTCCCGAGCGCGATGAGTGAGGAGAAGTCAATGAGCCTGAGGGAATTTCGATAAGGGGGAGGGCCGATGCGAACAGGAGCGATGATTGGTTTGGTGCTTGGGGTGTGCCTCTGGGCGCTACCCGCTGATGCCATAGTGCCCCTCGGCCCACCAAAGACTGTTGGTGAGCCCGGAGCGTGCTGTCAATTCGGGACAACCTACGGGCCCCTTGCTACCAAGGTCTCGTGCAACAACGTTGAACCCGGTCCGGGACTGAACCTCTGCGCGCCCTTCGGTGGGACCCTCGTCTCTGGCACGTGCCATCTTGATGGTGCATGTGGCGGCAGCACCGTCTGTTGCGGCTTTGTCGGGTGTTCGGGCATACCCTCTGCCTCCCCTTGTGCGCCCGCTACCGAAGATGCTTGTGACGCGTTAGGTCCGGCCGGTGTACAGACCACGGTAAGCGTGCCCTCGGCCGTGTGCAGCTCGGTACAGGGGGTGCTGACTTGCGTGTCACCAACACGCTAATCCAATTAAGAGGAGCCAAAAAGCGGCGCCCGTTTCACGACGCCCGGAATGTAGTCATTGAATAGAGCGAGCTTCATGTTTGCCTCATCGGTTGTCGTCCCAGGTGATTAACTGCGCGTGGCATAGAAGCTATCAAGAAAACCGGAATTTTGCGATGAAACGATCTTTCTCACCTGATATTCGAACCCGCTAAGCCTCACTCGCACGTTTTGCCTTTCACAGGTTATGGGGCGACCGGCTCACGCACCGACTTCGCTCATTCACGGAGTTCAACGCGACAATATGCGAAGCGCTGTAACCGGAGGCGAGCTCGACGCATGGAACCTAACCCCTGACCCCTTCCCCAAAAGAGGATTATGTTAGGCTTGACACTCAGCTTCCTAGCTGGCATAATCTTGGCCTACGTGACGGCCGGTGCTGTAGGTCATTCGAAACGTCGGTAGACGTACTGCGGTGCGCTTTCAGGGGTCACCAGGTGTGCCCTGCCAAGCGCATCCAGATGATAGGCGAAGCCGACAATCCAGCGTCGATCAAAAATGTCGCGATATCAAAGATAGCCATATACATAAAGTCGTATCTCTCCGCGACGCACTGGTCCAATATCTTGATATCAGGTAACACTCACAAGACCGTCGACGAAGCAGAATCGCCCTATTTTGTTGCTGAACTTTCGGAACGCCGCTGCAGATAGCTTGCAATCGACGCCGGCAGGGTCCGCGTGTCCACCGGCTTGGACAGGTAGCCATCCGCGCCGGCAGCACGCGCCTTTTCCTCATCGCCCTTCATCGCTTAGGCAGTAAGGGCGATAATTACTATGTCCTGCCGGCGCGGGTCGGCCTTCAGGCGCCGTGTCAGCTCGAGGCCGTCCATGCCTGGAAGCTGCACATCCATCAGAATTATCTGGGGATCGAAATCATCGAGGACTTTGAGTGCTTCCTCCGCGTCGCTCGCAATGCGGACTTCGTATCCTTCGGTGGTCAGCAAGACTCTGACGAGTTTCAGATTGGCAGGATCGTCATCGACTAACAGGATTTCACCTTTCGACATCTGGCACCTCAGTTCTGGGCGGCTACGGAAGATGAGTAAGCTCTCAATTCCTTGAGAATTTCTTCCGTGGCCCCATCACCTTTCGGAACGATCTTGTTAGCGGTCCGCAGGAGCCAGGCGCGGTCTGCCGGGGTTAACGTCTAGCCTGACCATATGATCACGGGAATGCGCCTGATGACTTCTGTGCGCACGCGGCGCAGAAACTCAAAGCCGTCGATCCCCTCCATCACGAGGTCGAGCACTATGGCTTCAGGGCATTTCCAGCCAGTTTCAGGGATGACGGGTCATCATCAATGACCAATACGCAAGAGTCGTTGGGATTACACTGTGGGGAGGCGTCTTTGACCGCTTTCAGCAGCCGTTCACGCCTGACCGGTTTAACCAACCGGTCGCGTACCGCAAAGGCCATGCTGGAGCCTCTGTCGGTGATGCTGCACGCAATAACGGGAGTCTTGCCGTTGAGTTCGCTTTCGCGAATTGCGCCCATCAGTTGCGCGGCTGTTACATCCGGAAGCAGGATATCCAGAAATCCATACGGCCGGACTCGACCTTGGCGAGATCGAGCACGTCATTAATAAGTTGGAGCATGGCGCCCGCTCGAAAGTATATCGGTCAGGAATTCGTGCTGGTTTGCGGTGGTGGCTCCGGCTTTACCGTCAAAGATCATTTCGGAAAAGCCGATGATGGAATTTAGCGGCGTGCGCAGCTCGTGCGACATATTGGCGAGGAACTCGCTCTTGAGCCGGTTAGCCTCCTGGACCCTGCGATTTTGTTCTTCGAGTTCTTCGTTCTTGCGCCGCAGTTGTTCTTCAAGCTGCTTCTGTTCGGTTATGTCCTTGGAGATCAGCACGAAGCCTACCGGCGTGCCATTGACGCCCCGCCGCAGCGTGGCTGCAATGGCGGCCGTAAAGTGTTCACCATTTTTGTGCACGCGTTCGAAGGTCCCTTCGGCCTTGCCGGTTTGCAGGGCGGTATTGAGGAGTGCATCGACGCGGCCCGAGGCGACATCCTCCGGAATATGCAGGATCCGGGAGTTCTGCTTGCCGACCATCTCTTCGGCGTTGTAACCGTAATTGCGCTTGGCTCCCTCGTTCCAGGCAAGAATATTACCGTCCAGGTCCTTGGCGATAATCGAATACTCGGTTGAGCTTTCAAGGACTTTATTGAGAAAAGCCGTAGCTTCAGTCAGCTCGCGATTTTGCTGGCGGATCTGCTCCTCGAGTTGTTTTTGCGCGGTGATGTCGCGTGCGGCCGCGAAGACCCCGCGCAGATGTCCGTCCGCCCCCTTGAAGGTCGTGGCGTTGTAGGATACCACGTTCTCTCCGCCATCCTTGGCGCGGATCGTGAGCTCGTAGTCGGTAACGCGGTCCTCGGCCAGCACCTTGCGAATACCGTCCTCCGCGCCGTGCGAATTCGTAAAATAATCCTTAAATGGCGTGCCGATCAGGTCTTCGGGCGAGCGGCCCGTGACCGCGCACATCTGACGGTTAACGTCGGTGATGATCCCGAGCGTATCGGTAGTCATCAGCGCGTCGATGTTCGACTCGATCAGGCTTCGCGTATAGGTCTGCTGCTCCCGCATTGCCTGTTCGATCTGTTTCTGCTGCGTGATATCGCGGGCAGCGGCGAGAATACCGACCACGGCGCCGCCCGTATCCCGAAAGACGGCCGCGTTGAACGACACTGGAATTTTACGGCCCGACTTGGCGCGCACGACCAGTTCGTAGTTGGTAACCACACCGTCCTCGAAGGTCTTGCTCGCACCGGCGCTGGCGCGTTCGGGCTCAGTGAACAATTCGGAGAACGGCCGGCTGATCAGTTGCTTGCGGTTATAACCCGTGAGCTTTGCGGTCTGCTCGTTAACGTCGGTGATGATGCCGTTTGGATCAACCGTGAGAAGAGCCTCGACTGACGACTCGATGAGGCTGCGGTTGTAGTTTTGCTGCTCGCGGAGTTGCTCCTCGAGGCGTTTTTGGTCGGTGATGTCACGCGCGGCGGCAAGGATGCCGGCGACGCGGCCGTCGGCGTCGTTGAAGGTCCCCGCATTGAACGACACGATCGTCCGCCTGCCGGTGCGCGATTTGAGCACAAGTTCGTAGTTGGTTACCGAACCGTCGGCCAGTATTTTGCGGACGCCCGCGGCGGCGCGGTCGGGTTCGGTAAAGTAGTCGCGGAAGTTGCTGCCGACCAGTTCCTCTCGCGGCACGGCGGTAATGCTGGCCATCTGCTGATTGACGTCGGTTATGGTCAGGTCAGGATCGACGGTCACCAAAGCGTCGACGGACGATTCGATGAGGCCGCGGTTGTAGGCCTGCGATTCGCGCAGCCGCTCCTCGAGCCTCCGTTGTTCGGTAACGTCGCGGGCGACGGCGAAGATGCCGCGGACGTTGTCTTCGGTATCCTTGAACACCGAGGCATTGAAAGAAACCAGGATTTCGCGGCGGTGGCGCGAACGCAACAGCAACTCGTAATTGGTAACGAAATTCTCATCCAGCGTTTTGCGAACGCCTGCAACCGCGCGCTCAGGTTCGGTGAAGTAATCCTGGAAGGGACTGCCAATCAACTCCTCGCGCGAGAAGCCGGTCAGCTTCGCCATCTGCTCATTGACGTCCGAAATAGTAAGGTCGGGCGTGACGGTCAGCATCGCATCAACCGAGGATTCGATTAGACCTCGGTTGTAGTTTTGCGCCTGACGGAGCTGATCTTCGAGGTTCTTTTGCGCCGTAATATCGCGCGCGGCGGCGAACACACCGCGCAAGCGTCCATCTTCACCCTTGAAGGTGGTGGCGTTGTACGAGACCACGGTTTCCTGTCCCGCGCTCGAACGCATGGTGAGTTCGTAATTGGTCACCACGCCGCTGGCGAGAACGGCGCGGATACCATCTTCGGCGCGCTGCGGATCGGTGAAGTAATTCTTGAAGGGAGTGCCGACCAATTCCTCGCGCGAATGGCTGGTGAGCCGCACATCTGGCGGTTGACGTCGGTGATGATGCCGAGCGGGTCGGTCGTCATCAACGCGTCGATGTTCGACTCGATCAGGCCTCGATTGTAGTTCTGTTGCTCGCGCAGCTCTTTTTCGAGGTTTTTCTGGACGGTGATATCGCGCGCGGCGGCGAAGATGTCCGCGACCCGGTTGCTGGTGTCGCGAAAGACGGCGGCGTTGAAGGAGACGACTGTTTCTGCCCCTCCCTTTGCCCGCACCACGAGTTCGTAGTTCTGAACCACGCCTTCCGTGAAGGTCTTGCTGACGCCGGCGGTGGCACGCTCAGGGTCCGTGAAATAACCGGCGAACGGACTACCGATCAGCCGCTTGCGAGTCTCGCCGATGAGCTTCATCATCTGCTCATTGACGTCGGTCACCCGTCCCTGCGGGTCGACCGTCACGAGGGCATCGACCGAGGCCTCGATGAGGCTGCGACTGTAGTTCTGCTGCTCTCGCAATTCACTTTCGAGCCGGCGCTGCTCCGTCACGTCGCGGGCAACGGCAAAAATTCCGCGCACGCCGCCTTCGGCGTCGCGGAAAATCGAGGCGTTGAACGACACCAGCACCTCGCGGCCGCTCGGCGTACGCAGGGTCAGCTCGTAATTGGTGACGTAGCCATCGGCCAGGGTCTGACGCACACCTGCCGCCGCCCGCTTCGGCTCCGTGAAGTAATTGTTGAAGCGGCTGCCAATAAGAGTGTCCTTGGGAACTTCGGTCAGCTTCACCATCTGCTCGTTGACGTCGGAGATGGTGAGTTCGGGATCGACCGTTATCATCGGATCGACCGACGACTCGATGAGTCCGCGAGTGTAGTTCTGCGCCTGGCGCAGATCTTCCTCGAGCCGTTTCTGACGAGTGATATCGCGAGCGGCGGCGAAAATGCCGCGCACCGTCCCATCGGTATCGCGAAAGACCGAGGCGTTGAATGACACCGGGGTTTCGCGCCCGTCCTTGGAGCGCAGGACGAGCACGTAATCGGTCACAAAGCCTTCGCTCAGGGTATTCCGCACGCCCTCGATCGCCCGCGCCCCATCGGTGAAGTATTCGGCGAAAGGGCTGCCGACGAGTTCTTCGCGTGAATATCCGGTAACGCGCGCTGTCTGCTCGTTAACGTCGGTAATTTTCAGGTCCGGATCGACCGTCAGCAGCGAATCAACGGATGCTTCGATCAACCCGCGGGTGTAATTCTGAGCCTTGCGCAGATCCTCCTCGAGCTTTTTCTGGTCGGTGATGTCGCGTGCCGCGGCGAACACCCCCTTGAGACGGCCGTCGGAATCACGAAAGGTTGTCGCGTTGTACGAGACTACGGTTTCCTTACCGTCGCGCGAGCGCATCACCAGTTCATAGTTGGTGACGCGATCCTCGGCGAGCACCTTGCGAATACCATCTTCGGCCAGACGCGGATCGGTGAAATAGTTCTTGAATGGAGAACCGACCAGCTCTTCCCGAGAGTGGCCGGTCATCTCGCACATTTGGCGGTTGACGTCACTGATCACGCCTAGCGGATCGGTGGTCATCAGGGCGTCGATATTGGATTCAATCAGGCCGCGGTTGTATTCCTGCGATTCCTTGAGTTCGGTGAGAATGTGTTGCGCCTCGGTCAGGTCGCGCGAGATCATCGTGAAGCCAACCGGATTGCCCACAGAGTCCCGGCGCAGCGTGAACGTGACAAACGCAGTGAATTTGCTGCCGTTCTTGCGTACGCGTCTGAGTTCACCGGACCATTTTCCGGTCGTGCGAGCCTCGTCCATGATCCGTCGTGCATAACCGCTGCGGACATCTTCCGGGTCGTGCAGGATAAGGCTGTTAGCTTTTCCGATCGTCTCCGAAGGCTCGTAACCGTAGATGCGCCGCGCGCCCTCGTTCCAGGCCACGATGGTGCCGTCGAGGTCCTTGGCCACGATCGAATATTCGGTCGAGCTTTCGAGAATGGTTTCGAGAAAAGCGACCCGATCGTTGACGCCCATCTGAGGAACCGTGCGTATCACGCTTTGCCCATTAACTTCCGTCATCTCCGATTCCTCCCCCGTTCAGCCGGACTGCTGCCTGCAAATAGCCGGCTCTCTGTACGTAATCCGGTGTCTTGAATCATTGCGTATAATCCTCGATGTGATCGTCCCCGCGAGATCCGCACGCTACTCTGGCGTCGCGGGAAACAGCGCAAGAAACCTCGAGCCAACCTGTAGTGTGCTGTCGACCCTGAGCTCGACGCCGTTTAAGTCGAGGTAGCGTTTGGCCAATGCCAAACCAAGCCCCAAACCCTCGTACGCCCGGGTCGAGGTCGTGTCCTGTTGTGAGAAAAGCTCGAAAAGGCGTGACAGGTACTCGGCCGATATTCCAATTCCTGTGTCTTTAAATTCTACGCAAATTCGGTTTTCCACCGAGGCAAGTCTCACGGTAATCGTGCCTGTTTGAGTGAACTTGACCGCGTTGTCTAGGATTGCGAGGTAGGCGCCTTCGAGTGACCTTCGATCAGCCCAGACAGTCATGCCCGGCTTTTGGTCAACAAACGTGAGAGCCAGGCCCTTGGCGTGCGCGCCAGCAAGCATGCGGTTGACTGTTTGCGTAACGAGAGATGAGAGCTCAATTTCCTCACGCTGCGGCTGATATAGACCGTTCTCCAAAGCCGCCATCTCGATTAGCGCGTCGATCGTGGTGACGAGCCGTTCGCATCCTTGTTCGATCGCTCGCAAAATTGGGTTAACTGCTTCCGAATCTGAGCCTTCCAGGATTTGGGCTACCACTCCGCATCCGCCGATAATGCCGTTTAGCGGGGTACGGATCTCGTGGCTAATGGTTCGGAGGAAGCTCTCCTTAGGCGCGGAATCGGACGATCGTTGAAGCTGCCGGTTGAGGATCAATTCGATCGTGCCGGCGGCCGCTTCAAGAAAATGCAAATCCACGTCGTCGATTGTTCGATTCTCGCCCTGATCCACGACCAGAAAGCCGTACGGACGTGATGCGTCCATAAGTGGGACGCTTCTGATCTTCGGGGATTGCTGGGCAACCGCAGTCGGGCGAGCTTCCCCGTCGCGTGCCGTCGACGCAGGTGAAACGAGGAAGTTCAGGTCTGTACATTCATCTGACGCGACCCCGCGGTATCCGCTATGACCTTCAGAGCTTGCCCTTCGTCGCCAAGTGCGACGATGCGGCAGCGCGCGGCGCCGGTCGCGCGCGCGATTATGTCGACCACCTGTGCGAAGAAGCGGCCGCGATCGGTAAAGCGGCTAACGGCGGTCACCAATTCGGCCAGCGCGCCATGCTCGCGCTCATGGGTGCGGAGCAGCTTTGCGGCAAGTCTTCGGTCGAGCGCCGCCTTCAGCGCGAATTCAAGGCGGTAGACATGGTCATCCTTACGAACAAAGTCGTCGAGATATCTGTCGGTGCGAGCGTGTTGCGCGATCTGCTGGTCGGTGGCCGTGGCGGTCATCAGGATCACGCGGCAGTCAGGCCACCGATTGCGGGCTAGTTGCGCCGCATGGATGCCGTTGTCCCATCCGAGATGGTAATCGAAAACGCATATGTCCATGTGCTCGCGTGCAAGGACATCGCGAAATTCGGCCGCTTCGGAGACACCCTCAACCTGGGCGCCCGGGACGAGTCGCTTAATCTCGCTGGATACGAAGCGGCAAGCGCTACGGCTGTCATCGACGACCAGCACGTGCATCTGCTCCGCCTCGTCCGGAGATGTATTTTGGCGAGCGTCCATAGCACCTCTTGGCGAGCGCAAACGGCAACTCGCAGACGCTTTTTGGCACGCAAGATGCGTTCCGAGATTTGAGGCGTCTTCA
>WNEZ01018476.1_pt1 | contig 13493 bp, 11 predicted proteins | sample 5400521 | NCBI WGS metagenome assembly WNEZ01 (sample SAMN13153339, study PRJNA577476) | soil metagenome | isolation source: 120 cm saprolite under Douglas fir tree site 2 hole 1 replicate 1 | place: USA:California | collected 2015-04-18 | reverse complement strand
GATGATTAGTTCCGTCGTGGATCGTCTCTGCCGCACTCTGCTGGTACAGCATGTCGCAGTTTTTCTTTCTGCCGATGCGCCGCAACACTTTGTGCTGGCGAAGTCATTGGGATTAACCCAGACCTCCGGACTTAACTTGGAATTTCTGAGCGCTCCACGGCCAGAAATGGAAGCCGGGCACTTGTTCTTCGAGAACACACATCTCGTTCCGCGCGAAACGCCATCAGCCCAGGAGACCATCGCCAAGCTGGACCTGAACTATTACATTCCCTGCCGCGCGCGGCAGAAGACCATCGCATTCCTCGGTTTGGGCAAAACCGCAGAAGGGGATTTTCTCTCCAGCGAAGATGTCGAGTTGCTGGAAACTCTGGCGGGATACCTCGGTATCGCCATCCAGAATGCCCGATTGTATGCTTCGCTTGAGCAGAAGGCCGTTGAGTACGAACGCCTGAAGGATTTCAACGAGAACATCGTCGAGTCGATCAACGTCGGCGTGCTGGCGGTCGATTTAGCTGACCGCATCGAATCGTGGAACTCGCAGATGGAAGTAATGTACGCGCTTCCCCGCTGGCAGGCGCTGACACGCCCGCTTAGCGAAGTGTTCCCTGCGGCGTTTGTCGAAGAGTTCTACCGCGTGCGGCAGAATCCTGGTATTCACAATTTATATAAGTTCCGGCTCGACACTCCGACGGGCGAGATTCGCACGGTGAACGTCGCCATAGCGCCACTGGTCACGAAGAAATTCAACGTGATCGGCAGGTTGATCATCATGGACGACATTACCGAGCGCGTGGAACTGGAATCGCAGCTCTCGCAAGCTGACAAGTTATCTTCGATTGGCCTGCTGGCCGCAGGCGTCGCGCATGAGGTGAATACGCCCCTTGCCGTCATTTCGTCCTATGCGCAAATGCTGTCGAAACAATTGCAGGCAGATCCCCAGAAAGGAGCATTGCTCGAAAAAATTACGCGGCAAACCTTCCGCGCTTCTGAGATCGTCAACAATCTGCTGAACTTCTCGCGCACGAGTGGCGCGGAGTTTACCGATGTTGATGTGAACAAGATCATCCACGATACTTTGGCTCTGCTCGAGCACCAGTTCAAAACGGCCAAGATTCGCGTTGAGGATGAGCTTTCCCATAACCTACCGCTCATCAACGGCAACCCCGGAAGATTGCAGCAGGTGTTTCTCAATCTGTTCCTGAATGCTCGCGATGCCATGCCGTCAGGCGGAACTTTACGTGTCGTGACATCCAACGGTGACGGGGTCAGTGTGATGGTTTCCGATACTGGCAGCGGTATAGCGCAGGAACACGTTCATCGTATTTACGACCCGTTCTTCACCACTAAATCCGCGCCTCGCGAAGGCCAAGGCAAAGGTACTGGGCTTGGACTTTCGGTCACTTACGGCATTATTCAGGAGCACGCGGGAAAAATTCGGGTCGAAAGTCATCCTGGCGAAGGCACGACGTTTTATCTCGAATTCCCGCTGATGAGGAAGGCAGTCAATGTCTGAAGCAGTGGTCATCATGCGACACCCCGGCGAAGCGCATGCTTCACGCTCGGGGACAGTGTTGATCATCGACGACGAAGCTGCCATCCGCGAATCGCTGGAAACTCTGCTGGAGCTTGAGGGCTACGCAGTGGAATCCGCCAGCAGCGGTGAAGAGGGCCTTGCTCGCCTTGGTGATGGGAGCTTCGATCTTGTTCTGCTCGACCTGGCGCTGCCCGACCGCAATGGCATTGACCTTCTCGCCGAGATTCATGCTCACGATCCGCATCTCTCCGTGATTATGATCACGGCTTACGGCACGGTTGAGAACGCAGTGAGGGCGATGCAAGCCGGCGCCAGCAACTTCGTCCAGAAACCTTGGGATAACGAGAAGTTGCTCGCCGACGTGCGAACCGCAGTCGCCCGGCATCGAGCGGAAGAAGAAAATGTCCAACTCAAGCGAGCGCTGAAGCAGCGTTACAACTTCGAAAATATTGTGGGCAAGAGCGAGCCCATGCTGAAGATTTTCGATCTGGTAGCGCAAGTCGCTGCCAGTCGATCCACGGTGCTGCTGCAAGGTGAGAGCGGGACCGGCAAAGAGCTCATCGCCAAAGCTATTCACCTGCATTCGCCTCGCCGCGACCGCCCCTTCGTTCCAGTTAATACAGGCTCCATGCCGCCCGATTTACTAGAGTCCACGCTCTTCGGGCACGTAAAAGGGGCATTTACAAGCGCCATAGCGTCCAAGAAGGGCTTATTTGAAATCGCCGATCGCGGGACCCTGTTCCTGGACGAGATTGGCACCATGAGCCTGGACACGCAAAGCAAGATTCTCCGCGTTCTCCAGGACCGAAAATTCATGCACCTTGGCGGCGTGCACGAAATTCAAGTGGATGTGCGTATCATCGCTGCCACCAACGCTGATCTCAAGCAGCATGTGCGTGAAGGCAAGTTCCGCGAAGACCTATTCTATCGGCTGAATGTGATTACTATTGATCTTCCACCGCTGCGCCAGCGCAAGGAAGACATTCCGCTGCTGGTCGAGTTCTTCCTGAACAAGTACTCGGAAGAAAATGAACGTCCGGTGCGGCGCATCACGACAGAGGCGTTGCGTCCGCTGCTATCTTACTCGTGGCCGGGCAACGTCCGCGAACTGGAGAACGTGATAGAACGTGCCGTGGTGCTTTCTTCGGGGCTCGAGATCGGGCCCGAACTGCTTCCCGATCAGATCGCCGGGCGTGGCACGACGTTCCCGCTGCTGGAACATCGCGGAGACGCCTCCCTGTTCGGTATCATGGAAGACTGCGAGCGGCACATCATCGTAGACATGCTGGAGAAATGCAACTGGAATCAAACGGAAGCTTCCGAGCGCTTCCACGTTCCACTCTCGACCCTAAACCAAAAAATCAAACGGCTGAGCATCGAGATTAAGCGCAAAGGGCGGGAATAGGAAAATAGCATCGGACTTCGGATCTCCGCTTCCTAAGACACTGGCATTCACTTTCCCATTCAAATATCTAAACGGCCTTGCCAAGTCAGGCTCGTAGCGACCCTGAGCACTGATCCTTGAAGACTTCTCTGCTATATTTCCCTGAGAGCGCGTCTTTCATGGAACTGACTTCTCCCACCGACTTCGCGAAAGATATCGTTCAATCCGTCCAGGATTATTCCCTGCTCGCGGGGCGGTCGCTCGCCAATCTCTTTCGCCATCCACGCTACTTTGCCGACATGATCCAGCAGGCCGATTTGATCGGCGTGGGTTCTCTTCCGATCGTGGTGCTCACGGGCACGTTCACCGGCGCCGTGCTGGCGCTGAACAGCGCGCATACGCTCGAGAGATTCGGGTCGCTCAGTCTCATCGGGCAATTGGTCTCGGTTGGCATGGTGACGGAACTCGGCCCGGTTTTGACCGGATTGATGGTTGCAGGAAGAAACTCTTCCGGGATGGCCAGTGAAATCGGCTCAATGGTCGTGACCGAACAGATTGACGCCATGCGCGCCTTGGGCACCGATCCGACAAAGAAGTTGGTCACGCCGAGAGTGATCTCGACCGTGTTTATGCTCTTTTTTCTGACTATCATTTCCGATTTCGTGGGGCTGGTCGGAGGCGGCATAGTTGCCACCTTGATGTTTCGCATAGACGCGCATCAGTACTGGAGTTCCGCCTGGCAGGTTCTTGTGTTCCAGGATGTCTTCACTGGCCTGATGAAGCCTGTGCTCTTCGGCTTCATTATTGCCACCGTGGGGTGCTACTACGGAATTTCCGCCCGTGGAGGCACTCAAGGCGTAGGGCGAGCAACCACGCAAGCGGTGGTTGCGTCTTCGGTTCTTATTATCGCGGTGGATTTTTTCGCGACCCGGCTGATATTGTCCGTCTTCGGGTACCGCTGAATCATGGCCGCGCCTCCCACTGCCGTCGAGAGTCCGCTTCGCACAACTGAACAAAGACAATCACCGGTGATTGTCTTCGAAGACGTCTCCATTGCATTCGAAAGCAACTCCGTCCTGAACGGAATCTCTTTTCAGCTCAACCGTGGTGAAACCAAGGCAATCTTTGGCATCGCAGGCGCGGGTAAAAGCACCATCCTTAAATTGGCCATGGGTCTGGTGAAACCGGATAGCGGCCGAATTTACGTGCTCGGCGAGGATGTAACCACGATGAGCGAAGAAGCTCTCTTCGAACTGCGGCGAAACATCGGAATTGTCTTCCAGGAAAGCGCGCTGTTCGATTCGCTCACCGTCCGGGAAAACGTCGCTTTTCGGCTGATGGAGGAACACGACGTCTCTGATGAAGAAATCGAGCGGCGGGTACGCGAGGCCTTAAGTTTCGTTGAACTTGAGCATACGGTGGACATGTTCCCGTCGGAGCTTTCTGGTGGAATGCGGCGGCGGGTAGCGATTGCACGCGCCATTATCACGCACCCGGAAATTCTGCTTTATGATTCACCGACAGGCGGGCTCGATCCGGTCACCTCAACCACTATCATCCAGTTAATCGTGAAACAGCGTGATGTCTTCAAGACGAGCTCTTTGCTCGTGACGCATCGCCTGCAGGATGCCTTTATCATGGCATCCCATTATTTCGACCGGAATACAAACGAGATGCGGCCGCTGCCCCGTGGGGCTCGTGGAGAAGTACCGATGACATTCCTCGTCTTGCGCGAAGGGAAGATTATCTTTGACGGTGACGCGCACGAGTTGGCGCACTCGAAAGACGAATACATCCGGGAGTACATCTCGTAGCGTTTAGACAAACCGGGCAAATTTGGTCTCCGCCAATTTGCCGATTCAAAGCGGATTACCAAATTACCCGATTACATAGCTTTCAAACTGTTATTAGCCAGGCCTACGCCGCCGCTTCCGCCATTGCCTTGCGCCTTGCGGCAATACGTTCTTCAACCGTCTTTAATATGTCGCGGCCCTTCTGAGAATTGTTAATCAGTTTCTCGACATTTCCGAAGAGCTTAGGGGCTTGCATTTTCTCACGGAGCTCCTTTAGGAATGGGCGTACTTTGGCAAAGATGAAGAACATCTCGCCACTGAAGCTCCCTTCCAGAAACAGATCTTCATTCAACGCGCCGTGCAGCACCAGCGATGCTGCCATCTCCCAATAACCGCCAACCTGGCGCAACCAATTGTTTTCCTGGGTGCCCAAGGCGCTGGCGATTTTGGCTACTTCATCGGCGTTTTGCGGCCAAAACGCGCCCACCCACCAGTTGCGCGCCTTGCGCATTTCCGCTTCACGGCGCAGATCATACAATTTGAGAATCAGTTCGGCATCGGCAGGAGTTGGCTTCGTGGACATTTGATCCTCCAAGATTTTCTGATTTGAGGTTTATGGAAGCAGCCGCCGAAGGCAAAACCGGCATGCCGCAGAGTTGCAGATGAAAAAGGCGGACATCGGATTCAAAATCAGCGTTAAAACTGAAATAAATTAACTCACGGTTGCAGCTTCTACCGGGGCAGGCCTCTCATAATCACATTCTTTATTTGGACAGGCAACCAAGGGACCGGCCTTCAATGTCTTCTCCACCAGATAGGCATTGCCGCAGCTCGGGCATTTTTCCGCGACCGGCCGATTCGCGGATGTAAATTTGCACTTCGGATAATTCGAGCACCCGTAGAACGTATTGCCCTTGCGCGCCCGCTTCTCGACCAGCTCGCCATCTTCGCATTGCGGACACTTTACACCGATAAAATTCTGCTTCACGTACTTGCACTCAGGATATCCGCTGCACGAGGTGAACTCGCCGAAGCGCCCGTGCCGGATCATCAAATTCCGGCCACATTTCGGGCAAAGCTCGTCGAGCGGGATATCCGGGACCTTTTTCCCCTGATCGAGGCGGCGCGTCGTCTTGCAGTCCGGATATCCTGTGCAAGCCATGAACTGCCCGAAGCGCCCACGCTTCAGCACCATCACCCGGCCGCAGTTCTCGCAGTACTCTTCCTGTGTAGTTTCCTGCAAGTCGGCAGAATCAAGATCGGGCAGGTTGATGGGATTTTCCTTCGTAAATTTGCAGGTATTCGGATCGTCCTTGTCGTAGGTGCTGCATGCGTAGAACGATCCGTGTTTGCCCCACTTGATCACCAGCGGCGCACCGCACAGTTCGCACTTTTCATCCGTCGGCTTCGCGGGCGGTGTACTGGACATCGAAGATGTCCGGGAAGTTTTCCACCAGCAGATCGGTGACGACCAATCCGATTTCCGTGGGCACGAATTTGCCGCCCAGCTTCTGCACGTACTGCCGCTCTTGAATCGTACTGAGAATGGCAGAATACGTTGATGGGCGGCCGATGCCGCGCTCTTCCAATTCTTTCACCAGAGACGCCTCGTTGTAACGCGGTGGAGGCTCGGTGAAGTGTTGCTCCGGCTTCAGAACTCGCAGTGTAAGCTTCTGTCCAGGCTCGAGCGGCGGCAGCTTGTGCTTGAGCTCTTCGTCTTCTTCGTCTTTGCCTTCCTTCGATTCTTCGTAGACCTTCAGAAAGCCGTCAAACTTTTGTACTGAGCCAGTCACGCGGAACCAGAAGGTACCAGATGCGGACTTCGCATCGATATCGACCGTGGTTTGATCGAAGACCGCGGGCGTGATCTGCGAAGCCACGAATCGCTGCCAGATGAGCTTGTAGACCTTGTATTCATCCTCCTTCAAATATTGCTTGACCTGGTCTGGATGGCGCATCGCCGAAGTCGGGCGAATGGCTTCGTGGGCAGCCTGCGCTTCCTTCTTCTCTTTGTACGTATTTGGCGACTCCGGAATGTATGGATCGCCATATTGAGATTTGATGTACTCGCGAACTTCCGCCAGCGCATCATTGGAGACTCGGGTCGAATCGGTTCGCATGTAGGTGATCAGACCGACGGAACCTTCCTCACCCAGTTCCACGCCTTCATAGAGCCGCTGGGCGATCATCATGGTGCGCTTCACGCTGAAGCGCAGCTTGCGGGAGGAATCCTGTTGCAGCTTGCTGGTGGTGAACGGTGGGGCCGCATTGCGGCGCCGTTCTTTGCGGTCAACCGTCCGAACCAGCCAGTCAGCTCTTTCCAGGGCGGCACGGATTTTCTCCGCTTCGTCACCGTTCGGGATCTCAATTTTTTCTTCGCCCTTGCCGAGGAAACGGGCATCGAAGGCTGGCGGTTTGCTCGCCGCAAGATGCGCGTCAATGGTCCAGTATTCTTTCTTCTCGAACGCCTTGATCTCGCGCTCGCGTTCGACAATCAGCCGCAGAGCGACAGTCTGAACGCGACCCGCAGATAATCCGCGCCGAACTTTGTCCCACAAGAGCGGCGAAACCTGATAGCCGACGAGACGATCGAGCACGCGCCGTGCCTGCTGCGCGTCCACTAGATTTTCGTCAATGTCTCGCGGGTGCTCAAAAGCCTCCTGCACGGCGCGCTTGGTGATTTCGTTAAATGTCACGCGGCGAATGCGCTCGGCTTGTTCTTTCCGCTTCTTCTTGGATTTGGAGCCGTTGCCCAACTCGTCAGCCAAGTGAGCAGCGATGGCTTCGCCTTCGCGGTCCGGGTCAGGCGCCAGATAAATCATGTCCGCCGAACCTGCCAGCTTCTTCAGCCTGGCGACAACTTTTTCTTTCCCAGGGATAACGATGTATTCGGTGTCGAAATCATTCTCGATGTCGACACCAAGAGTGCTCTTGGGCAGATCTTTCACGTGGCCGAGCGATGCCTCGACCGTGTATCCAGTGCCCAAATATTTTTGGATCGTCTTCGCCTTGGCCGGCGACTCTACTATTACTAAACCTTTGGCCAATGTGTCCTCAATGGATGATTTCGTTTGAAGCTAGCACGAATTTGCAAAGCTGTCAGCTCTCAGCTGTCAGCTCTCAGCTCTCAGTTTGTTAATTAGAGACGAGAGCATCCGTTTCACTTCCACCACTTCTTCTGAAAGTCGCTGGTAGTCTAAGGACTTCAGCATTTCCAAATCATGAGCGAGCAAGAGATGGTACTCGAGTTCGCTTGCGGAACCCATCGCAATCTGGAGGAATCGTCCCAATTCGTTGTCGCCTTTCCGGCAACAGCCTTCGGCAATGTTCGCGCCGATTGAAGCCGAGGACCTCCGCATCTGACTCGTCAGGCCATATAACTCGCCTCGTGGAAAAGCGTTACTTGACTTATATACCTCGAGAGTTAGAACATGCGCCTTGTCCCAGACTTTCAAGTTTCTGAAGCTCTGCACTCCTTGCCTTCCACATCCTGCCGAAAGCTGATGGCTGAAAGCTAAAAGCTCTTCACAAAATTCTTCCCCGGCAACTGTTTGATCTTTCCCTCCAGTTCGAGCTCAAACAGCGCAGCGAAAATTTCAGAGGATGACAACTCGGGCGCCAGTTTCTCGACAATTTCGTCGATGTGGGTGGCCTCATCCGCCTTCAATTGCGCCATGATCTTGCGTTCGTGAGGGCTTAACTCGGTTTCCCCGAATAGAGATGCGATTTGGCCGGCCTGCGATTCAGCGCCCTTCGCGGGCTCCAGCGCAAGTCGCACATCTGCCGGGAGTTCCTCCCACACGTCTTCCCAGGTCGCAACCAGCTTCGCGCCCTGCTTGATGAGCGTGTTCGGGCCCCAGGAATTCTTGTTCGTAACATTGCCGGGCACAGCAAAGACTTCACGGTTCTGCTCCAGCGCGCAGCGCGAGGTGATGCGCGTGCCGCTATATTCAGCGGCTTCGACGACGAGGACGCCGATGGCAATCCCGCTGATGATGCGGTTACGAATCGGGAAATTCTGCGGCGCAGGGAATGTCTCCAATGCAAACTCTGAAATCAGCGCGCCTCCGAGCGCGAGAATTTGATCGACAAGGCGGCTGTTCTCTTTGGGATAGATCTGGTCCACACCCGTTCCGAACACCGCCACCGTCTTGCCTTTGCCTGCCACCGCACCGCGATGCGCAGCGCTGTCTACGCCTCGGGCCAGGCCGCTGAAAATCACCAGGCCCCGAGCCGCCAGATCGCACCCCAGCCGCTCTGCCATTCCCGTGCCATAGGGAGTCGGATGGCGCGTGCCCACGACCGCAATTCCTGGCTTCGAGATTGCTTCCGCATTCCCCCGCAAGTAGAGAACCAGCGGCGGGTCATAGATCTGCTTCAACTGCTGCGGATAGGCCGGATCGTCAAAGCACACCACTTTGATTCCTGCGTTCGCCGCACGCCCCAATTCCTCGTACGCAAGCTCGACTGAGCGTCCGGTGCCGAGCGATTGCGCCGAAACCGTCTGAATGCCCGTCGCTTCCAGCTCGGTGAGGGTCGCCTTGAAGACATTCTTGATTCCGCCGAAATGCTCGACCAGCTTGCGCGCTTTCGTCGGACCCAAACCGGGAGTCAGGTTGAGCGCCAGCCACTGCAGGCTGGTTTCCTCGGCCGGCGTAAAACTCACAGCGGCTTCCGCCACGCACACCTCCGCATCCAACTTGCCGGACTCTATACATGCGTCAAAATCGCTGTCAAGGTTGGATGACACACTGCTTTGTTAAAATCGAACAATAGCCGCATGAGACGCTTGCGCATTTCCGCCATTTCTTACCTCAATACCGCTCCGCTCATGTGGGACTTCGAACACGGATCGATCGGGAGGGAGTTCGAAATTTCTTACACATCTCCTTCGCAATGCGCGGCTGCTTTGCGCGAAGGCTCAGCCGATATAGGCATCATCCCGGCAGCCGCCTACGCCACGATTCCTAATCTCTCAATCCTTCCGAGTGTAGCGATTGCCTCGCGGTGCGCAGTGCGCTCCATTCTGCTGGTCAGCAAGACGCCTCTTGAGAAGATCCGCTCAGTAGCCCTCGATAATTCCTCTTTGACTTCGGCGGCCTTGCTCAAGGTTCTATTTGCAAAATGGTGGCCCGGAAAGCGGACTTTCAACGACATGGTTCCCGATCTCGAGAGAATGCTATCGCACCATGATGCCGCCCTTCTGATCGGCGATCCTGCATTGAAGGTGGATCGGTCACGATATGTGACCTACGACCTGGCCGAAGAGTGGATCCGATTCACAGGTAAGCCGTTTGTATTCGCCTTCTGGGCAGTGCGGCAAGCTGCACTCAAAGATGCGCCGTTGTCCTTGGACCTGACAACGATCTTTCAGGAATCTCGCGATCATGGTTTGGAAACGCACAGACTGGATCAAATCGCTCGTGAATGGTCTCCTCGCACAGGTTTGAGCGAAGCTGGAATCAAAGATTATTTGACCACGAATATTCACTACTATCTCGATCAAGGCTGCCTTGACGGATTGAATCTCTTTTATTCTTACGCCCGCGAATGTGACGTTTTGCCCGACTGCCCGGCTTTGCAATTCCTTGAAATCGCAAAGCCGATTGCCGGTTAGTTGCTTTTCCGGACCACTCCACCTGCCAAAATGGACTCTAAGCTAGACTGTGTTTCTGCACATCCATATGCTCGCGGCGACATCGACCATGGCATGGCTGCGCCGCCTCGGTGGGCCGGGGCTTATTCTGCTCGGCATCGCCGACAATTCTGTGGTTCCGCTGCCCGGCAGTATGGATGTCTTCACCATCTGGCTGTCAGCCAGACACCGCGACCTGTGGCCTTATTATGCGGCGATGGCCACAGTTGGGTCGCTAATTGGCGGCTACATCACTTACGCTCTGGCAAGAAAAGGTGGCAAGCAGGCGTTGGAAAGAAAATTTCCCGGGCAGAAGGCCGCGAAGCTTTATCAGCGTTTCGAGCACTGGGGCTTCTGGACAGTTACCGTACCAGCACTGCTGCCGCCCCCGTTTCCCATGGTGCCGTTCCTGATCGCTGCCGGAGCCTTGCAGTACTCTCGTAAAAAGTTTCTGGGTGCACTTGCCCTCGGACGCGGAATTCGTTTCTTTGTCATTGCGTTCCTCGGCCAGGTATACGGCAAAGCTATCGCTTCATTCTTTTCGAAATACTACAAGCCTGCGTTATTCACGCTAATCGGGCTGGCAGTCCTAGGCGGAGTACTGGCGTTGGTTGAATACTTGCGGATGCGCAGAAAGCCACGCCAATCCCCTGCCACCTCACGTCCGAAAGCCGCATGAGTTGGAAGCTGGTGCTCCGTTCGGTAGAATTAACTTGGTAGCGGAATGTCCCTCACCAAAGTACAAGCTGTCGATCTGTTTCGCTCCGATGACCTGATCGGCATCGGCATGGAAGCTGACGCCGTGCGCCGCAAGCTGCATCCCGAGGGCGTGGTCACTTACATCATCGATCGCAACATTAATTACACGAACTTCTGCACCGAATACTGCACTTTCTGCGCGTTTTATCGTCCATTGAAGGGGCCCAAAGCTAAAGAGGGCTACATCCTCGATTTCGAAACCATCTACGACAAGATTCGCGAAACCGTCGAACTTGGCGGCACAGGCGTGCTGATGCAGGGCGGCTTGCATCCCGATCTGAAAATTGACTGGCACGAGCAGATGCTGCGTGGCATCAAGCAGCGATTTCCCAAGGTTCACCTGCATTGCTACTCGGCCTCAGAAATCATCGCGATTGCGGAATATAGCGAGCTGACGATTCGCGATACCATCGCCCGCTTGCGGGACGCAGGATTGGATTCGATTCCCGGAGGCGGCGCAGAAATTCTCGACGACGAAGTCCGCTACCGCATCGCGCGCCTGAAGTGCCTGACCGACGACTGGCTCAACGTGCATCGCACCGCGCACCAGCTTGGCATGCGCACAACGGCGACGATGATGTTCGGTGTGGGCGAAACCTATGAGCACCGCGTCAATCACTTTCAGCGGCTTTATGATCTGCAGGAAGAGACTGGCGGTTTCACGGCGTTCATCCCCTGGAGCTTCCAGCCGGCAAACACCGCGCTGGGCGGGCGTCACTGGGATGAAGCCACCGCCGTTGAATATTTGAAAGTTCTCGCCATCTCGCGGCTGTGTCTCTCGAATTTTCTCAATGTGCAGTCAAGCTGGGTCACACAGGGATTGAAAGTCTGCCAGATGGGCCTGCGCTTCGGTGGCAACGACGTCGGCTCAGTGATGCTGGAAGAAAACGTCGTCCGCGCGGCCGGCGTGACTAATTGCACGACCGAAGAAGAACTCCGGCGCATTATCCGCAATGCGGGATTTAGACCGGCGCAGAGGGACACGCTGTACAGGACGTACTTCTTGAATTGACAAGACAGGGACCGGGCGCGTCGTTTTACGGCAGCGAAATTGCGCGGCAGGGTGCCACGCAATTTCAGGGTTCCGGCTTCATAATTTCATTTTGAACTCCCTCGCTTTGAAAACCGCAAAGGGTGGGCCAGCCTCATTCGAGTTAAGCTAACAAAGAACAATCACCCTCATTTGGGTTCTGTGCAAGTCTGCTCTATCGCAGTTTGCTCCACGCCGCTTTGCTCCGTGTTTTGGGCCGCGTCAGTTTGCTCCATGAGTTGTCGCGGGAAAAACGTACCAGGCGTCCTCCGGGAAAACGTAAGCGACGAGAAAATCAATATCCTCCGAACTGTATGGAATTTTGTGCGAGTTTGTTGTGACTAGACAATAGTGAGGCCTTTGCGGCGCCTTGGCCCGCACGGATTTGACCTGGACGCGCCAGAACAGTTTTCCCACGCGGACGACGAAGTCATAACGTTCACAGTCTCCCCAAGGCTTGGAGACAGCGAATCCGCGACTGGCTGCTTTGCGCATAAAGGCAAGCTCGGCGAGTTCGCCGCGATGCTTATTGTGGAGATTTTTGTACGACGGTTCGGACTCCAGAGTTTCTTCACAGATAGACAAAGTGGCCCCAAGAGAGAACAAGATCGAGATCCCTCGGATCTGCGCATCGCTCGGGATACGTTCGACGAGCTCAGTATTTCGGCACGCGGCTCATAGGCCGCGTAAGCGCCTCAATTTCGGCTGCGGGCTCGGACGCGCGCAAAACGCTTCAAAAACACGAAGAGCGCAGCTATTGCTGCGCTCTTTGGGACTTATCTGATTCCTATATTCAGAATAGCACATTCAAAGGGGAAAATGTGACATGGTTTGCAACTTTATTTCTGGGTTGCAATCAGCAACTTAGCCAAAAACGCCCGCCTAACTCGGATTTGCTGGCGAGCGGCCCAGATCTCAGGTCACCAAGCACAGGGGTGCACGGTCTCGAAAGCCGCGAGGCACAGGAGCTTTTGACCTTCACGCCGCGCTAAACCAGGGGCTTGGTGTGCTGACGGATCCAGTCGAGGATTTGGGCAAAGCGGAATTCGTGCCGGTCCATCGAGCCGACTACGAACGCGTGTCCGTCCAAGCCCTCGACCTCGATGTAAAAGCCGTTGCGCCGCGCAGGAATACATCGGCGGCGGTGAAAGCGATGCGCCTACTGCCGTCGAGGAAGCGGAAGCGGGCGGGTCGTGTCTGGGCATGGCTTCACAGGCTGCGGAAAAAGTCTGAATCGAGACGATTCGCCGCCTCAGGGGCTAAAGCCCTCGTTGATTTTGCACGACTTACGCGGCGCTAAAGCGCCGCTCTACCACAGTGCAGCAGGCTTTCGTGACTTTTTCCGCAGCCTGTTCAGC
>WNEZ01009057.1_pt1 | contig 13498 bp, 13 predicted proteins | sample 5400521 | NCBI WGS metagenome assembly WNEZ01 (sample SAMN13153339, study PRJNA577476) | soil metagenome | isolation source: 120 cm saprolite under Douglas fir tree site 2 hole 1 replicate 1 | place: USA:California | collected 2015-04-18 | reverse complement strand
GACCCTAGTCAAACATCCCAACTATGGACTGTGTGCCGTTGGAGGCGTTGATCGTGTGAAGGGACGTATCAGCTTGCACGAGTATCGCACCAACAAGCGATTGACGCAAGGAGCCAAGGTGGAGGCATGTCGTGTCTTGACCTGGGTGGCTTTCCGCTCCTGGTTGGTCGTGGACAAGAAACGACGGAGGGGTGCTGCGGCACCCGTTCTTTCCTCCCCTAGCGGCAAGCGCATAGAGGTATCCAGAACGGAGTTTTTATGAACTGCGCGACTACCTGTTCTCTGTTCCCAACGGCAATCGCGCAGGCGAATTTGCCACATGTCATCATGCGTGATGGCGAATTTACTATATAGCCCGCGTTTACCGTCAATGTTCGTTTGCTCCTGCTGCAAACGAACATTGACACCGCCTCCTCATCCTTGCTACAATATTGATCGGGTCATCTTATGTCACTAAGTACCATCGTATCCCTTAGAATCCACCTGCTTGCTCATATGCCTCGTAATGGCTTGAGAGGAGTTCCGGTGTGCCTACGCTTAGGGGACAGGATCTCATCGGCAAAATTATCGGCGCGTGTCTTCTCGAGGAACTGGTAGGCTCCGGTGGCTCTAGTGCCGTCTTCCTGGCCCAGCAGTACACACCACAGCGAAAAGTCGCCATTAAAATCTTTCTGCCGCGTTCGAACATGAACGTCCAGATGCAAAGGGATTTTTACAGGCGCTTTCTACACGAGTCAGAAGCCGCCAGTGAACTGGACCATCCCCATATTCTCCCTATCTGCTCTTATGGCGAACAGGATGGCTTCCCCTATATTATCATGCCGTATTTGCCCGGCGGTACACTTTACGATTATATTTCCCGGCATGGCCTACTCTCCTTGAACGAGGCCAGCTCTTACCTTGGGCAGATTGCCTCCGCGCTGGACTACTCGCACCAGCACGGATGTGTGCATTGTGACGTGAAGCCTGCCAATATCTTGCTGGATGATCAGAATAATGGCATGCTCTCGGACTTTGGCATTGCACGGGCTATGCAACCAGCTCCGCCTACCGAGCTGCATGCAGCGAAGAATCCTGAGATTTTGCTGGGCACGCCCAACTATATCTCTCCCGAACAGGCATTGGGCCAGCCGCTTGATGGTCGTTCCGATGTATATTCACTCGGTGTCACGCTCTTCTTCCTCCTGGCAGGTCGGCCCCCATTCCAGGCGGACTCCAGCATCGCACTGGCCATTATGCATTTGCATGAAACGCCGCCTTCACTGTATGCACTACGTCCAGATATCTCGCCACACATTGACTATGTAATTGGTAAAGCTCTCGCCAAGGCGCCTGATAGTCGCTTCCAAAGCGCTGGCGAGTTGAGCGCCGCATTTGACCAGGTAGTCTCTATCTCTGGCAGGCCGGATCAGCCTGGTGGCATTGCAATGATCGCCTCTAAGCCCACCCTCTACGTACAACCAGCCGGCGCGAAGCGCTACAGCTTCAAGCCTTCGCGCATAGCGCTTGCGGCAATGATACTGCTGGCGTTGATCCTGTGTGTTACAGGCATATCTGCCCTGGTTGGCTCGCGTATCGCACAGAATGCCTCTCACCTGCAAGCTACTGTTCCCGCGGGCCTCGGTAGTGTCATCTTTGCCGACAGCCTGGCAGATAACCAGCAGGCCTGGCCGGCGAGCAGCACCTTTTTCTTTGTGCATGGTCAGTATCACATCCAGAATAAGTCCTCACGTAACGTCGCGCTGGCGCTCTATGCAAATCATAGCTTTGCCGATCTCCGCCTCACCGTCACCATGTCCGAGGTACACGGCTTGCATGACGCTGCAGACTATTACGGCGTCGTTCTTCGCTCAGCTGCCGATCAATCCCATTATTACCTCTTCGAGGTTTCTGCCTGGAATGGCGGCCAGTACGCGTTCCTGCGCTACAATGGGCAGTATCAAACGCTCGCGGTCGGCTCAGCCCCATCGCTTCTCACCAGGGCCAGGCAAAGCAATGCCATCACCGTCGAGGCGGTCGGCCACACTTTTACATTCTTCGTTAATGGCAGAGCTGTTGGAACGCCCGTCACCGACTCCTCAAGCTCGGCATTGAGCTCCGGCGAAATAGGCCTGTATGTAGAGGAGCAAGATGCCGAGGTCGCCTTCTCACACCTGCACATCGACATTCTCAAATGACAACTACAGCGGATATCTTCATCCTGGCCGACCTGTCCCCATACTTGATGTTCATGGAACGAAAGATCCCATATTGCCCTACGCAGGTATCTCTGTAAGCGAGAATCCCGCCTGGCCCTTGCCCGCGATTCCACACTGGCTGCAGGATTGGGCCTCACGCGATGGCTGCACCAGGGGACCTGTAACTTTCTTCCAGCAGTCCACCGTGACAGGAGAACAGTGGACCAATTGCCAGGGCAATGCCACTGTGGTACATTACCGCATTGAAGGCGGCGGTCATTCCTGGCCCAGAAATATCGGCAGCCGCTCAGGCGCGGAAGTAATCTGGCTCTTCTTGCAGGCGTATCGCCTGCCTTAAAAGGAGAAGAAGTCTCTCTCATGCAACAAATTCTACTGAAACCTATACTGCCCAACTTAGCCGGAGATCCCTCTCAAGGTGTATAGAATTGCACCTCCGGGTAGGCGCTCGCTGAACTCCGCAGCTGCGGCGAGGGCGCATTGTTGAGATACGTATCGAAGAAGGCGCGTACATAGGCGCGTGTAATCTGCAGCCCGCGCTGACCGTCGATGGAACCGAGCAGCCCGAGGACATGCAGCAGTGGCGAGAAATGGACGGCGTAATCTGTGAAGTTGAAGTGCTCCGTGTCTTTGATGCTGATATGATAGCTCGCGCCGCGCGGCACCGTGCGCAGGATCGCATGAATATCGTGCTGGAATGAGCGGCAGGCGGAATCGGAGCAGGTGCCCATGTCGTGCTGGATTACCATGAACGGCTTATCGAGGCCCGTCTGCACCACATCACCGGCCAGGTCACCATCGATATCGATGCCAGCCTTGCAGCGCGCATCCATATGGCAAACCTGTGCAGCCGTCGCTCCTCCAAAGGAATGTCCGAAGACGCCGAGACGCGCGAGGTCGAGGCGCTGGCTCCACATGTTTCCTGGAGCCGTGTTCAGCCTGTCAAGCTGGTTCATGACGAAGATCACATCTTGTGACCAGAGCATCACGAGCTGATTGGCCGCTGCCTGCGGATTCTCATTCGTGTCGAGCTTCCCGGCGGGTGTCGCTTCTACGACGCGCCCATCAGGGAAGACCACATCGGAACTATAGGTGGGCGTAATGGCGAAGATGACGTAGCCGTGGCTCGCGAGATCCTCGAGCAGCGTCGTGTAGTACGTCGGGATATTGCCCAGCCCCGGCTCGAAGATGAGCACGGGATAGCGCGCCGCATCTGTGGCGAGCGGGGCGCGATCAACGCTGTGGGTTTGAATGGAGTCGCTGCTCTGCGAGAGTTGCTGCCCGATGAAGCCATGCTGCTGCTCGCTCAACTGCCCCCACTTCGGCGGCAGATAGGGTGCAGAGGGCGCACCTGGCACGTGCATGGCAGGATACCAGGCCCAGACGACGAGCTCTCTTTTCGTTCCCGCGTGTGGCGCGAAGAGATCATGGCGTGACTGGTCGGTCCAATCGTACTCCATCCTGCCGACGGCGTAGGGGCCGGTCGGTGTGGGCAGTATGAGTGCTTGATGGCGTCGAATCTCGACGAAGGCAATACTGGAGATGATGATGACAACGATGACGAGCAGCAGGATCAGGAGAATCCTCGCCAGTCTCCTCAGCCCTGTACGTAAAGATGCATATGAAAGCATACAGTTCCTCCCTAAAGCGGCTCAGATGGAACTTATCCATACTAGCTTGTTCCACGCGAAAGAGGTCCGTTTCACGTTATATCGCCAAACGTATTACTACTCTGAATGAAAGTATAGAGGGAGAACAGAAGGGCCGTCAAGAGCCTCACATCCTTGTGTCTTCATCTCTGAGTGCATCCCATCCAGCACCCTGGTGCGTGAAAGCAAAAAAACTAATCATGGTATGGTGCCATGCAGGTGGAAGGCATACAGCTTGTGGTCAAGCGATCCGGCATAGACTACTCCATCGGCCACGGCCGGAGACGAGTAAATGGCGTCTCCGGTCGGAGGAGAAACCCACAGCGGCGAACAGGGAGGACTGCCGCACCCGGTCTCGTCAAAACGGCCGATTCTGAGACACATCAATCGGACTGCCAAATGCATTTGTAAGCAGCTTCCACGCCGTTCTGCTCGTTTGCGCTCCTTTCGCTGCGCTCGGCACTTCACCGCGGCTTCCACGAGGCAGCGAGACCAACAGTGAAGAGAGCGCGCAAGGTGGTCAGAGTTGTTCGAGCGCCGCTGCCAGCGTTTTCACCTCGTGGGGGATAGCCTCTTCGTCGATTCCCGCATAGCCAAAGACCAGCCCTCCGCGGGGCAGCGGTTCCAGGCTGTATGTGGAGATGGCCATGATCTGGATGCCCACCTGAGCGGCCAGGTTGGCGGCACGCTGATCATCTTTCTCGGGCGGGAGCCAGCCGACCAGGTGCATCCCGGCCTCAGGAGCATGAACCTCCAGCAGGCCATCCAGCTGGATGCACAGTTCGTGGTGCAACAGATTACGAAGCTTCTTGTAATGGTGGCGCAGATGACGCAGATGGCGGGCATAATGGCCCTCGTTGAGAAAGTCGAAGAGCGCCATCTGCTCCAGTATGGGGAGGTGAACATCGAGAAAACGCCGCATAGTCAGCAGAGGCGCGACCAGTTCGGGAGGCGCGACCAGGTAGCCCAGGCGCAGCGCGGGAAAGAGTACTTTGCTAAAGGTGCCGATATAGAGCACCCGCGAGGCCTCGTCTAATCCCTGAAGCGCCTCCAACGGACGGCCACTAAAGCGGTATTCGCTATCGTAATCGTCCTCCAGAATCCACGCATCGGCCTCTCTCGCCCAGTCCAGCAGCTCCAGGCGGCGGCTCAGGCTCATGGTCACTCCGGTCGGGAACTGGTGCGAGGGAGTGGTCGAGGCCAGGCGCGCCTCAGGACACAGCTTTCGCCCGATCTCCACCACAAGTCCCTGCTCATCGACAGGCACTGGAACCAGGCGTGCCCCCGCGGCGAGTAGGGCGCCCCGCGCGCCAAAATAGCCGGGATTCTCCAGCCAAGCCGCCTCACCAGGACTCAGGAGCGTGCGCACCGCTAGATCCAGCGCACCCTGGGAGCCAGCGGTGAGGATGATCTGCTCAGGCGAACAGCGTACCCCGTGTGTGAGACCGATCTGTGCGGCGATGGCCTCTCGCAGGGGGAAGTATCCGGCAGGGGGCTGGTAGTGGGCACATTCACGCAGCGACTGGCGAGCGCGGCGCGCAATCAAGCGTGCCCAGACCTCGTAGGGAAACAGATCGAGGGCGGGTTCCCCTCCGTAAAAGATCCCGCCCGTTCGCCCTTCTCTGCGCTTTGGATACGGGATGTCCTGGAGCGGGCGAACCTGTGGGGCCAGGGGGATGGGTGAGGTCTTCCGAGCGCCGGTTTGCTCCAGAAGCGCCCTGTCAGTCTGTTCGTGAAGGAGCCTCGTAGGCAAATCGCGTGCCACCACCGTTCCCTTTCCGACCTGGCTCTCCAGATATCCCTCTAGCAGCAACTGTTGATAAGCCAGAGCGGTCGTCGTGCGGGAGATCCCTAGTTCACTGGCCAGAGTGCGTGTGGAGGGCAGACGCGCCCCGCGTTCCAATTGTCCCTCCAGGATGGTTCCGCGCAAGCGGTCATAGAGCTGCTTATAGAGGGGTATCGGCAACGTGGCATCGAGCCTGATCTCCGGCCGCTTGATGAATCTGGCACGTCTAGACATGATTGTTCTCCTGTTGGTCAGTACAAGGTGTTCCGTCGATGATCGCACTTCTAAATGGTATGGATATCTTAACAAAAAGTGGCTCTTTGCACAAGGCCATAAGGATGTTATGCTTCAGATATGCAAACCAGAGTCAAAGCCTGATAAAGTCGGCGTATGCCGAAGAGGAGAGATCATGACTGCACATATTCTACAGATCGTCGTTGGTATTGCCGGACTGTGCGCCCTGGTGCTTGGCCTGTTCATCTGGATCGCAAACATCGACCTCACTGACATCCATATGCTCTTCGGCCTTCTTGTCACCTTGGGGCTACTGGCGATGAGCATCGTCGCACTCACTGCCAGGGGACTGCGCATCTGGGGCATTGTCGGTATCGTCTACGCCATCATCGTGCCGATCTTTGGCGTGTTGCAAGTCAACATGCTCGTCGGTCATCTGCACTGGCTGATCCAGACGCTGCACACGCTGGTCGGTATCGGCGCTATAGTGCTGACGGGCTTTCTAGGCGCGCGCTACATGACGCTGAATCTCAAGCGCTACGCTAGGGAGTTTCAGTTTTCTGAAAGGTCGTCACTTCCGAGCGCGGCCCGATACTCATCCAGTTTCCACCTGGGTGAGATGTCGTCTTCTCTTTGCTTGTCTGGGACGCGTTGCGCATCATCAGAACAATTGCCAGGAGAATGCTGAGGATTCCCAAAATCAAAGCCTGAGAAGAACTCTTCAAGAGGAGGAAAGAAATGCGTGTTTCCCGCGAGGGTAATCTGGTGACATTGATCAATGTCTTTGAGACGAAGCCTGAACAGCAGCAGGAACTGATCGATCAGTGGATTCGCTTCGTTGAGGAGGTCACGGGTGAGCCCGGCATGATCGGGGCGGCGCTGCACAGAAGCACAGATGGTACCCGCGTCGTCAACTATGCACAGTGGAGATCGGAGGAGGACTTTGAGAGCTTTGTGAAGAAGTACCGCGAGCAAATGGATGCCCGTCGCCCGCTCGCCGAGCGCGTCGATCCCCATCTTTACGAAGTCGTCTATCTCTTTGAGCGGATAGGCAGTTGATTGTCTGAGCGCGAACGCCGGGTGGCGAGAGAATGTGTATCCTCTCCCGCTCCCGCGCGTATCGAGCCGATGGAAGGCGGGCCGGGCAAAAAGGAGCAAGGATCGTATGGCAAAGCCCTATCGAGTCAATACTTTCGTGCGCATCAACAACACCATGACCACATCTTTGTTGCGCCTGGGCATCAAGATGTGGAGTTTCTCACTGCTCACGGTTCGCGGACGGAAAAGTGGCAAGCCCATCGTGACCCCGGTTGCCATTTTTGTTCAGAATCAGAAACGCTACCTGGTCGCCACGTATGGAGTCGTAAACTGGGTGCGCAACCTCCGAGCGGCGGGAGGAGAGGCGACACTTACCCGGAGACGGCACAGCGAAAAGATTCGTGCCATCGAACTGGAGCCAGAAGCCGCAGCCCTCGTCTTTCGGGAAGCGTTGCGCTCTGGTCCCCCCGGCATTCCCGCCGTGATCTTTCGCGTGTACCGCGCTCTCTTGGTCCTCCCTTACCTCAACGTCACCGAGAACGCTTCGCTTGAGGATTTTGAGCGCGAAGTGCTGACCCATCCCGTTTTTCTCTTACAACCTGCGATGTAGCCCGTCTTTTGTGCGGTACAGGCGCTTTCTCCGCCCAATCCGCTTGCCGCTAAAGACGTGCTCTTCCTCATCGTTTGGTTTGTAGTCAGGAATCGGGTCAAGATCAAGAAAGCTCGCTTGACTGGTATAGCTCTCTTCTCGGACTTCCACCCCTATTCCCACTAATGCCGCTTTGTAGGTGATCATGTCAATGAAGCGCGCATGTGGGATAGAAACGAAGTTCTGATTGTTCCTTCTACCCATCTTACATTCCTGCTTCCACAACGGGTTTAAGCCGATGATGACCGTTCCTATTCCTTCCTCAACGAGGAAGTCAATAATGCGCTTGCTGGCTGTGTGCAGGTAGTGATCGATGTCTTTTTGCTTCGTCTTGACGCTGATCGGAAGCATGGAGGGTTGAACGAGGCCATGCTTGAGGCCCGTCTTGCTCACGGCCTGGACGGTATACACGAGGATGTTCCGGCCTTCTGTCTTGTGCTTGTACTTGGGCAATCGCGGGCGTCCACAAAACTTAGAAGGGTCTTCCTCGTAGGCTTTGAGGGCCTCGAAGAATGATGTCCAATTTTTATCGAGGAGCATCAAGATTTGTTGACTGACCTTCGCTGGCAAGGCTGTGTAGGCTTCATGAGACTGCATACGACGCTGTATCTCGTTGTAGTTGAGGTACTTGCCTTCATGGATGAAGGATTGACGTATTTCATACAGTGCAGCATTGTAGAGGTTCTTGGACTTGAATGCTGCCTCATCAATCGCGGCGTAGCGCGAGTCCGATCTTGCAATCACATGTTGCTCGACGAGTTGCATAGCTGCCTCACCTGATGCGAAGAGGATGCCGGTTTGCTTACTGCCTCCTGGGTTCAGCGTTCAGCCTATTGGAGTGATGTTCGGCGGGAGGTCATGTGTATCTCGCACCCTATGTACACTCGCTGTATTGACCGCGTGCCGCCTACTCGTCTCCGTCAGCGCTTTTGCCACTATAGTGCTTTGAAACCCATCGAGTTTCTATAAACTGAATAATATCCGAAAGAGGAGCCTCATATCCTCATAAAACCTTTGCCCTTCAGGGGTACCAGCTCGATATTCCGGCGTGTGGGTGTGCGTCTGTACCTGCTGGAGTCCATGCTGGCGCAGCAGGGGGGCGAGGTCGCCGGTCACCCCCTTACTCCCTGGAGTAAAGTGGTGCCCCGCCTGGTAGAACGCAACAAGCGCTATTTCAAAGAGGCGCGTCAGGGCCGGACTGGGACTCTCCACGGCTAGATCGCCTTCGGTGACGCGGATCACTCCACCCGGTCGGGTGACACGCCGGAACTCGCTCAGGAGTTTGGGCCAATCCCATTTGCGCAGGAAGCTCGCCCCAAAGCGCTGATTGACCAGGTCAAAGAAATCACTAGGAAATTCGAGCATGCGCAGCGCGTCCATCGCGCGAAACTGCACCCGGTCACTCACCCCCTGGGCTCCGGCCTGCGCTTGCGCGTACTCCACTATCTTGCTGCTTATATCCACCCCCACCAGCAGCGACATGTTCGGATAGGTTTTTGCTGCCTCGATGAGCCAGTCTCCGCTTCCGCACCCGACATCCAGCACGCGCTGAAAGCTCGCCGGGTCCGCCTGCTCCGGCAGCACTCCACCCATGCCTGCTGTGACCTGCTGGTCCTGGAGTCGCAGTCGGGTGAGTTCATCTTCACTGAAGCGATCCTGCACAAAATAGGTGCCGGGTTGCTCTCGACGCGGGTTCTTCGGGGTAGACATGATTTGTGCTCCTTTCGTCAAGCGTTCATCAACGTCTTCTCTTCCATGGCAGCATACCTCACCCTGGCGCAAAGTGCAAGACATTCAGCTAATGCATGCAGGGCTTTTCGATTCGAAAAGCCCTGCATTTGCTCGGTTGCTTCCCAGAGCAGTGCATCTAAATTTAGAGTAGTGGGCGCTGGCCAGTCGCATTACGCTGTAGCCGCCGACCTGAACTGGAAGGAACGAATAATGAGCAGCACGCCGAAGATAATAGCGTAGATACCAATAATCCTGACCACGGCTAGTATTCCACTAACAGGTTGAAATGCCAGCAGAATTCCCAAAAGGATTGAGAGGATACCGGCGATTGCCAGGGTCCATTCCAACGCAAGAGCCCGGCGCATTGAGAACGCTGCCGCTATCTCCAAAATGCCAGTGAGGATCGCCCATGTTGCGATCAGGTAGAGCAAGACCAGCGCAGTCACGATAGGCGAGAAGAAGGTCAGGACACCGATGAGAATACCTACAATGCCCTCAATGAGCAGCACCCACCAGCGTGGAACGACGGCACGTTCTTGCAACGAAACAACCACGGCCACGATGCCATCAATTAAGGCAAACGCGCCGAAGAGGTAGACAAGCACCAGGGCTGTCAGGCCAGTCCAGAAAATCGCAGCCAGCCCAAAGAGGACCGCGATGACTCCCCGTATGAGCAGCATCCACCAGTAGCGACGATACATCTGGGTCGCTGTGACGACGTTCACGAGTCACCTCCTAGTACTAATCGAACAAACAACCTTTTATTTTTTAGCGTTCCAGAGTGTCGTGCGCGCGTCGGTACTTGATGTGCGCCCGGCTTCGATAAATGTGCGCCGCAGGAGATATCCTCCCACCAGCACCAACACCGAAATCAGTAATCCGCCACCTGCACGCCTTTGCGGGCTTCGCCTTAGCAGCGACAACGTTTGCAGCAGCCACGGCACCACAAGCCCTGTGCCGAAGACAAAGCGCCAGAAGGTCATACCGTGTTCGCCTGGCCCTGTACCAACGAGCGGGCGAGCTGTACGCCCAGAACCGCGCAAAAAAGCGAGGATACCCGCCATCTCGGTCAAGAGCGCCACCCATTCAAGGCGCTCCAGCTTGTGCAGGGTCCGCGCAGGTGCATTGCTGAGGCGCAGGAGCAAAGATATCAGCGCTGAGCTGGTAGACATCGCAGAAGAGATAAAGACCGCCCCCAGCAACTTGCTGCGCGACCACAGGGGAATACTGGTAGCTGCCAGCAGCACCCCGGTATAGCCACCCAGGAACATGCCCAGCGCGGTTCCTGGGAGCGCGATCAATTTTTGCGGCAGCGCGGCCAGCAGACTCGCTCCCCACCATCGCCCCAGCAGGCCATCTCTGGCTGCTTGAATGGTCGCCGTAATGCCGCTGACCAGCCCGAAACCAAGCAGCGCCCAGGTACCCATCGACATTGGTGACCTGACCTTGAACATGCGCAGCATGTTCAGGAAGCGTTCGGGCCTCCCCAGGTCCTTAATCAGCAGGAATGGGCAGGGTAGCACAGCCAGCAGAGAGGCATAGTAACCGGCCCGCACGACGGCTCTATCTTCACGCGAGCCAAAGAACGAGGCAATAGTGGCTATGATATAACAGCCCGCCCCCAGCCCACCAAAAAAGAAATACCAGATGATTTCCCAGCGCCAGAGCGGAGCCTTCAAGACAGGCCGGTCGTAGTATGTCGTCTCTTCTTGTTCACCTTGAAGATCTGGTGTGTAGCCCGTGGTCAGCGCTGCTAATTGCTCGGCAATGCTGTATGGTGAAAGACCTTCTGCGATAGCCTGCGCAAGACGAGTTTCCTCCATCGAGAACCCTCCCTATGCTTTACGTTGGGGTCTCCATCCATCCGGGTGAAACGTAGGGCCCGATTTATCGTGGCCACAGCCGATTTATCGGCCTAGCCTTGTACATCACCCCAAAGGATGGAGAGCCTTATGTTGAATAGATGATCCTATTCTTTGAAAAAGAGAATGCCGAACAAGCCGAGCACCAGTGCTGCCACAATCGTCCACAGCGATGCAGGCACAACATTGTTGGATGGGCGTGGAGGATTTTCTGGCAAGTTATACACCCCGGGTTCGTCCAAAAGGAGAAAGAAGGAGTTCAGACCTCCTCCCAGGATGTGGTCATCCACACCATAGAGGTGAGCCTCGCTCACCCCGCGCTCATGTAGAATGCCGAGGCGCCTGCGAGCCTGCTCTTTGAGCTGCCCTACTTCGCCGAAAACGATTGAGTCTGTAGGACATGCCTGCGCGCAGGCAGGCTCCAGTCCATCCTTCAGGCGATCATAGCAGAGCGTGCATTTGTGCGCGCGGTGGTCGCCGCTATCATCACGAGCGATCACTCCAAATGGGCAGGCCACAACGCAATAGCCACACCCGTTGCAGATATCTTGCTGCACATAGACCGTGTCGAACTCCGTACGGATAATAGCGCCCGTCGGGCATGCCTCCTGGCAGGGCGCGTTGGCGCAGTGCTTGCACACATCACTGCGCATCAACCAGCGTTCAGTATTGAAGAAAGGCAGTGCCGTTCCCGGCGGCGTCTGTGGAATATCGGGATGAATAAGTGGAATATCAGGCACCTTGTTGAACCCAGGTGATGTAGGGGCGGGGCTTGCCCCCGCCCTGGTCCCTGCCTGGGGGGCAGGTAATGCCCCCGCCTTGCCATTGGTTGTCCTGCCAGCCCGCCCGATCTCTTCGATGAACTGCACGTGCCGCCACGTAATCGCGCTCAGTTCGCCCGTATTGTCGTAACTGGAACCCGTCCAGACGGGATCTTGTGCCGGAAGCTCATTCCACTGCTTGCAGGCTACCTCACACGCTTTGCAACCAATACACAGGCTGGTATCCGTAAAAAAGCCCATGGCCGGTTGTGGCGGTGGAGGTGATTCCTTGCGCAGTGGCTCCAGCAGACCCTGCATCAACCCAATCAGGGTTGATTGTGTCCCATGCTGGCGAGAAGATTCAACTGCCATAACGCTCTCCTTTATCTTATGGGAGGCGTCCAGGGCGCACGTTGCAGGTAAACGCCTTGGCCTCTTCTATACTCACATTTGGTTCCAGCACCATGTGCGCCAGGTCGTTGGTGATGCTGCCCTTACTCTTCCCCTGGAAGCCCCAGTGGAACGGCAGGCCTATCTGGTGTACCGTTTTCCCACTGATACGCAGGGGCCGCATGCGCCGTGTCACCATCGCTCGCGCTTCGATCTCGCCACGGGGTGTGTTGATGACCATCCACCCCCCGTGTTTGATCTTCCGCTCGGCCGCCAGTTCAGGACTCAGTTCGGCGAAGAGAGCTGGCTGCAGGGCATTGAGCCAGGGCATCCAGCGCGTCATGGGTCCACTGACATGGTGCTCGGTCAGCCGGTAGGTCGTCACCACGATGGGGTAGTGCTCGTCGCCTACTGCCGCGAGACGGTTGTCGGGACGGTCGCGGAAGTACTTTGCTGCCGGGTTGCTCTGCTGGTGATACAGCGCATTATATACAGGTGACTCCGCTGCCTCGTAATGTGTGGGAAGCGGTCCATCCTTCAGCCCCTTGGGGGCAAAGAGCCAGCCCTTGCCGTCCGGCTTCATGATGAACGGATCGCTGCCGGCAATGGCGTCCATGCCTGTCGCGCCAGGGGGTGGTACATAATCTGGCGCTTTAGCCACAGGAAAATCAGGCACATCCACACCGGTCCATTTCTTTTGCTCCTCGTCCCACCAGACGTACTTCTTGCGCTCCGACCATGGCAGGCCCTGAGGATCGGCCGAGGCGCGGTTGTACAGGATACGCCGGTTGGCGGGCCAGGAATAACCCCATTGCAGGAAGGTGTAGCCTTCCGGGTTGCGCGAGGCGGCGCGGTTGTTGCCCGGCTCTGGATAAACGCCGCTGTAAATCCAGGAGCCACAGGCCGTACTGCCATCGTTCTTGAGCGCCGCAAAACCCGCTACATGAGGCGCGTCGCGTAAGCTGTATATCCGCTCTTCCGTGCCTGTTTGGGCCGGTCGGTGTACATAGTAACCGTTGAGCTCTTTCAACACCAGCAGGGCGTCAGGCTCGTCCAGAATGCGCGAGCCAGCTTCCAGTTCTTCATCATCATAATCCCACGTCAATGCCTGCAACGCGCGATCTCGCGGCTCCCTGCTTTCGGCGTACAGTTCTTTCAAGCGCCTGCCGAGGTGGTAAACAAACCAGAGATCGGAACGAGCGT
>WNEZ01003530.1_pt1 | contig 13499 bp, 8 predicted proteins | sample 5400521 | NCBI WGS metagenome assembly WNEZ01 (sample SAMN13153339, study PRJNA577476) | soil metagenome | isolation source: 120 cm saprolite under Douglas fir tree site 2 hole 1 replicate 1 | place: USA:California | collected 2015-04-18 | reverse complement strand
ACCGTCGACGGCCTCCAGTTGCACTATCTCTCCGCGGGCCACGGCCCAGCCGTCATCCTCCTCCACGGCTACACGCAAACCTCGCGCATGTGGCGCCCCATCATTCCTCAGCTCGCCGAAAAATTTACGGTGATCGCGCCCGACCTCCCCGGCATCGGCGACTCTGGAATCCCATCCGATGGTCTCGATATGAAATCCGCCGCCACCCGGGTCCACGCGCTCGCAAAATCCCTGGGCATCGAAAAAGCCCGCGTCGTTGGGCACGACATCGGCCTGATGGTCGCCTATGCCTACGCTGCGCAATTCCCATCCGAAGTCGAAAAACTCGTTGTCATGGACGCCTTTCTCCCCGGCGTCGCTGGCTGGGAGGACGTCTACAACGATCCCGGCATCTGGCATTTCCGTTTCAACGGCCCCACTCCCGAAGCGCTGGTCCAGGGAAGGGAACGCATCTATTTCGAACACTTCTGGAACAATTTCGCCGCCGACAAAAATCGCTCCCTCCCTGAAGCGGATCGTGCCGCTTATGCCGCCGCCTACTCTCGCCCCGGACGCATGCGCGCAGGCTGGGCCTACTTCGTCTCTTTCCCGCAAGCCGCCAAGGATTTCGCCGTCCTCTCCCAAGCCAAACTCACCATGCCGGTCCTCGCCATCGGCGGCGAAAAAGCCAACGGCACTCTCCTCGGCCGGCAGATGAAACTCGTCGCCACCAACGCCACCATGCTAGTCCTCAAAAACACCGGCCACTGGGTCCTCGAAGAGCAACCCGCCGAAACCACCGCCGCCCTCCTAAACTTTCTCTAACCGCCCACCAGTAGCACAGGCTTCAGCAGGGTGCCCCACACGCCGGTTTCGCGTGTGGGTCTTGGGTTTCTCTTCTCTGTATTCCCCGGGTGCTGCAACCCTCATGAGAGATTGTCCGCCTGAGCGCCCGCCTCAGGCGGGCGCTCAGGACCTCACTCAAATCCTCCACAACTTCAATTGTCTGGCGCTCAGCCCCCCAACCCCCATCCGATTTCCCCCCTCGTGCATCCAATAACTGACATTCGTTCGCGCAAACGGGCCCGCTCCACCGCGTCCCACATCGTCTCCTGGGAATCTTGTTGCCTGGATGGTCCGTTCGCTAAAATTGAGACTGACGCAAAACCCTGAGGCTGGTTAAGGTGAAAAACTTCGAGGTACAGGAAAGGTTGTCCGAAGCACAACAACCCGGAACGGAGCAGTCGCTCCCGGCACGCCAGGAAGCCCTCTTCCGCGTCTCCCAAGCCATCAGTGTCCACCGCAACCCGAAGGAATTATTCCGCGTTCTCGCCGAAGAACTTCGCAGGGTCGTGGCCTTCGATTTCGTCGCCATTTTTCTCTACGACCCCGAACAAAATAAAGTGGACACCGCCCTTCTGGAAACCGTCGAGGGCCCGGGTTTCATTATCCCTTCCGATTTTCCTGCCGAGGAAACCATCACTTGGTGGGTCTACAACCACCAGCAACCCATCGTCATCACGTCCAGGGATGCCGAGTCCCGCTTCCCCCGCATGATGAAACTCTACGAACACTATTCTCTCCAATCCTCCTGCGTCCTCCCCCTTACCACTGCCTACCGCCGCCTCGGCAGTCTCGGTTTTGGCGTCCGCCACCCCTATGCCTATTCATCGGACGAAGTCCGCTATCTCTCTCTCGTTGCCGACCAGGTCGCGCTCGCCGTTGACAACGCCCTCCGCGACGAGGAGCAACGCACCGGCGAACTCTTCCTCGAAGAAGGCCAAAGGCTCAGTCACACCGGCAGTTGGATGTGGAATCTCGCCAGCGGCGAACTCAAATGGTCGCGCGAGCATTTCCTCATTCTCGGCGCCGATCCCGTAATCGATAAAGCCTCCACGCCCCTCTTCTGGAGCAGAGTTCACCCCGGCGACCGCGAGTGGCTCGAGAAACTCACCGGCCATGCCGTTCGCGACAAACACGAATTCGAGCAGGAGTTCCGCCTCCTTCTTCCCGATGGTACCCTCAAGCACGTCTCCGGCATCGGCCGCCCGGTCCTCGATGACGCCGGCAATCTCACCGCGTTCGTCGGCACAACGATGGACATCACTCCGCGTAAGCGCGCCGAAGAGGAACTCCGCAAGCAAAAAGCCCATTTCGAAAAGCTCTTCGAACTTGCCCCCGAAGCCATTGTTCTCCGTGATTTCGAAAACCGTATCTTGCGCGTCAATCGCGAATTCACAAACCTCTATGGTTTCACTGCCGAAGAAGCCCTCGGCCGCAATATCACCGATCTGATCGTTCCCGAAGGCCACGGCGAAGAGTCGGAAAAAATTCGCGCGGCGCTCCAGCGCGGCGAACGCGTCGATGCCGAGCTATCGCGCAAAAAGAAAGACGGCTCTCGCCTCATCGTGTCTTTCGTTGCCGCCCCCGTGCAAGTGGTCGGCAACACCCCCGAAATCTACGGCATCTATCGCGACATCACCGAGCGCAAGAAGGCCGAAGAGGCGCTCAAACGCAGTGAAACCTATCTCTCCGAGGGCCAGCGCCTCAGCCATACCGGAAGTTGGGCCCGCTGCGTCACCTCCGGCGAAGTCTACTTTAGCCAGGAAAGTTGCCGCATCTTTGGTTTCGATCCAAGCACCAAGGTCACTCTCGACATGATTCTCGGCCGCGTTCATCCCGACGAACGTCCCACGGTTCAGGAAACCATTCAAAACTCCATCCGTGACTCCAGCGATTTCGAGTTGAACTATCGAATCATTCTCGACGACGGCTCCATTCGCCACCTCCATGTTCTCGGCCATCCCGTCAGGAAACCCGACGGCACGGTTGCCGAATTCATCGGCACCCATGTTGACGTCACGGAACAGTACCTCTCGCGGAAAGCCCTCGAAGACGCCTTCGTTGAAATCAACACCCTCAAAGAACAGCTCTTCCAGGAAAATGTCGCTCTCCGCCAGGAAATCGACGAGACCTCCATGTTCGACGAGATCGTCGGGAAAAGCGGCGCCCTCCAGAAAGTCCTCAAGGAACTCGAAACCGTCGGGCCCACCGATTCCACCGTTCTCATCCTCGGCGAAACAGGCACCGGCAAGGAACTGATCGCCCGCGCCATCCACAACCTCAGTTCTCGCCACGACAACGCCTTCGTCAAAGTGAATTGCGCCGCCATCCCCACCGGCCTGCTCGAAAGCGAACTCTTCGGCCACGAACGCGGCGCCTTCACCGGCGCCATCGCCCAGCGCATCGGCCGCTTCGAACTCGCCCATCACGGCACAGTTTTCCTCGACGAAATTGGCGAAATCCCTCTCGAACTCCAGCCCAAACTCCTTCGCGTTCTTCAGGAGCGCGAATTCGAGCGTCTCGGCAGCTCCCGCACGCTCAAAACCGACGCGCGCCTGATTGCCGCCACCAATCGCGACCTTTCCGAACTGGTCGCCGAACACAAATTCCGCTCCGACCTTTTCTATCGCTTGAACGTATTTCCCATCCGCGTTCCCGCTCTTCGCGAGCGCCCCGAAGACGTTCCTCTGCTCGTCCGCCACTTCGCCGAAATCTTCAGCCGTCGCATGGGCAAGCTCATTCAAACCATTCCTGCGGACACCATGAGCGCCCTCATGAGCTACGACTGGCCGGGCAACGTCCGCGAGTTGCAAAACGTCATCGAGCGCGGAGTCATTCTCTCCACGCGCGGCGTTCTCCGGATTTCTCCCGCCGAACTCAGGTCTACTTCCGGCGTGATCCCGGCAATCCCGAATATCGTTCCCGCTGCCGTTCGCCCAAAAAGAGTGCGCTCCACGGTTCCTCCCCTAACCCGCGAACAAATCGAAGAGGCGCTTCGCGAATCCGGCGGCCGTGTCGGCGGCGTCGATGGAGCCGCGGCCCGCCTGGGTCTCAAGCGCACCACCCTCATCGCCCAAATGAAGCGCCTCCGCATGAACTCCACAAGTGTCACGCCCTCGATGATCGACACTGTCAAACCTCTATGACACTGTGACATTCTTCAACTGTCATTTCCCTCGATTCGTCTGAAACTCCTTCCGTTCAATCACTTCCGCGGCTTTTCTCTTTTCTCCCCGTTTGGCCCACGCCTTGCCCTTCTCACCCCCGAATGGTGCAGCGCTCTTAACCCTAAGGTCCCTGTGGCGCTTCTCATTCCGCTCGAAACAGTTGCAAGCAACTCGGGTCGCTAACGAAATCTGAAAACAGAAAGAAAGAAGGAAGTTTCAATGTTCAAGAAAATAGCTGAAATAGCTTTTGTGGCCGTCGCTGGCATCGCATCCGTTGCCCCGGCTCTCGCGCAGAACTCTGTCTCCCAGATTGACTCCGAACATTCCACGGCCCGGCTTTACCTCGCCTCGTCAAAAAATCCGACTGGCAGTGTCAATGTTGGCGTCGGCCGGGCGGCTGGCGTAGTCACGCTCAGCGCCGGTAATTCCACGACTCCCGATTTTGATTTCACCATCTATCCCGCCGACAAAAAGTCTGTGCTCGCCGATTCCGCCGATAACCTCCGCGACGACAAGGCCGATTACACAATCATTGCCTTCAAATCCCGCCGCGTTGTTCCGCTGGCGGCTGGCGCCTATCGCGTCTCCGGTGATCTCACCCTCAGCTATGTCCAGCGCACTGTCTCCTACGACCCGTCCGAAAGCTATTCGGGCCCAACGTACGGCCCCGCGATCACCCTCTCTCAGACCGAGCCGGCTTCTTTTGAATTCCGCCGCGCCACTCCGTCGGTCAATTCGGCCAACGGTGAATGGATCGCCTCTTCGACAATTCATGCCGAGGATTTTCCTCAACTCTTGACTGCGGTGTCTTCCACCGTTTGGCCCGTCTTCGTTGCAGACGAGCATTGCGCGATGCCCTCCAACATTGGTCGTGAGGATTATTCCGGGCCTACTTGCACGGGCGAACGCGTCGACGTTGCTGCTCGCAAGGATCTCCATTGTGAGGCCCCGGCAACTGTCGGCGAAGACTTCGCGGGCGAAGTTTGCACGCAAGTCGATCCGTTCTTGGCCACCACCGAGCCAGAGCAGTCCCTCTCAACCTCCCGCCACCACAAGAACGCGGATTCCACCCGGCTCGTCGCCAACGAAGTCCAGATCCAGCTCGATCTGCTGACCACAAGTTCCAGTGCCACGGTTTCCTTAGCCTCGGGCGAGTAAGCGCAAGGATCGCAGGAGACTCCCGTGCTTAGGACCATGATCACCGACACGCCGTTCGAACAGAAATGGGTTTTGCAGGGGCGCCTTTGCGGCGTGTGGGCGCTGGACCTGCAAGAGAAATGGCTTTCCACCAGGGGCGCGCGGGAGGGTCGCAAGTGCGCTATTGACCTTGAAGATGTCGTCTCCGTCGACGGCAAAGGCGAAAGCGTGCTCCTTCAGATGGCGAGGGAAGGAGCGGTTCTCCGCGCCAGCCGGGCCTATATGAAGCACGTTTTGGAATCGTTGAAGGAACAGCAGCGGCAAATCTCGAAGGAGACGCAAGCATGCGAATCGAAGCCAAAAGCCGGACCCAGAAGTTAGCCACCGAATACATCCCGAACCCTGTCAGCCTCGACGCGAAGGACGAGACGCTCGTCGCGGAAGCGGTCCGCGGCTCTAGCGCCGCCTTCGAGACTCTTTTCCGGCGCTACCAGCAGAAAATGTTTCATGTCGCCCTCAACCGGCTCCAGAATCCGCAAGACGCTGAGGACGCCGTTCAGCAAACGTTCCAGCAGGCTTTTCTTCATCTCAAAAGTTTTCAGGGCCAATCCCGGTTCTCCACCTGGCTCACCCGCATCGCCATCAATGAAGCCTTGATGCTTCTTCGCAAGCGCCGTCCGGGCCACCTTTCGATCGAAGGCCATCAGTCGATTGACGAGGAAAGCTTCGCGCTCGAAATCAAGGACCAGGCCGCAACTCCCGAAGAGCAATATGGCCAGCTCGAAATTCGCAACGTCTTGTCCGGCGCGATCGACGAACTCCGGCCCATCCTGAAGACCGTCGTGAACCTCTCCGAAATCGGCGAGCTCTCAACCAGCAAAACCGCGGAAACTTTGGGCATAAGGGTCGGCACCGTAAAAGCCAGGACTTTTCGCGCTCGCCGCTTGTTGCGCGACAAAATTGCCAAACGTCTTGGCGCAAGAGCCGGCAAAATCTCGGCCGCTCTGTTTTCAGGTTCGCGGGCCGCGCGCAATAGCGCCTATCAGGCCGTACTTTCCGCCAGCGCCACCTAGCTCGTTGCTTTCCGGTGGCATGGCCATCGTTTTGTTGGTAGGCCGCAAGGCTGGGGTCTACCGGGGGAATTCTCATGTGGATCGTTCGCGTCGCTCTCGATCGGCCTTACACCTTCATCGTTCTCGCACTGCTCATCCTCTTGATGAGCCCGGTCGTCATCCTCCGCACGCCCACGGACATCTTCCCCAACATTGACATTCCCGTCATCGCCGTCGCCTGGCAATACACCGGCCTCAATCCCGAAGAACTGGAAGGCCGGATCACCACCGTATACGAGCGTATTCTCACTACCACCGTCGATAACATTGAGCACATCGAATCCACCACCGTCGCCGGTCAGGCCATTGTCAAAATCTTCCTCCAGCCCAACTCCAGCCTCGAAAATGCCAACGCCCAAGTCACCGCGATTTCGCAAACCATTCTTCGCCAGTTGCCCCCGGTCGCCCTTCCTCCCCTCATCATCAATTACAGCGCGTCCAGCGTCCCCATTATCCAACTCGGACTTTCCGGCAAAGGACTCACCGAGCAGCAGTTGAACGACCTCGGCCAGAATTTTCTTCGCCCCCAGCTCGTCACCGTCCCCGGCGCGGTTATTCCTTTTCCCTATGGCGGAAAGCAGCGCCAGGTCATGATCGATCTCAGCCCCACGCTTCTTCAAGCCAAGGGCCTCTCGCCGCAGGACGTCCTCACCGCCGTCCAGCAGCAGAACGTTATCCTGCCCTCCGGCACCGCTAAAATCGGCGAATTTGAGTACGACGTCCGCGTCAACTCCAGTTTGCGCACCGTCCCCGAACTCAACGACATTCCCATCCGGGTCGTCGGCAATTCCACCATCTACTTGCGCGACGTCGCCAACGTTCGCGACGGCTTCGCTCCCCAAACCAACATCGCTCGCCAAGACGGCAATCGCGGCGTCCTCCTCAGCATCCTCAAAGCTGGCAACGCCTCCACTCTCGACGTCGTCAAAGGCGTCCGCACCCTTCTTCCTCGCGTCGCGCAAACTCTCCCTCCCGAGCTTAAAGTTCGCCCCCTCGCCGACCAGTCCGTCTTCGTCCGCAGCGCCGTCAGCGGCGTCATCCGCGAAGCGGTCATTGCCGCCTGCCTCACCGGCATCATGATCCTTATTTTCCTTGGAAGCTGGCGCAGCACACTCATCATTGCCGTTTCCATCCCGCTCTCGATCTTGAGCTCCATCATCATCCTCAGCCTGCTTCACGAAACCATCAACATCATGACTCTCGGCGGCCTCGCTCTCGCCGTCGGCATCCTCGTCGACGACGCCACCGTCACCATCGAAAACATCGAGCGCTACTTCGAGGAAGGCCACGCCAAGCGCGAAGCCATCCTCGACGGCGCCGCCCAAATCGCCGTCCCCGCTCTCGTCTCCACTCTCTGCATCTGCATCGTCTTCATGCCCATGTTCCTTCTCAGCGGCGTCGCTCGCTACCTCTTTGTTCCTCTCGCGGAAGCCGTCGTCTTCGCCATGCTCGCCTCCTACATCCTTTCCCGCACCCTCGTCCCCACCCTCGCGATGTACCTCCTGAAGGAGCACGAAGCGAAAGGGAAGTCTTCCAACAATCCGTTTATCCGCTTCCAACGCGCCTTCGAACGCGCTTTCGGCAACCTCCGCGACTCCTACCAATCCTTGCTCGAGCGCCTCGTCCACCACCGCCGCGTCTTCATCCCGGTATTCCTCCTGACATGCCTCGCCGTCTTCTTGCTCGTCCCCTGGCTCGGCCAGGATTTCTTCCCCAGCACGGACAGCGGCCAGTTCATCCTCCACCTTCGCGCAAAGACCGGAACCCGCATCGAGGAAACCGCGAAGCTCAGCGACGAAGTCGAAACCTCCATTCGCCGCGCCATTCCCGAACGCGAGCTCGACTCCATCGCCGACAACATCGGCCTCCCGTACAGCAGCATCAACTACATGCACAACACTTCCGGCCTGATCGGCGCCGGCGATGCCGACATTCTCGTCTCCCTCAACGAAAAGCATCGCCCCACCGCCGCCTACATGCGCGAGCTCCGCAAACAATTGCCCGCGCAATTTCCCGGCACCACTTTTTATTTTCTCCCCGCCGACATCACCACGCAGATCCTCAATTTCGGTCTTCCCGCTCCCGTCGACATTCAGATCGAAGGCGCGGACACGGAAGGGAATCGCCGCGTCGCCCAAAAAATGCTCGCCGAACTCCGCCAGGTCCCCGGCATCGCCGACCCGCGCTTGCAACAGCCCTTCGACTACCCGCAATACGAAGTCGCCATCGACCGCACCAAAGCCACGCAGGCAGGCTTCTCCGAGCGCGACGTCGCCAACAGCATGCTCAATTCCCTCAGCGGCAGCTTCCAGATCACTCCCATGTTTTTCCTGAACTATCAGAACGGGACCAGTTACAACCTCGTCGCGCAAACTCCTCAATACGCCGTCCAGTCGTTGCAGGATATGCAGAATATTCCCATCTCCGCGCCGGGCGCCGCCCGCCCCGCCATTCTTGCCGATGTCGCCTCCATTCATCGCACCAGCGAAATGGAAGTCATCAATCACTACAACATCCGCCGCATCCTCGACATTTACGCCAACGTGCAGGACCGCGACCTCGGCGCCGTCGGCCGCGACATCAATCGCATCGTCGCCGCCAACACCTCCTCGCTCCCGCGCGGCAGCTTCATCCGCGTCCGCGGCCAGCTCCAAACCATGCAAACCTCTTACACCGGTCTCCTCGGCGGCCTCGTCTTTTCCATCATCCTCGTCTACCTGCTCATCGTTGTGAACTTCCAGTCCTGGCTCGATCCGTTCATCATCATCACCGCGCTCCCCGCCGCCCTCGCCGGCATCGTGATCTTGCTCTTCCTCACCCACACCACGCTCAGCGTCCCCGCTCTCATGGGCGCGATCATGTGCATGGGCGTCGCCACCGCCAACAGCATCCTTGTCGTCTCTTTTGCAAAAGAACGTCTGCTGCATCACGGCGACCCACTCGCCGCCGCCACCGAAGCAGGCTTTACGCGCTTCCGCCCCGTTCTCATGACCGCTCTCGCCATGATCATCGGCATGATCCCCATGGCCCTCGGCCTCGGCGACGGCGGCGAGCAAAACGCCCCGCTCGGCCGCGCCGTCATCGGCGGCTTGCTCTTCGCCACCGTCGCCACTCTGATTTTCGTCCCCGCGGTTTTCAGTCTTCTGCACACCAAGCGCGACGCGGGCGCACCCGGTTTTCCGGAAGAATCAACGCACGAAAAAGTTCACGCATAAAGGCCCAAGGGGAGGTACGACCAATGAATGAGGATCGCAATAGTCTCAAAACTCCGGCGAACGCCGAAACGCCGGAGACGAAATCGCCCAACCCGGCAACGGTAGCGGTGGCCGCGGCCCAGCCCGCCGCCGCTCCGCTGCCTCCCGCGCGGCGCATCTCCTGGTGGATCCCCGTCAGCGCGGTCGCCGTCGTTGGGCTCGTCATCTTCTTCGGCATCCGCTCCCGCGTGAACGCCGAAGCATACGTCACCCGCGCCACGCACGAAGCCGCCATCCCCATCGTCACCGTTGTGCATCCCGTCGCTGACGCGCCCTCCCAGGAAATCGCGCTCCCCGGAAACACGGTCGCTTTCATTGACGCCCCGATCTACGCCCGCACCAACGGCTACCTGAAGCGCTGGTACTTCGACATCGGCTCTCCAGTCAAAAAAGGCCAGCTCCTCGCCGAAATCGAAACGCCCGAAGTCGATCAGCAGCTCCAGCAATCGCGCTCCGACCTCGAAACCGCCCAGGCCAATTACAACATCGCCAAAATCACCGCTTCCCGCTGGGAAGTTCTCGTCAGCACCGGCTCCGTCTCCCAACAGGAAACCGATCAGGCCAAGAGCGATCTTGCCGCCAAGAAAGCCGCCGCGGATTCCAGCGCCTCCAACGTCCGCCGCCTCGAAGAACTGCAATCTTTCGAAAAAATCTACGCCCCCTTCGACGGCATCCTCACCGCCCGAAACACCGACGTGGGCCAACTCATCGACGCCGGCGCCGGCTCTCCCCGCGAACTTTTCCATCTCGCTTCCATCAACAAGCTCCGTGTCTACGTTGCCATCCCCGAAGTTTATTCCCGCGCCGCCAGCAACGGCGCAACCGCCACGCTCACCCTCGACGAATTTCCCGGCGAAATCTTCAAAGGCACTCTCGTTCGCAACGCCAACGCCTTCGACGCCGCTAGTCGCACCCTTCTCACCGAGGTTGACGTTGATAATCCCAAGGGCCGCCTGCGCCCCGGCGCCTACGTCTTCGTCCATTTCAAACTTCCGGAGTCCATCACCTCCGTCACCATCCCATCCAACACGCTGCTTTTCCGCAAGGAAGGCCTCCAGGTAGGCGTCATCCGCAACGGCAAGGTCGAACTCGTTTCCGTCAAAATAGGCCGTGATTACGGTAACTCCGTCGAAATTGTCTCCGGCCTCTCCGGCTCCGACGCGGTCGTCGTCAGCCCGCCCGATTCTCTGATCTCCGGCACGCCCGTGAAAATCGCGGACCAGCACGCGGGAGATTAAGCCATGAAATCCGTTCGCCCACTCATCGCCGTGATGCTGGCCGTAATTCTCTCCGGCTGCGAAGTCGGCCCCAAGTACGTTCGCGCAAGCGCGCCCACTTCCGCGAACTTCAAAGAGCAACCGCCCGAATCCTTCAAGGAAGCCGGCCAATGGAAAACCGCGCAGCCCGCGGATCAGTCTCTCCGCGGCAAGTGGTGGGAAATCTTCGGCGACCCTCAGCTCAACTCTCTCGAAGAGCAACTCACCGTCTCCAACCAGAATCTCAAAGTCGCCGAAGCCCGTCTCCGCGAAGCCCGCGCCGCCGTTCGCTTCAATCGCGCCGCGCAGTATCCAACAATCTCCGCAGGCCCCAGCGTTGAATCCCTTCACGCCTCTGGGAATCGTCCTTACATCCGCACCACCGGCAACACCGGCGACTTCGTTCTTCCCATTGATTTCTCTTACGAAGTCGATCTCTGGGGCCGCATCCGTCGCAGTGTCGCCGCCGCCCGCGAAGAAGCCCAAGCCACCACCGCCGATTACGCCACCGCCAGTCTCAGCCTCCACGCCGAACTCGCCATCGACTATTTCGAACTCCGCGGCGCCGACGCCCAGAAGCAACTCCTCGACGACACCGTCAAGGCTTACACCGACGCCCTCCAACTCACCACCAATCGCTTTCAAGGCGGCGTTGCTCCCAAATCTGACGTTGCCCAGGCCAAAACCCAGCTCGACACCACGCGCGTGCAAGACACCGACGTCACCGTCGCCCGCGCTCAATTCGAACACGCCATCGCCATCCTCATCGGCAAGCCACCCGCCGAACTAACCATTCCTCCAACGCCGCTCGATCTTCAACCACCGGTAATTCCCGGCGCGCTTCCTGCCGAACTCCTCGAACGCCGCCCAGACATCGCCGCCGCCGAACGCCGCATGGCCGAAGCCAACCAGCAGATCGGCATCGCCCGCGCCGCCTATTTCCCCACGCTCTCGCTGAATGCCTCCGCGGGTTTTGAAGGAACTTCTCTCCTGAATTGGTTACCATGGCCCAGCCGTTTCTGGGCTGTGGGTCCGCAAATGACTGAAACTCTCTTCGACGGCGGCCGCCGCCGCGCCAACTCTGAAACCGCCCTCGCCAATTACGACGGCACCGTCGCCACCTATCGCCAGACCGCCCTGACCGCGTTTCAAGAGGTCGAAGACAATCTCGCCGCCCTGCGCATCCTCAACGACGAAGACCAGCAGCAAACCGAGGCAACCGCCTCGGCCAAGGATTCTCTCCAGCTCTTCACGAATCGTTATAAAGGTGGCGTTGACACCTATCTCCAGGTCATTAACGCCCAAACCGTCGCCCTCCAAAACGAACGCAACAACGTCGACATTCAGCGCCGTCGCATGGACGCCAGCGTCCTCCTCATCAAAGCGCTAGGCGGCGGCTGGTCCACCGCCGAACTTCCCAGGGAATCCAGCATTCGCAATTAAATTCAGAAAGGAAAACGCACAAACATGGAATACCGGCAACTTGGTTATTCAGGCCTCAACGTTTCCGAGCTGAGCCTCGGCACAGGCACCTTCGGCGGCGGCACCGAATTCTTTAAAGCCTGGGGAGAAACTGGCGTCAATGAAGCGAAGCGCCTCATTGATATAAGTCTGGAAGCGGGCATCAACCTCTTCGACACCGCGGATATTTATTCCAACGGATTGTCCGAAGAAATCCTCGGCAAAGCCGTCGAAGGCAAGCGCCAGGATCTCCTTATCTCCACGAAAACCACGTTTCGTCTCGGCAAGGGTCCCAACGACCTCGGCTCTTCCCGTTATCACATCGTCCGCGCCGCCGAAGCCAGCCTTCGCCGCCTCAACACGGACTACATCGACATCTACCACATGCACGGCTTCGACCAGTTGACTCCGATCGAAGAAACCCTCGAAGCGCTCGACACTCTCGTCCGAAGCGGCAAGGTCCACTACATCGCCTGCTCCAATTTTTCCGGCTGGCACCTCATGAAAGCGCTTTCCATCTCCGAGCGCTACGGCTGGGCCCGCTACGTCGCCCATCAGGTCTACTACTCCCTCATCGGCCGCGACTACGAACTCGAACTTATGCCACTCGCCATCGATCAAAAAGTCGGCGCCCTCGTCTGGAGCCCCCTCGGCTGGGGCCGCCTCACCGGAAAAATCCGCCGCGGCCACCCGCTTCCCGAGCAGAGCCGACTCCACAAAACTTCCGACGCCGGTCCGCCAGTCCCCGACGAGTACGTCTACAAAGTAGTGGATGCCATCGACGCCATCGCCAAGGAAACCGGCAAGAGCGTCCCGCAAATCGCCCTCAACTGGCTCCTGCGCCGCCCGACCGTCTCTAGCGTCATCCTCGGCGCCCGTAACGAAGAGCAACTCCGCCAAAATCTAGCTGCCGCCGGCTGGAAACTAACGCCCGAACAAGTCGCAATACTCGACGCCGCCAGCGACTTCACCCCCACCTACCCCTACTGGCACCAGCGCGGTTTCCTCGAGCGCATCCCGCTCCCAGTCCCCGGCCCGTTCGTATAGGGTCGGCTTTACGCCGGGGCAGGGAACCACGGCGTACAAATTATTGGCAGGTCAGAATTGAATTTGTATATTTACTAACAGCAGATCATTCGGTGGGCGCCGCACCATTTCCCGCCCCCAGCAACCCGTTCGCGCGCATCAACTCGACGGCGTCGTAACGGTTTGTCGCTTCCACCTGTCTCATCACCCGGCGCAGATGGTTCTTCACCGTAAACTGGGACAAATGCAGGGTTGTCGCAATTT
>WNEZ01005741.1_pt1 | contig 13502 bp, 9 predicted proteins | sample 5400521 | NCBI WGS metagenome assembly WNEZ01 (sample SAMN13153339, study PRJNA577476) | soil metagenome | isolation source: 120 cm saprolite under Douglas fir tree site 2 hole 1 replicate 1 | place: USA:California | collected 2015-04-18 | reverse complement strand
GGTTGCCCGTGGCCCGGGTGGCAGGGATCTTCATCGCGGTGATGGGCGTATTCCTCATCCTGGAAGGTCGCGTCGCGTGGTTCAGCCGCGGTGGGGACTGGAGCCGCCGGCTCAGCGGCGGCAAGCTCTGGACCGCGACGCCGCTTGGCGCAGCGTTCGCGATTACATGGACCCCATGCATCGGACCGGTGCTCGGCGCGGTTCTCACGCTCGCCGGCACGACCGCAAGCTTGCGCGAGGGGGTCGCCTTGCTCACCGCATACAGTCTCGGTTTAGGCGTGCCCTTCCTGCTCCTGAGCCTATCTGTAGTTCGCGTGCGGGCCTGGCTGCGGCGGGCTGGTCACGCGACTGCGGCTCTGCAGCCTGTCTCCGGCCTGCTTCTCGTGGCGATGGGCCTCCTGCTGGTGACCGATCGGTGGCTGCCGCTCATCTCGCCTGTGCTCGCCTGGTACGCGCAGGTCCGTTGGCCTCCAATCTGATGGTACTATCACCACTTAGTAGATGCGAGCTTCGTCAAGACGCGTCGCCAAGCCGCCATCTGTCGCAAGCCCCAATCGTGCGACCAGTCGTGTCGTCAGCAGCAAGCCCAAACCTAATGACAAGGGGTGCGCCGAGTCCTTAGAGGAGCAGGTTCTCGAAGAGGTCGTTGCCGCGACATATTGGTTTGATCCGGGCAAAGAGGGAGACCCATACACCGCGCTGATCAGGTTTGCCGGCCGGCGCGTCGTACCGACAGGTAAACCGCAGCCGAAAGACCGCTTTGATCAGGTCGAGGTGGTCAAGAACGTGGTTCCCGGAACCGGGCCCGTCTCGGTGACGACCCGAGTCAGTGGCATCAATCCCGGCGAATGGATCGTGACCGCCGAGCCGATCGTGCGCCAAAGTCAGGGACGTTTTGTCAAGACCTACGCCGGGCCCGCCCAAAATGGCGCGGGGAGTCTGACCAAGGCGCCGTGGTCCTGGCGGAAACCTGCCAACCCCATCGGTTCCCCGACCGCCCTCAAGACATGCCCGGCACCATTCGCCAAGCGGCCGGGGACCTGGCCTGGCGCGTGGTGGGGGTTCGTCGGGCCGGGCGTGCTGCTCGGACTGGCGTTGCAGTCGGTCCTCTTGTCGCGCGCGAATCTCGACGTCCGCGCCGCCCTTCTGGTTTCTGTTGCTGCGTGCATGGCCGGGTTCGTCGGCGCCAAAGTGTGGTTTCTCGCGCTCAATCGTTCATTTCGCGGGCCGTTCACCGAGGGACTGTGTATCCAGGGATTCGTGGTCGGTGCGCTGGTCACCGCGGCCATAGCTCTGCCGTTGGCCCGCCTCCCGATCGGGACATTCATGGACGGCACCGCGCCCGGCCTGTTCTTTGGCATGGCTCTGGGTAGGCCAGGCTGCTTCTTCATCGGGTGCTGCGCCGGACGGCCGACAACGTCGCGGTGGGGGATCTGGTCGTCCGACCGCAACGTAGGCGCGCGTCGAATCCCGACTCAGCTCCTGGAATCGCTGCTCTGCCTGGCGATCGGAGCCGGAGCTCTAGTCTTGGTTCTGCACCCCTCAACCGCGATGGCGTCCGGGGCAGTGCTCGTCGGCGCAGTTGCGGCGTACGTGCTCGGAAGACAGTTTCTTCTGCCTTTTCGGGCGGAGCCACGCAAGTCGTCAATCGGCCCACGTCTGTCGATGTCAGCAGCCGCCGTGGTGCTGGCTGCCGCCGTCCTGGTGCTGGCCGGTGCTTGCATTCCGCTCGGTGTCCACCCGATACTGCTACTATGCTGAGCTAGTAGCGTGAACGTATGAACCTGAGCTACCTGTTCCTGCTGGCTTGTCCGATCGGGATGGGGCTGATGATGTGGATGATGATGCGAGGCAACGGCCAGCAGAATCAGTCACCGGCAGCGCGACCAGCCAACGACCTCGCCGGGCTTCACCAGCAACTGCAGGCTCTCGAGAGGCAGCAGGCATCGATCATGGCGGAGATCCAGCGCCTTCGGGAGGCGGAGCGCCCTGTCGCTCGTGACCCCGACGAGCAGCCAGCTGCCCCACAGGTTGCCGAGAATCGCCTGGCTTAATCCCTAGCCGCGGGACACCGCGATTCGGATGGTGTGGTAGCCGCTGGCCCCGGCGGGATAGCTGGGGGCTGAGGTCGAGTCCTGAATCGCATTGGCGCCATCGATGGCTCGGACCACCAGTGTGTAGGCTCCCTCGACTCCGGGGGCCCACGTCGCCGACCAGACAACCCACGTCAGGGGTGACAGCGCCGGCTTGAAATCGGCCTCGCTCCAATTTCTTCCGCCATCAGGGCTGTACTCGACCTTGCCGATGCCGCGCGTGCCAGCGAATGCGACGCCGGCCAGCGGCACGGATCCCAGTTGCACGATGTCGCCGTCGCGAGGGACGTCGAACCGCGCCGTGGTCTTGACCACTGCGTTGTGGTCCCATCCCTGCTGTTCCCAGTAGCCGCCGCTCTCGTGATTCACGACCTCGATCGAGTCCAGCCACTTCGGACCCTTCATCCCGTAGTGGCCCGGGATGAGCATCCGGGCCGGGAAACCGTGACTGTTCGGTAGTGGCGAACCGTCGAGGTCGTAGGCGACCAGGATCTCCGGCGCGCCCGCGACCAGGCTAAGTGGAAGGCTCTCCGCATAACTGTCGCGAGCCTCGAATGCCGCCCAGGTTCCATCCGCCGTTGGGCCGGCCATCGCGAGCAGGTCGCGCAGCGATACTCCCGTGAAGCTTCCTGTGCTCATGAGCGGGCCACCGACGTCGTTGCTGATGCACTCCAGGGTCACGTACTCGGTCCTACTGGTCAGGCGGCGAAGATCTGACAACGACAGCTTCAACGAGTGGCCGACGAGTCCGCCCACGCTGAGGCTCCAGCTGCTGGAGTCGACGACCGGGTCACCGAAGTTCTTCGAGACGAGGTAGAAGTTCTGGACGGGCGTCACCTCGGGCGAGGCTCCGCTCAGACCAGCCTCCGGCGGGTTGAATATTGCCTGGTACCAGCCTGGCAGCAAGCGCAGCCCGAGCCCGGCCATGCTGACCAGACCGATGCTCACTGGAACGGCACTGAGCAAGCGCCTGCGGCCGGGATCCGCGGCGCTCACGAGTTCAGCGCGTTCGGCGCCAAGCTGCAGGACGACTGCGTAGACCGCAAACAGTGCTGCCCAGATGATTGGAGTGGTGGGGTCGTCAGTGAGGCCGAGGAAACCGTCGCCCGACGCTGGCAACGCGATCGCCGTCACCACCGCCCAACCGGCTGCGCCGAAGGCAAGAGCCGAATGCTCGAAATCCCAACGCCGGCTGGTCCAGGCCCAGGCCGCGCCAAGGAGGCCGAGGCCGATGACCATAGTCAAGATCAGCCCCACTTCCTCGACCACCTTGCCTGCGTGCTGGAGCGTGTCGATGAGGAAGCCGAAGACGAAGCCCGGCATGAGCGCCAGCAGCGGGGCGCTCAGCACCTGCGGCAGCGGCTTCAGGCCGAAGAGAAGGTTGGCGAGGTACATGAGCGCGACCAGCGACAGTCCGCCGAGAGCACCCCACGCAAACCCACGCCACAACGAGGCTCGAGCGTCGGCGACTCTCATGACTGGTGCCTCAGCATTCTGCACGGGCCGTCGGTATCAACTACCCTATAGTAGTAGTCCAAGCTCGAAGGAGGCTCGACCATCAACTCTGCGAGAAACCTCTACCGGCTGATCGAGTGCTGCCTGAACTGGCGGGTCATCGTCGGTCTCGCCCTGGCCGCGGCTGCGCTGTTCGTCTTTGCGCCCAAGCTCGCAGTCGCTTGGCTCCCGGTGTTGGTCGCGCTGGTTTGTCCGATCTCGATGCTGGTCATGGTCGTGTCGATGGGGCGCATGAACGTGGGCGATGGCGGCGCGGCGAGTCGGCAGGCACAAATGGAAGTCCTCGAGGAGCGGCTGCTGCGATTGCAGGAGCAGCGTCGTGAGATGGCTCGCGACCTGATGGCTGCTGGTGACGGAGGGTTCGGCGCAGCTGATTGACGTACTGCTGCTGACCCAGGACGACTGCAAGTTCTGCGATGAGGCGAAAGCAATCCTCGCCAGACTCGGCGATGCGTTTCCGCTCCGCATCAGCTCGGAAGAACTGAGCTCACCACATGGTCAGGCTAAGGCGCTGCAAGGAGGACTCTTGTTTCCGCCCGGGATCCTGATTAACGGCCGGCCATTCTCTTACGGCCGCCCGTCGGAAAGAAAGCTCCGGCGCGAACTGCAACGATTGACGGGCACAACCTCGGATTAGTCCAGCCTCGTCAGACCGTCGGGACTGTGATCGAGATCGGCCCGTCGAAGTCGAAGTAGTGGTGATCCATGAAGTGGCCGGGCGCGCGCATCTCCGCGCGTCGGACCAGGCCCTGCGGGTCGATCCAGAGTCGAAACCAGATCGGCCCACCGTCGAGCTCCTCGGAGAAAGTAACGATCTCCGTCTGCACACCGTCGATGGTGTCGGAACCGTCCAGCCTGCCTCCTTGGTTCGTCTCCTGTTCCCAGATCAGCGTGGGTACCTTGACCGGCGCCGTGCTCTCCGCCTTCCACGGATCCGACGGCCCGTCGCGTGAATATCGGGTGCCGCTGACGAAGATCGTCTCTGCGCCTGTAGCCAGCGTGTAATGAAGGCGATCTGGAGCCTCGAGCTCGTAATCGGTCCTCAGGGGAACCCGAGCGGGGCCGAGTATCTCGGTGATCTGAAAGGCGTGGAGCGCGTCCATTCTTCCGGTTGCCATCTGCAACAGCTGACTGCCGTCGGCTGCAGGCAGATCTGGAATCTGAAAGGTTGCGGTGCCGCCTCCATCAGCAGTGACAGCCGCCTGTACGGTCTCTCCACCAACGAGCGCAGCCGACGCGTCGTAACAGGTCGGACCGCACCGGCGACCCGCGATCGCGCGGCCGTCGATGCCCAAACGGATCACGGCTTTGGCGGCAGGTGCCTCTCCACGCAAGGGCAGCATGTAGATGAGCAGCGAATTGAGGCCCGGACGGGCCGGTCTCACAGAGAGGCCGATCAGGAAGCTCCCGGCGTTGCCGCCCAAGGTGAAGTCGGCGGGCTGTGGAACAGACAGGGCATTTTCGGGTCCGACTCGTTCGGCCTCTGCCTGGGCGAGCCGCGCCGGCGGAATCGGAAATGAGGCCAAAAGAGCGGAGGCTCCGATTACGAGCAGGGCGACCACGGCCTCGGCTGTCGGCCAGGCACGGATGCGTCGCCAGGCCAGGAACGAGAGCGTCACCATCGCCCCGATCGCCAGCATCTTCGCCCCGAGCACGTTGCCGTAGCTCGAGGTCAGCAGGTCCGCGGGACCGCTCAGCTCTTCGGTTGCCTGGATCAGGCCAGTTAGCGCGGTGATGGCGAAGGCAATGAGCGCCACGCTCGAGAACCTGTTCAGCAGGGCCCGCCCGTCGCGGCCAAGCCAGCCGCCGGGCGGACGCGTCACGGCCAGGGCGAGGATGCCCCCCACCCATATGGCTGCGCTCATCAGATGGATCGCATCGACCGCGATCGCTGGCGCTGCCGGTTGAACCGCAGCGGCGTGGCCGGCGGCTGCGAGCGCAACGATTGCCGGCAGCAGCGGAACGAGGACGAAGCTCGGGCGGATCAAAGCGACTATCAGCGCGGCACATTCCAATCCCACCCGCAGAACACGGGCATATCCAGGAAGGCCATCGGTCAGATAGGCGGTCACAGCGCTCGGGACCGGTCCGCCAGCGGCCAGGCCTGCTTCGATGAGCACGACCACGCTTCCTGCGAGGAACGCAACGGCCAGGGGATAAGCGAGGTGCGCTTTTCGAGCCCAGGCGAATTGAGGGGGAGCCAGGCGCCGCAGCAACAGCAGGCCGATTGCTAGCAGCAACGCACCGAGCTCCAGCGCTCGAGCGGTTGCCAGCGCGAGATCCCTACCCTGCAGCGCACTGATGGCCACCTCGCCGGCCGGCCCAGGGTTGACGTTCACTCCGAACCGAAAGCTGCCGCTCAGGGTATGACCATCGACGCCGCTGACTGTTGTCCAGGCCACCTGATACACGCCGGGCAGGTTGGTGGGGAGCGAGATCTGGATCTCGTCGGCAGAGGTCGAGCTGGCGACGAACCTGGCGCCGTCGGGTGCGACTACGGATGCCCGGGACAGAGTGGTATCGATCGGTTCGGAGAAGTCGAGCACGACCAGGCCCGGCGCGGAGCGCAGCTCTTCGCCGGCTCCAGGGTGCGACGAGACGAGCGATGCGTGGGCGCTGACGCTCTCTGGTAGAAGCGCGATCAGAGCCGCCGCAACGACCACAGCCCGCTTCATGGACCTCGATCACCAAGCACTATGCTCGGATAGTAGTAACTTGTCTCCGAAGCCAAAATGAGCACGAAGATCACGCGTCGTACCGCCCTCGGCCTTTTCGCCACGGGTGTCAGCGCGATCGGCCTGGGCGTGACCGGACTGATCAGCCTGTTCAGCTGCGGCGCCAGCCGCAGCTCGAGCGGGGGCGGAATGATGAACGGCGGCATGATGGGGAATGTCTCCGCAGCCGACATGAACATCTACATGGACATGTTCAACCGGCACACCGACATACGGCGCACGGTCGAGGAGATCCCAGGAGGCGTACGCACCACCACCGAATCCGATGCGACGGACCTGGTCGCTCAACTCCGGGCCCACGTGTCCGACATGTACAGCCACCTCAACCAGGACAGCGAGGTGACCTGCATGAGCCAGAGCCTTCCCACCCTGTTCAGTCACGCCAAAGACTATCGGCGGCAGCTCACGCTGACGGCCAAGGGAGTCCAGGTCACTGAGACCTCGAATGATGCCGACGTGACTCAAGCCATTCGTCAGCACGCGCAGGAAGTGAGCGGCTTCGTCCGCGACGGGATGCCGGCCATGATGCGGGGAATGATGGGCGGATGACCGCCGCCAGGCCAGCGATGGAAGAGAGCACCATCGAGGCCGCTTAGATCGAATGGAGAGCAATGGGCTTCGCTGACGCCGCGATCATCGCCGCAGGATTCATCCTCACCGGGGTCCTGGCCTGGTTTTTCTTCGGCCCTAAGAAGGCTCGGCAGGCCGAGCTGGTGGGACAGGTTCAGCAGGTTCGGGTGCGGGTCAAAGGCGGCTACTCACCCGATCTGATCCGCGTGCGACAGAGCGTCCCCTTGAGGATCGTTTTCGACCGCCAGGAAAGTGGTGAGTGCACCTCCCGAGTGGTCTTTCCCGACTTTGCGCTTAACCGAGCCCTTCCCGCGCACGCACTGACTGCAGTCGAGCTGATGCCGGAGCGTGCCGGTGAGTTCGGGTTCGCGTGTGGGATGAACATGGTCCACGGCACGCTCGTGGTCGAACCGAAAACCAACGGTCACAGTGCCCCCGGCCCGATGACGATCAAGACCGAAGACTCGCCTTCGCCTCCCCGCGTCGAGGAGGGGGACCAAGTGAGCGAGGACCGCGAAACGGCTGAGCGCAAGGCCGAGATCCAGGACCTTGCGCGACGGGTGGTGGTCGGTGCGCTGCTCACCGCTCCCGTGCTCTTCGCGACGATGGCGGGCAGCTTCCTGCCCGTAGGGATTCTCGGCAATCACTGGTTCGAGCTGGCACTCGTCGGGCCGGTGATGTTCTACTCGGGCTGGCCCATCCATCGCACGGGCTGGCTGAGCCTAGTCCACCGGTCAGCGGAGATGAACTCTCTGATCACGCTCGGCACGTCGGCCGCCTTCGGCTACAGCTTGGTCGTGACGGTTGCCCCGGGCATTCTGCCCGCCGGGCTTCGCGATGTCTACTTCGAGGTAGTCGGCGTGATCATCACGTTGATCCTGCTCGGGCGTCTCTTCGAGGCCCGCGCCAAGGCAGGCACCGGAGAGGCGATCCGGAAGCTGATCGGGCTCCAGGCCCGCACTGCACGTGTCGTCCGCAACAGTGTGGAGAGCGACATCCCGGTCGAAGAAGTGGCCGTCGGTGATGTCGTGGTTGTCCGACCCGGCGAGAAGATTCCGGTCGACGGCGAGGTGGTGGACGGTCAGTCCTCGATCGACGAATCGATGGTCACGGGCGAACCGATCCCCGCCACCAAGCGGCTCGGCGACGCAGTGATCGGCGCGACAATCAACCGAACGGGCGCCTTCCGCTTCCGCGCCACCCGGGTCGGCCGCGACACCATGCTGGCCCAGATCATCAAACTGGTCCAGCAGGCGCAGGGTTCAAAGGCGCCGATCCAGCGTCTGGCTGACGCCGTTTCCAGCTACTTCGTCCCGGCCGTGATCGGCATCGCGATCTGGAGCTTTGTGGCGTGGTTCGTGTTTGGACCGCAGCCGGTTCTTACTTCGGCACTAGTCGCTGCAGTGACTGTTCTGATCATTGCCTGCCCGTGCACCCTCGGTCTGGCAACTCCGCTATCGGTGATGGTAGGCACCGGCAAGGGGGCGGAGCAAGGGATCCTGATCCGCTCGGCGGAGGCGCTCGAAACGGCGCAGAACCTGGACACCATCGTTCTCGACAAGACTGGCACCATCACGCGAGGGGCGCCCGCGCTCACGGACGTGATTCCCTCCGACGACATAAAAGAGGACGAATTGCTTCGGCTCGCCGCTTCCGCCGAACGACCTTCCGAGCATCCCCTAGCCACCGCGGTAACGGCTGGGGCAAGGTCTCGTGAAATCATCTTGAGCGAACCGTCCGGTTTCGACTCGGTGACAGGCAAAGGTGTGCGAGCGACTGTCGACGGTCGATTGGTATTGATCGGAACGCCAGCGTTGCTCGGCGATTCCGGTGTCGAGGCCGGGAGACTAGGGGTCGATGCTGATCGGCTGTCGGCCGAGGGCAAGACGCCCCTTCTGGTCGCAGTGGATGGCAAGCCGGCCGGCGTGCTCGCTGTCGCCGACACCGTGAAGGACGAATCGACCGCCGCGGTGGCAACTCTTCAGAGCCTTGGCCTCGAAGTGGTGATGATCACTGGGGACAACCGGCGGACGGCGGCAGCAGTCGCGCGCCAAGTGGGCGTCGGACGTGTGCTTGCGGAGGTCCTTCCAGACCGCAAAGCGTCGGAGATCCAGCGGCTGCAGGCGGAAGGCAGGCGGGTGGCGATGGTTGGTGATGGAATCAACGACGCGCCGGCGCTGGCCCAGGCCGACATCGGCATGGCGATCGGGACCGGTACCGATGTAGCCATCGAATCCTCAGACATCACCCTGGTCTCAGGCAGTCTTGCCGGCGTGGTTACGGCGATCCAGCTCAGCCGTGCCACGATGCGAAACATCCGTCAGAACCTGGTGTGGGCTTTTGGCTACAACGTGATAGGGCTTCCGATCGCAGCTGGCGTGCTCTACCCGTTTCTCGGCCTGCGTCTGAGCCCGATGATCGCGGCCGGGGCTATGGCGATCAGCTCGCTATCGGTGGTGACTAACTCGAATCGCCTTCGGGGTCTCAAGTTCAATCCGGTGGGCTCACGGGACAGACGTGCAGGGGCGGCTGAGCCCAATGTCGAAGTCGCAGTGCGCCAGGGAGAAGAAATGCGAGGCGAGAGAATCGCGACCGATCCGGTCTGCAAGATGACCGTCGATCCTGCGTCGGCGGAGTATCGGTCGTCGCACAAGGGGGAGACCTACTATTTCTGCTCCCTAGGCTGCAAGGCGACGTTCGACAAAGCTCCGGACGATTTCGTCGCCGCCACAACTGACGAGCCGCGCTCGGCCTCGTAGATTTGTGCTGATGGATATGGGAATGATCGGCTTCGGCTTCCTGATGATGCTGTTTGGCCTGCTCATCCTGATTGGGCTTGTTGCGGTTGTGGTCGCGGCAGTCCTGTACTTCACCGGCTCCGCGCGGCCTCGCGGGCCGAGCGACCCTCAGGCGCAACAGATCCTCGATCAGCGATATGCCAAGGGTGAGATCGACGACGAGGAATATCAGCGGAGACGACGCGCCCTCGGTTAAACGAGCCGGCGCGACCTCGTCACGAGCGCATCCGGATGTAGCTCTGGTCGTGCAACCAGCGTCGGAATAGCGGCAGGCGGCCTCCGCCGATGAGCGCGTTGTCTTTCACCAACAGGGCCCGACCGCCGACGTTGAGTAACTGACAGCAGTTCTGACTGCAGTTTTGACTGCAGTTTGACTGCAGTTACGGTGTAACACCCCGGTACAGGGCGGCACTGGGCGGCCAAACGAGATCACCACCTAGAATTCGAGGGACCCGTTCCGGAGTAGCTCAACGGTAGAGCAGGCGGCTGTTAAGAATCTGATCGCGGTCAAATTTCGGTCCGACTGAACTCGATCGGGTGCGTCGCGCGGCCACCAGTCCTTTTTCTGACTGCAGTTGAAACGATGGGCAGGCGGTTCTGTGCATTCATCGCGTAGCACGCAAACGGTTTTTAAGACCGCGGGCCTGCCATTCGCAGTCCTCCGTCGCGATCCGCTCGAATTCGGCCGGCGGCGATCACAATCCGTGGCCGTCCGCGTCGGGTCCGCCGCCACCCGTAGCGTCGGCTGTCACCTTGGCTGTCGTTCGACGCGCAGGAGGCCGCCTTCAACCCCCATCGCGACCGCCGTGGGGCGCCCGATTGACGACTGCAGCCGCGAGCGTCCGCACCAGGCGCCCAAGTACCGGACGACGGGCGAGGTGCGTCGCGCGGCAATGGAGGCAGCGTTATCCGCAGATTGATGTGTCAACTGATGGAGGGGTCACTACGGCGATGTCACATTGAGTTGGCCTGCTCGCCTCGCCATAGCTGCGGATGGGTTAGGTCCTTCCAACCGACTGCAAGGACACAAGGATGGCTGCCAGGTACTTGAGGACAGGCGCGAACATGAAGCCAATCGCGGACAGCCCCCAAAGCACGGCACCGATACCCATAGTCTGGAGAATCCATGGCCTTCGCAATCGATGCGCGTTAGCAGATGCGAGGACAGCAAATCCGATCGTGCCGGCTAGAAGAGTGACCAGGCCAACTCCCTCAAGCTGGTCGATCGGCAGAAAGCGGCTGCAGACCCAGACCAAAGCTCCGAGTCCGAGCAACGCGCATGTAATGATCGCGAGGACCCGATTGTGCCGAACGAGGCGGTTCATTGGCGAGTTGCGGCTCACTGTCAACACTCCCAGGCGTAAGACGTCAATTCGGCTGTTAGATTGTGTTGGCCAGCAAACGCAGCATAGCCAGCCTGAATTTCTGCGCATGTCACGGTTGACCGCACTAATAGAGGACGCGCGCGAACTGGCGTCAAGCCTCTGCATGAGCTCCCCTTATTGAGAGCAAGCCACAGTCCGATTGCGGCCCCGCCACAGCCTTCTTTCGCGACCGACTTGACGCCAGGCCCAAACTCAGGGCCACACGGTAGACTCCGGACATGGCGCTTCCTGCCCAGCGTCTAGCGAGCCTAGCCGAGACGAAGGCCGCCGTCAGGGCGCTTCAGCGAACTGCCCACGGTGTCAGCGAGCGGATTTGGCTCCTTCTGCTTGCCGGTGCACTGCTCGCGGCAGTGGTGATTGGCCGGCGACTGGTTGAACAACAAAACGACCCGATGCTAAAGGCGCTAGATTCGGCGCCCATCGATGACGAAGTCCCGAGCGACGACGAGCAGGCGGACGTCAAGGCCGCTGAAGATGAACCGTCATCAGACTGGTCCGAGGTGAGTCGGAGGCTCGTCACCTGAGTCAACCGCCGCCATGGCGGAAGGAAATTAAGAGGGGCGCCGAACGTGACCTGCTTCGAATGTCAAGGCCAGACCAGGACCGTATTCGCGCGGCCATCGATCGCCTACCTGAGGGTGACGTCCGACAAATGAAGGGCGTTCGCGACCAAGGTCGTTTACGCATTGGAGACTGGCGGGTGCGCTTCAAGATCGACCGCGAACAGCAGCTGCTAACGATCCTCGCGATCAAACCTCGCGGAGACGCATACAAGGGCTAGGTCCCAACGAGCCTGCGAGGCTGACAGCCGACGCGGCGATGACCACTGACTGATGCGGATATCTTTCGGTTATCGCGAGCTAGAGCACTGGCGGGGCGATTACGGTAAGCCGAACCTCCGCTGCCAGAGGGTTGCGACGACAAAAACATGGCTGTCGCGTAATCCAGCCGGCGACCTATACATTGCTCAGTCGATGGCGTCTTCAGGGTGGGCCACCCACGCCGGCAGCGGCAAAACGTGACTGAGAACCTTGCTTCTTACAATGGTGGTACATCGCGAGCCCAGATAACGGAGCATTTCTGTGCGATCGGCTGCGACTAATCTCTTTATCAGTCACGCCAGGAGTGCATTGGCCCATGCATTGGCCAATGGATGCGCATGAGTAAGACGAATCTCGCTCACCTGCTAAAAGTAGCTCGCGCGACCCGGCCGCTTTCCGGGCCGGACGGCACGTTAGTGTTCGCCTCGAATATGTACGGCTACCAGAAAGCTTTTCGTCTCGACACTCCGGGAGGAATACCGCGGGTGCTCGCCGATACCGGAGACCGAACCTTGCCCCACGCCTGGACCGATCATGGGCTGCTCGTCCGCCACGACCAAGGTGGAAACGAGATCTGGCAGTTGAGCATCGTCGAGCCCGATGGTCGGCTGAGATCGCTGACCAAGGATTTGAAGGCGTTTCATCAGAGCGTCAGGCTGCATCCGGATCGCAGACGCGTGGGGCTCGGCTGGAACGCGGATGGCGGGAGTGATGTCAGCCTCGGCGAGCTCGACCTGGTCAGCGGCGAACTGAGCATATGGACCACTCCCGGCGCCTATTGGTACTGGGAGGACTGGAGTCCCGACGGAAGGAGGGCGGTCGTCAACAAGATATTCGGGAGCTGGACGGAGGGGCATGTCCTCGAGCGAGACGGGCTTATGACCAGACTGCTGCCCGATGCGCGACGAGTCAACGAGATCAGGTGGACAACCACTGGAATCTTCATGCTTACGGACGCTGGCAACCGCGACTTCATGGGACTTGCTCAGGTTGATCCTCAACGGCCCGACAGGGTCGAACGTTGGCTGATTGCCGAACAGAACGATGTAGAGGGCTATGCCATCGACCATGCCGGCTGCCGCGCTGCGGCAGTTGTGAATCGGGGTGCCTTCGACGAGATCCGAATCGTAGAACTAGCGAGCGGCGAAACAACACCTGACCGGCTCCAGTGGATTGACGGGGTAGTTCTGTCCGACATCACCGGACCCCAGAGCTACCACCTGAACTGGAGTCACGACGACAAGTCTCTGTTCGCTAGCTGGGAGACTCCGACACACCCGGCCGAGGTCTATGAGTGGCCTGCTGATCGACGGTGGACTCAAATCAGCCCTGATGAGGAATTCAAAGATCGGGCCAAACCGTCCGAGACCAAATACACAAGCTTCGATGGCCTCGAGATCCACTCCTTGTTGTATAGAAATGACGACAGGGCTCGGCCGACAGTGATCCAGTTCCACGGCGGTCCGGAAGGCCAGAGCCGCGGCCAGTATTTACCAGTCGTCCAACTGTTGGTCGACGCTGGTGTCAATGTCCTTTTGCCCAACGTACGTGGCTCAACTGGGTATGGCTTCCTTTTCCAAAGCCT
>WNEZ01003529.1_pt1 | contig 13502 bp, 15 predicted proteins | sample 5400521 | NCBI WGS metagenome assembly WNEZ01 (sample SAMN13153339, study PRJNA577476) | soil metagenome | isolation source: 120 cm saprolite under Douglas fir tree site 2 hole 1 replicate 1 | place: USA:California | collected 2015-04-18 | reverse complement strand
AAAAATGTTCTAATTTATTCACAACAGACGTTTATTGCTCTAAACAGTTTCCTGATCTGAACAGGAGCGCACCTATGAAAATACAACTCACTGAAGAAACAACCATACAAGCAGTCCACACCCTGTTTGCAAAACTGGCAACCATAAGCAGCCTCAAGCCCGAAGACTTGCTCTTGCCAGGAAGACAGACCAGCTATGAGAAGACGCTTGAGGAAACCTATGCTGCTATCATCTTTCTTGAGAAGGCGATAGACCAACTGGCGACCGAGCTTGAGTACCATCAGGCACGCATAGAACAAGCGACATCCGAGGTACAAGGACTCTATTAATACCTACTATGCCTATATCTGCCTTCGCCTGTTGTGTTCCCTCAACTCGTATCCCCGCTACTGTCCTCCCATCCGTTGTCATACAGGAAGCCCACGAGAAACGGCGAAAAGAACTTGAGGAAGTAAGACAAAGACGGATGGAGAATTATAAGCGCTACGTTAAAAAGATACAGTCTTCTGCTATGCTTATAGAGCTATGAGAATTGCAACAATAAGCGGCCAGGGACAACTATCACTAAATAAGAGCGTGCAGCACTCAGAGTCAAGCGCGGTGAGAAAGCAAAGGTTGTTGGTCGAGTTGAAAACGGAAAGCTTGTTATCACTCCCCTCAAGAAAATGCAGGCGCAAAGCCACATCACTTCGTAGATCATCACAGGCTGTTGAAAAACGCTTTGAGAGATGCTCTTGACTCAAGTTGCTCAAGACACGAGGAGATTGTCATGAAACCCACCCATTGATACTTTATGCACATCCCCGACGACTGCTCTTCATCCCTTTCCGATTACGCATACTGATCGGCACACAGGAGTCTTCCAACACCTCTACTTTTCCTGTAACGCACATGGCATTATATCCAGATAGCGGTTGTGGACTGGCTAGCCGGGGATTTTTCTGCCGGATCCCTTCCAGTATTTCGCCAGTGAGTTTGATCTCAGCCTCCTGATACAGCCATTGATAAAGCGATGCGATAATCCTGTTATCGAGACGCATGGGACGTGAAGCAAAGTTTATTTGTAATCCCTTACGTAGTGTATCCAGAGACAGTCCCATCTCGATGAGAAATGGCACAATATCGATCAGTCTTTTGTTGGCATCTTGGGGCTGAAAACTATGGTGTGGATCGGCTTTCAAGGTAAATCGATGTCGTCGTTTGAAAGGATGGTTATACTGAGCCCACTGGTAATGATCGTTGTATGCTTCGTCCGAGTCAACGATGGGATCCTGTGGATCAATAAAATTTGGTTGCTCCCAGTATCTCTTAAACTTAACGACAAAGACAAGGTCACAGTACAGAGAAGAAAATGCTGGGAATGTGTCCCCGCTCACCCAGAAGTTGATGTCGTTTTCGGAAGGCGACATTTGGCTCATGTGGCAATATGTATGGAGAAACTGTGTGTTCCATACGTAAGGATCTTGATTACCAGGTAAAGCATCGTGATATACAGAGAAATTGTCAAATCTTGATTTCTCGCGTGATGGATGATAGATAAGATAACCGCTCATGGCATCTACTCATAATGATTAGATAGAGAACAACAAAAAGAAGAGCTTATTCGCCACAAAAGAGACAGCGTGTGGTAGTAAAGTCATTTCGCAGCCGTACTTCTACTATAGCATGAGCCGTATAAAAAAGCTAGCTTTTGCGCCTATCTCCTTTTATGGTTTTGTTTCTGGCTAGACGCATTAGGGGTTTAATCTAGCTTGGTTGCCTTCGTCTTGAAGTGCCTGTAGCTCCAGCGAGGTGGGTTTTTCCACTTGTGACCCATGACGGACAAAAATATCACCTTGCTCAATTCGCTTCTTATCGCCAATTGACTTTGCTACGCTATAGGGCAATTTCTTTGGGTCTCGTAACACTTCCAGCATACCGACTGGCCCTTCTCGAAAGTCAACAACTTCATATCGTACGTCCACAAAAGGAGCCGTATATACTGGTAGAACTTGCTCTATACGGTTCTGATTAAGACTAGGGTCAGGTGGGCCATAGTAAGCATGCGACTTGTTATCAAAACCAATGATCATCCAGCGGCGTCCGCTCGCTTTCGTATTCACGAGACTCAGGACATCTTTTATGAACTCTGCTTTCTCATCGGCTGTATGTAAATGAAGTTCACGTTTGAAGTCAACACTTGTGGTTTCCCATTCTGCGACAAGCTCATCAATGAACTTGGATATCACGGTAAATCCTCGGCGGGTTTCCCATACGAGTCCACGGTAAGTTGCCCGGATGTTTATCTGTTGGCCTAGTTTCCTGTGACACTGAATAAGCCCTGTTTGTTCAAGGTCTTGAGATACAGGCCCAAGGCGATCTATACCTTCAAGCCATCCCAGCTCGGAGAGAATAGCTTCACGATCATTATACGTTAACCAAACGTGATCAGCAGCAGTACGAGGACTCAGTTGATTGACGACCTTTAGGAGTTGCTCTTCATCTGGCTCTAATCTTTCCTGGCAGATACCCCCCCAGAGTGGAGTCCAATTTTTATCTCTGGAAAGCTCACGACCAAACTTCGTAGCTTTCCACAAGGAACTTGACGACTCAATGAGGTAGACTTTCTCCAATTCCCTAATTGCATCAAACATACTACTGCGCTGCGTGGAAGCCTGAAACTCAGGTTGGCTTGTGTACTCAGCACCAAAAATCGTTCGCGCCAGATAGTACTGATCTACGCCAATACTTCTGGTTGATGGTGTCGTTTGCATCGCTTCAATAAGCCTGTCAAATACCAGACCACACCACTCAACAAAATCCATGTTAAGCTCCTTCTGGGATACTCGTAAGATCATACTTTATCGTAGTTAGCAGCGAAAGGTAAGGCGAGTAGAACAAATGATCTATCTGAGTCAGGGTCGTACCCTAGACAACTGACGACGCACAAGGTTTTTTTGCGGCGCTGGGGAAAAGAGTAATTATATCTCCCTCACTGTCTGAGTTATGGGATTGAGATGCACCACAGGCTTTTTAATGGAAAGTGCGTATTCTACAATATCACCTGTTCCACCTAATCCTTTTGCTGGTTGACCATCCCAAATTGCAATGACTACATCTGACAGATTTACTACCTTTTTACCAGCTTCATAAAAAGCACTTTCTGAAGGCTTATCAAAAGGTAACCTAATCTTGTCATAGGCATGTTGTAACAAGCTGGTATACTTCTCACGATCAGTTGGGTTAGTAAAAGTATTTTCATACTCTTTGCTTGGAATAATGACAGTATATTGGATGTGGTTTTTCCTTAAAATCATGGCATACAATTGGTCTGCGCCGAGAGCCAGAGAAGTTATTCCCAGGTCAATAGCATACTGCTTAATAGCTGTTTCTACGGTAGAGGACAGCCATTTAACGGTACCTTCCGACCCTAAGTCCTGGTGTCCTGTAATTCCTACTTTCATATTTTCCCTTGATTGGCTAAAGTCCAATAAAATTGCCCTAAAGCGGTAAGCTTACATGCTTTATAATGTACTGCTGCATAGTATAGATGCTCTTCGCCAACAGGAACCAGCAGATGCGCGTCACGGTACTTTTGAAAATGCTTGAAGATAAGTTCATGCTCTGGATTGCGAGTTTGATATTCAGGTCCAGCTTCGTGTTTATCCCATTCGTATGAAGGGTCGAGAGGATAGGTGTAATAACTTGTCTCAAAATAATCTGATAGTAAGCGTAATATAGAAGGGTCTACTTGTGGTCTGCATCTTCTTAGAGGTAAAAGCTTTGAAACATGAGATTTTAAGAGAGGTCGCTGATCCCAAGCTCCGAGAATTTGATCGGTATAGGCATAGACACTTGCCACAGTAACATTACCAAGCACGTCCGATGCACCGCCTTGCAGGGCTTCATATACTAACTTTGTAAAAATGCCATTTCCGTTAACTTCCATTGAGGGCTGATCGGCTGAGCTTGCAGTTAGCACAGAGATGCCTTCACGTAAGTTTACAGCACTATTGTTTAGTGCTGGCACGCTGCCAAATACTCCACTATAGCAGCAGTCTAGAATAATAACCACTTCATGCGCTTTTGAAATATTAGCAAGGGTAAGAACCTCTTGCATAGAAAGACCTTCATCGTAAGCCTTAGCGTCCTGGGTGACAAGATAGCCACCCAAGTTGTTTGCTGTACCATGCCCTGAGAAGTAAAACAAGGCTATATCGGTTTGATAGGCAAAAAGTTCTTCCACATTCCTTTTAAGGGTGGCCTTTGTGATAGACCGAGTGGGAGCTACCAACTTTTTGCAAGTAAAGTTGGGTGAGCCATCCTCATTTCTTTTTAGGACCTCTTCTAATTTGTTGGCGTCGTCTATGCACCCGCTTAACGGAGCTGTTGGGTATTCGTTTATTCCGACTATAAGGGCCTTTCGCATTTTTAATGAACCCCTGAATCAGTTTAAAAAAAATCCTTTAACCGGATTGTTTTTCCCTTCTTTCATAACCTTATCTATTGCAGATGCTATCTTGTCCCAATCCCAGGGAATGGTACGGTCTCTCGGTAACCCATCAGGAAGGTTGCTTGAAGAGTTTGCACCGCCAACGTAGACCCCGAAAATAGGCACATCCTGCTCTTTTGCCCATTTAATCTCTTTTGCTACCCCTGTGGCAGTTGCCATATGCTTACCAACTAACACTATGACCATATGGCAACGGTTAATCTTCTCTCTAATGAGCTTTTCCCATTGACTCTGGGGTAACTTTTCTTTTGAAGACCAGTCTTCTATGTTGAAGGGTGTCTTTGAATGTTTGCTTTGCCCAGCAAATAGATTTCTCTGAGCTTCGTCGTTTTCAAAATCAAAACTGATGAATGCTCTTGGGTCGGCCATATATTCCTGCCTCTACGCTTATGTTTAACTCTGCTGTTCAGATTCAGCAGAATGTTGCCAATATCCAATTTTCATAGTATCTGCACCGAGCATACTGACAAGCATGCCAATACATGCCTATTTATACGCCTTTTTGGGGAAAAAATCAATATATTGGGCCAAGAGTATTTTCCTCCACAATATATTGATGTTTATCTATATCAGCGTAAATAGTGATCCTCTCAACTTACCCTTATTGGCTTGCTTTATCTCATCTACTTCTAAGTCCATCTATTTAACTGGCGCACTATCGCGTCAAAGTCCCAGCGAATTACCTTGCTTTCTGGTAGGCCTTCAGGAATACGGTGGGTCTTGTCGTGGTTGATCTGGATGCCGAACATTGGATGTTCCTGTCGGCTGGTTTCCGCGATCTCCCATAGCACAGCCTCTGACTGCCATGTCTTAGGCCCAACCAGAACTATTGTCCCTTTATAGTTCTGGCAATCCGTGAACGGCAGTTAGTCTTCCATTTCTCATCAAATGGCTCATGGACGGAATAGTCAATAAACTCGATGTCGTTGTTGTTGTTATGAGCGTGACCAAAGAGGTATTCCCTCGCCCATCGATCCTCCATCTGGAAACTAATAAAAGCGCGAGGTGTAGCCAATAGTTTCTCCCTTCCAGTTCAATATCACATCCATCCTACATCTCCAATAGCAGAGAAGCAGCCGGAAGTGAGGATGTGTACTCAGCAAATTTACTGCACGAAATGCTTCATAGAGTGTCATTTAATACCAAAACGTATAGATATTTTGTTCGTAACTCAGAAGTCAAGGGTATGACTTTTGGCTAGCAAGACTGCAAGGTGTTCTGTTTGGTCGCAGGATTGATGAGCGCGTGCGCAAGCTACTCAGGCGTAGAGGCTGGTCGCTTCATCTGAAAAGCTATGGGAACAATCGCGTGTACATGGCGGCAGTCAAGCGAGGGACAGGTGGCAAATGGCACGGGGCGTATATAGGCAGCGTCGAACGAATGTCCGATATGACTGACAAGGCAATCCTGGAAAAAATTCCGGACGTAGCTTGAGCCTTCTGGGTGAGTGACAACCGTTCCCAAAAGGAGCCATCCATGTAATATTGAGTCGAGTAAATGTTACATGGATGGCTCCTTTTTGTATGTCTCATTTAGCCGTTGTTGTTGAGCGATGGTAGGTACCAGGTGTCTTCGTAGTCGCCCCAGGCCTGGTCCTGGTCAAGATTATCCCAGTTGAAAAGGGCTGCTGTGTTCTTCCCAAGGATACAGTGGGCAAGCGGCCCGGTCGAGGTGTTACCATACTGGTCCACTAGGCTGTTGGAAATGATATAGACTTCAACAGTGTCCACACGCGCGATCTTTGCCTTCCAGATAGCCTGCTGGATGTAGAAGCAGTCAATCTTGATCTGTTCCAGCACCTGGGCATTGTTGAAGCCATCATTGATGTTCTCCTGGATGGTTACCTGCTTTGAGCCCTTATCATAGGTTGATTTGAGGTCAATGCCTCCATGCAGCGCATTATTGGCGAGATCGAGTGTCTGGCTCTGGATCTGCTGGGTCAGCGTTGGTGTTGGTGTTGGTTTCGGTGTAGGCGTCGGACTCGCAGGTGGCTGGGTTGGCTGGGAGACTGGGACAGTCGTTGCCTGCGAGCCGTTGTCAGAGGACGAGGATGAGGACGATGAGGAAGGGTTGCTGCTACTCTTCGTATTCGCCTGTGGGTTGACAATAGCCTGGGCGATGCCCACAGCAAACAGAATACCCATGACGACCAGGAGAGCAACCACGCACCCGGGGAGCTTTTTCTTCCGGGGCGACTGCACAGGCTGCATCGGAGGGCCCCCCTGAGGTGGGTAGAACTGGCCCGGCTGTTGCGGTCCAGGTGACTGAGGCGGTTGCTGTGACTGATATGGTACTGATAGAAGTTGGGGTGAGACTCCAACGCCATTCGTATTGCTTCCATCATCGTGCGCTTGCAACTCAGGATCAATAAGTTGATCAGGTTTCTCAGGCATCATGCCCTCCTTGTTTCTTGAGTTCGATTAGTTGCCAGGACAAAAACAGTAACTCAAGTTTCGTCCATGAACCCATCAATAAAGGATGGCACCAGGTATTTTTCACGTAGCAGTTTTGATGTTCATCTCATTCCGATGAAAGTGCGGTAGCTGGTAGAGAGATTGGTGGGCAAGAAAGGAGAATAACTCAACAATAGTCTATAAAATGTCGCTACCATTCGGATGAAACGTGGACGCGAAAAGAGGGAAGCCATATCCCAACTATGATGGACGTATGTTCTAGCTTGATGTCCCTACAAGGAACGAGGCTCATGGGAATATCTATGAGGTATTTACATTATAATATATTTTTTATTAAATTGCATTAGAAGCAATATTGAAATATTTTCTACAAGATACATAAATTATAATCTGATGTATATATCATAAAGAAAGATAGCATTTCGCGAGGTTCAGAGAGCAATTTGTCATGAATACGCAACATGGCGTACATTGCAGCTAGAGATCATGTGTCTTCTTCCTATACGCACTTGGTCCCCCATTTGGGGCCGTGTCAGGGTGCTTCAGGTACTCAGAAACGTAGAGAGGTTCGGCAGAAAGAAAGTGAATGAAAACCATTTCACCGTGAGCTATGCAGACCTGGAAGCGGCAATGCAGTATGCCGGGAAAGGTGAAGACGAAGCCTATATGTGTAGGATTATGGATGAACTAGCCGAGAATACCGTCAAAGGAGAAATCAATGCATATTGGCCCTTGCCTGTAGAGATCGTAGGCTTTTCTGATCACATCAGTAATCGTGGGTGTAAGCCCACGCCAGCCCTATGATAACGAGCGAGAGCATTAAGACGCTGGATAGCGCGCTGCCAATCACCACAAAAGGAAAGTTCGAAAAAAAGATCAGCATAACTGCAAAGATTACCCAGAATACCGCGAATATACATGCAAGATACATCCAGGCCTGATTACGCCGCATCGCTTTCCCTCCCTTCCGGTGATTGCTCTAAGCCATAGTATAGCACGGGTCATCTTGCCAGCATGCCATTGTGATATCATGATAGACAATCGAACAGAAGGTGGAATCATGCCCTTAACACTTGTAGATCGTTTTCACCCCGACCTGCGCCGTACACAGCAGGCGGCGCTAGATGCCGGGCAACTACGCAAGCTAGATGAAATCGCCCTGCTGGAACCGCAGCGCTTGCTGCCGCTGTCCCTGCTGAGCCTGCTCTTACTGGTCGCCGGGGGCATATTCTTTGGCGTGCTCAACATCGCAGCATACCTCTGGCAGATGCATGCCACCAGCGGGCAGTTTGGAGGCTGGGGACTGATCACATGGATTGTAATCAACATCCTGAGTTACCTGGTCATCTTGCCCATCCATGAAGCGCTTCACGCCGCGGCCTTCTCCTTCTGGGGCGGCAGGCCCTATTTTGGCGTAAAATTGCCGTACGCGCTCTACTGTGGCGCAAAAAACCAGCTTTTCCGCCGCAACCAGTACCTCGTGGTAGGCCTGGCGCCCCTGGTCGTGATCACGCTGGCCGGGATCATCTTCACGCTGCTCTCCCCTGCGCTTGCCTCCTACGTAATTTTTGCCACGGTCGGCAATGTCTCCGGCGCTGCTGGGGACGTATGGGTGGCCGCCAGGCTGCTGCGACTGCCCGGAACGGCACTGGTGGAGGATACGGAAACGGGCTACAGGGCGTGGGAGATTGCCCCGCCGTTGGAAGCCTCATGACCGCTGTAATCCCCAGCGTGTTCGCACGCGTCTCTCAATCGGAGCGAAGATCAAGCCATCGATAGCTACCCCGATAGCGATAATCACCACCATGACTGCCATTACTTGCGAAGCATCGTTGAGGTCACGTCCAGTTTGCAAGAGGTTGCCCAGGCTGAGCGTGTAGAACAGTAACTCCCCTGCCATCAATGAGCGCCAGGCGAAGGTCCAGCCCTGCTTCAGTCCGTTCAAGATTGCCGGCATCGCCGCGGGCAGAACGACCTGTAGGGAAAGCGCCACCCCGTGCGCACCCAGGTTGCGTGCCGCCTTGAGGTAGATGGAAGGTGTATTCTTTATGCCTGCATCTACTCCAAGCGTGATCGAGAAAAGCGCGCCCATCACCACGACGAAGATGATGGCCTGCTCGCTCAGTCCCAGCCACAGGATAGCCAGTGGGAGCCAGCACACACTTGGCAATGCCTGGAGGCCCAGCATCAACGAACCAACCGTCTCTTCGAAGAAGCGAAAGCGCCCAATCAGCAGCCCGAGCACCATACCAATGCCAAGTGAAATGCTGTACCCGATTACGAGCCGCTGCAAGCTCACCAGCGCAGCCTGGAGAAATTGTCCATTCTGAAAGCCATTAACCAGCGCATTGAGCACGGCGAGGGGACCTGGAAACAGGTAATCTGGCCAGATACCGCTGGTGGCAAGCAGGTGCCACACGACCAGCAAGAGCAGGTAGAAGACCAGCCGCCGCAGTAACGGCCTCAAGGCCTGGCTGTTGTTTACCCGCTCACGCAGTGTAAGGCTTGCTTGCGCCATTGAGATCCTCCTGTTCATGTACTCCCATCGCGTCGCGCAGTACGGACATAACCTCTTTTGCCTGGTCGACCAGGGCGTGATCCTCCAGCGAACGCGGTCGGGGCAGTTCGATGCGGAATTCCCGCACGAGGCGGCCGGGTCGCGGTGAAAACACCAGCACCCGGTCGCCAAGCGCCACCGCCTCGCGCACATTATGGGTCACAAACACCACTGTCTTGCCGGTTGACGCCCACATCGTCTCCAGTTCGATATGCAGCCGGTCGCGCGTCAACGCGTCCAGTGCGCCAAACGGCTCATCCATGAGCAAGATCGCCGGATCGATGGCCAATGCTCGTGCGAGAGCTACGCGCTGGCGCATGCCGCCGGAGAGCTGGTGTACGTAGCTGCGCTCGAAACCTTTCAAGCGTACTAGCTCGATGAAGTGCCGGGCAACAGCGGTTCGCTCCCTCGCAGGCACACCGGCCTGGCGGAGACCAAACTCGACATTGTGCTGGACATCAAGCCAGGGGAACAGCGCGGCCTCCTGGAACAGCAGCACGCGGTCGGTGCCCGGTCCATGCACCTTCTGTCCATCAGCCCAAACGGTGCCGCTGCTCGCCGTTTCCAGGCCCGCGATAATGCTCAGCAGGGTTGATTTGCCACAGCCGCTCGGTCCGAGCAAGCATACAAATTCTCCCGCTGCCACGTCCAGGTCCACCGGTTGCAGTGCCTCGATGCTGCCTGCGCCCCCGCTGAAGGTCTTGCTCACCCCTTCGACCTTGAGCGGAATACCCCCTGGCGGCGGCTGATCCCTTACGATAGCATGTTCGGTCCGCTGTGCCTGGCTCACTGTTGACTGGAAAAACATATACATCGTCCTCTCTTCTAAGGCTCTCCATCCTTGCGGGTAATGCTTCCCGCAGGGGCGAGGCTGGCCCCCATCACAGGGCGACCGCGTAGAGTGCCGATTTATCGAGCACGTGGTCGCCCCCATAGGCGTTCACTTCATGTCCAGGGCGACCGAGACGGTCCAACCTATCATGTCATCCTGAGCGCATGAGCCGAAGCCCTGAGCGCAGCGAAGGGGAAAGATCTCTGTGTCCGCGAGTCAGACCCTTCGCTGCGCGGAGGCGTGACCATCGACGGCATGCCGCCTGGCGATCGAGGTGGTCGCCCTGGAAAATCTGCTTACGTGAACGCCTATGGAGTCGCCCCTACATATGTCGACGACCTATGACGGGGCGAAATGTAGGGGCGGGGCTTGCCCCCGCCCTGGGGTGGTGCGAGTCGCCCGCACGTTCCCTATGGTTATGGCCCGGCTACTGTAGCCAGTCCCCTGGACGAGAGCACCTGGTTGAGTGGTCCCAGGTAGTAGATACCGTTCAGGTCAGGCTTACTCTGCCCCAGGAAGCCCAGCGCGTACGCCCTGTCGGCAGACTCCTGCAGGGTACCGGTGAGCGGGTCGTAGGTGATGTCGAGATGGGTATAGGCCAGTGCCAGTTCCTGGCTCGCCAGCGCTTTGCCCGTGATACGCTTGATCTCGCTGTTTACAATACTTTGCGTATCCCCTAGATGGCTCAGGATATACTCGACCGTGTCAACATGCGCCTGGAGGAACTTGCTCACCAGGTCGGGATATTGATCGAGGAATTTCTTGCTCGCGATGACCTCGGTAGTCACAAATTTTCCGCCGCTCCAGAGCGAGCGCTCATCGACAAAGACTTGACCGTGCCCCTCTACAACCAGGCGTGTGGCCCATGGCTCGGGCACCCAGGCCCCATCGATTGCTCCTGTTTTGAACAGGGTTAAGATGTTGGCGTTATCGGTCGGAAGAACCTGTACGGTACCGCCTTTATCCGTTGTCTTGAGACCATGTTGCTGGAGGTAGTAGCGCAAGGCCACGTCTTGAGTGCCGCCAAGCTGAGGCGTGGCAATCTTCTTGCCGCTGAGGTCTTGAGGACTCTTGATATTCGCACCCGGTCGCACAATGAACAACGCGCCGCCGCTCGACGCACCGGCAATGATGCGCAGTGCCTCGCCATGGCTTTTCACATAGCCGTTGATCGCTGGATTGGGCCCTACATACCCGATATCAATCTCATTAGCAAAGAGAGCCTCGATCTCTGCCGGACCGGCGTTGAAGATCTTTGGCTCCAGCTTGACGTGTGTGCCAAGCGCGTTCTGGAATGTACCGCGTTCCACGCCGACCAGCGCCACGGCATGAGTCAGATTCGGGAAATAGCCCAGGCGGACACTTAGCTGTCCGTTACTATTGGAACCTTGAGTACCACAACTCACAAGTGCAAGGGCAAGCAAGACGACAAGCGTGGTAATGCGCCAGTAGTTGGCGAAAGGTAGTTTCATGAGGTCCTTCTCCTTTTGTTCATGCTTGATAGGATAGATAGGGAAAGGGGAAGTGGACAACTCTGGCCTTAGCTTCATCAGGTAAACAGTAACATATTTGAGTCATTCCTTCAAGTTATTTACTATATTCTATTTTGTTATAAAAAACTGGTATAAATCCTGGAGAGTATCATTCTATTTCGTTATTAACTATATTTCTCCAGGTTATGATAAAAATCTTGTGGAAGAACTATAATGAGGTAGAACCACACTGAACGGTGGTCAATGGTGATACATCATGAAAAACCTGCCCAGTTCAACCATGTCTCCATCATTGAATGCGGTTGTACCTATCGGCACAATCCTATTGGCCTTCAGCAGATAGGTCTGCTCATCTGCCTCGATCATGAGCTTGTGAATGGCCACGAAATCGGCATCGGGTACCTTATCATACGGTTGCAGGCAGAGATTCGCTTGTAATCTCCCATCTTCTATCACATGCACAATCCCAGGATCTCGTGGCACACGGTAGAAGCGCTGTGGATGACTCGGGCTGGGGATATCGAGGTAGCCCCAGCGGAACAAGTGGTGGTATTGCTCCTCGGTGAGGACGGCACGCAGCAGTTGGCGCGCCCGTCGTTCCGCACTTGAGTTGAACCACCAGAAGAGCACAAGGGACACACACACGATGATCCCGAGCAACACGTAGATCAGCGTGTCCACCTTCATCCTCCCACGACTCGTGGCACCATGATGATCTGCGAAGCCTGTGGGTCAAACTGCCCCAGTCGCTCGATCGACTTGCCCGGTTCAACGCGAAAAGCCGTGGCGCCCCTGGCGCGCTCTTGTGCGAAGATGCGTTCGACTTCGCGCAGTGCGGCTATAGCTTCAGCATCCCCGGCCAGGGCGTCCTGTTCATTCCAGAGCAGGCGATCGTCCCCACGGTGTGAAATAATGCGTAACATGCCCATTGTTGTTTCTCCTTCCTCATCTATGTCAAGGTTGCTCGCCGGTCCCTGGGGGGGGATGGCGGCGTTCACAGCAAGAAGCTGATCGTGCAGGGACGCGAGCGTCACGCTCCTCGCCCTCTCTGCTGCTAGTATAGGAAGGAAGCGTCATGAAAGCGTCATGAGCATCGTCATGGGGAGACGAGTTACCTGCATAGCACCAGGAACTTAGCTTGACTTTCACAAGAGTTTTGTGGCATACCTTCACTAAGCGCATGCAACTTACCCATTGCCGGCTCACATCGAAAGGAAAGTCCCCTATGAGTACTGTGAATCCACCCCTGCCCTACAAACGCTCAAATGCCAAGTCCTACGCGCGGGCCAACCTGCGGGGCGTCTGGGGCGCCATCCCTTATCCTTTTACCCCTGACGATGAACTCGATGAGCGAGGGCTGCGGCGCAATATCCGCTACTACATCGATAACAAGCTGCTGGATGGTATCTACTGCGGTCACTTCATGAGCGAGTTCTGGGCGCTCACGACCGGGGAGCGCAAACGCGCTGCCGAAATCGTGATTGACGAATGCAGGGGCAGCGTTCCGCTAATGGTACACACGGGCCACACGTCGGTAAAGGAGAGTGTCGAGCTATCACATCATGCCGAGCGCCTCGGCGCGGACTACCTGGCGGTTGGCAATCCCTACTTCATGGCCAATGACGAAAGTCAAATCTACGACTACTTCCGCTACATATCCGATCGTACCGAGGCAGCGCTGCTGATCACCAACACCGGCTACACGGGAGTTGTG